>APMI01005023.1_pt1 | contig 25062 bp, 21 predicted proteins | sample 667938 | NCBI WGS metagenome assembly APMI01 (sample SAMN01084076, study PRJNA167559) | wastewater metagenome | biome: Wastewater | place: Denmark: Ejby Moelle, Odense | collected 2011-11-28
ATCAAATTTTGGACGGATTAAACGGCTCGAGTATGAACTCGAATACAGTGATGGGAGGCGATACGTAAAACCTGAAAAAATAATTAAACCTGTATTGATGAATATTCCAAACAGGTTTATGATGGACAGTGTTTATTTTCTGCGGACGACAATCACTTTATACAAACAAAAGTATAATTTCTCTATAGCACGGCTTGTTTATCAGTGCTTCAAAAAGCCAATTAAAATCGAAGATGAATCTGTAGTTATACTAACAAAAGATGGAAATGGTCTGAATATTAAACCTTCTAATTTAATTAGGGCTTCTCTTTCCGAAAAGCAGCAACGCATATTCGAATTGAATCGCAGAGAACCACTAGTGGTTGATAAAGATGCAAGAAAACGTGGTATTGCAAAATCTCAGTTGACCAATAATAAACAGGTAACCCAATATAACATTCAAGGGAAGAAAGTCAAAACTTATCCAAGTATTGCAGTTGCTTCTAAAAGAACAGGTATTAGCCATAGCCATATTAGTAGCCGGGCAAGGGGTAATGAATATTCAGCAGGTGGATTTATTTGGCGTTTTGGTAAAGATCCTCAAATTGACATTAAGCCAATGCTGGACGCTATTGCTAAACGCGGGAGAGAAAATAAAGAAGCCTTTGGTAAGAAAGTAACTCAATACAAACTGAACGGTCGCCGTGTCGCTACCTATCCCACCATTAATGATGCAGCCAATACCACTGGAATTGGGCACACTGAAATATCCAGGGTAATAACGCAAGAGAAAAGATTTAGTGCCGGTGGCTTTTACTGGCAAGAAGGGGAAGGCCCCGCTTTTATAGATTTATCCGGTTTTGAATTTGGAGAAGTGCTTAGGTCAAAGAATAGGCAGCGGCCTGTCCGGCAATATTCAAAACAAGGAAAGCCTTTGCAGCGATTTGACAGTATAAAAAAAGCTGCTGAAGTAGTTGGGGTTAACAGTTCAACGGTTATTGGAGCTTTGAAAGGCTATTATCAGACCGCTGGTGGGTTCATCTGGAAATATGCTTAAGACGGATTCTCAACGCCAAAATATGGCCTTGCAATCATTTGTGTCGAATTTTGTAGCGGATTTCATCATTAACCATGGTTAATGTCGAAACTGTAACCGTTTGCGGATCAATATCGTATATAATCGTATCAGATCGACTCATTTTATATTTTAAAAATCGAATTATAATCGTATATTAGCGTATCAAAACGTATCATTTAAAATGTCTAACTCAATATATACTTTTAATTTTGCCCCAAATTGGATGCAATTGACCAATGAAATCAGTCAAATAGATCGATTTGACGCGTCATGGACAACCATAGAGAAAAGAGAGGGGCAAACGCTGAAACAGTTGAAATCGATTGCCACTGTCCGTAGTGTTGGCGCATCAACCCGTATAGAAGGTTCAAAGATGACTGATGATGAAGTAGAAGTGCTGATAAATAATCTTGACGTATCAAAATTAGAAGAAAGAGATCAACAGGAAGTAGTCGGTTATTTTGAAACGCTGGAATTGATAGCAGAGTCTTTCCGAGATATAGATATTACTGAGAATAACCTGAAACACTTGCATAATACCTTAATGAAGCATAGTGAAAAAGATGCCTGGCATAAAGGCAATTATAAACAACATAGCAATGTAGTGGAAGCAGAAAATCCTGATGGTTCAAAATATGTAATTTTTAAAACTACTGATCCAGGATTTGCCACTGAAGATGCAATGGCAAAATTGATAACATGGTATAAAAAAGATACAGAAACATTGCCCTTGATCAAAGCTGCTGTATTTGTTTATGACTTCCTGAGTATTCACCCATTTCAAGATGGTAATGGTCGTGTAAGCCGTCTATTGGGAACACTATTATTACTTAAGCATGGATACTCATGGGTACAATATGTAAGTTTTGAACATGAAATTGAAAACCGAAAATCCGAATACTATAAAAGGTTAATGCAGTGTCAACGGCAAAGGCCAGGTGAAGATGTTTACCCTTGGGTAATGTTTTTTTTAGATTGTCTGAAAAATATACAAAGCCAGTTAATGGCAAAGCTTGAAGTACAAACAAAAAGCGGAAAGTTAACATTGAGAGAAAAGAAAATATACTCATTCACTGAAAATCATCCGGGTTCTAAATCCGGGGAAATTGCAGAAAAATTAAATATCCCATTGCCAACGGTAAAAAGAATACTTGCAGATATGGTTAAAAATAAATTACTGGCAATTCATGGTGCTGGTGCTGCCACGAATTATAGCATAGAAGGTACAGCTACAATAAAGAAAGACTTGATTATCCGGTTAACAAATGATGAAAGAAGAAAGGAATTTGTATTGACAAACCAAAGTTCATCAATTGAAATCAAAAGCATACTACTAACACCTTTGTTTGAATGGTCGGATCCTAATGAATGGGGTGGTCAACTTGCCAAAAATGGTTTGTATATACAGGTTACTTGTATAAGCGGTACTGCTCTGAAAGTTCAAGCGCCTCCGATTTTAATAAACCCGAGCCTCTATCATTTTAGACCGACTATCATATTGAGTCAGCCTATAAATATTCCAGCAGATATGTGGGACAAAGTACCTTACAAAAAAGAATATCCTATACAAGTTACCATTGAGCTGATTGGTGCAAAGGAAAGATTTGATTTTGATGTGATGTTGGTTTATGATGAGGCCTAAACCCATGCTGATAGAGTAAACCAACGAACTAAAGAGTATTGAAAAACTAAATCATAGAATTGAATAAATAGGCATAATTAGTTAATTTACGAACCCATTAAACCCTTATTCATGGATTTTGCAAAGGCATATTCACTTTACAAAAATGATAAGACGCTGCAGATTCTGCGGGCAGAAAATTTTCCATTAATAATAAGTTTTCTTCATTTAGCTTTCAAACAGCAGGATAGAATATTTTACAATCAACAAGAATTACGAAGCATTCTCAGTGATTATATTTTTTCTTTAGAGGAACAAGGTATAGCTGATTATAAAAATGACCCTTTAGATTATTTACAACAATGGGCCAAACTCGGCTACCTAAGAAGATACTATGATATAGGGGACGAACCAGTATTTGATCTCACACCAGCCACTGAAAATGCATTAAAATGGTTAGAAGATCTTAATAAGCAACAATTCGTTGGTACACATAGCAGGCTTCTGCAATTATTTTCTATACTTAAACAACTCGTAAATAAAACAGCTTCACCTTATGAAAGAGTAAAAAAACTTGAAGAAGACAGAAAGAAGTTAGACAAAGAAATTGATGATGCAAAAAAGGGAATTTACGAAAAAACAGATGATACCCGGCTTCGGGAAGATTATCTGCTAGCACAAGAAACGGCGAAAAGGTTATTAGCGGATTTTAGGCAAGTAGAACAAAATTTCAGAGAATTAGATAAAGATACCCGCCAAGCAATTATCAAAAGCAGTCTTACTAAAGGAAAGCTGCTCGATGACATCTTTAGTAAACAAGATTTTTTATGGAGTACAGATCAAGGAAAAAGTTTCAAAGCATTTTGGGAATTTTTGATGAGCCGAAATATGCAGGAAGAGCTAGAACTATTAATTACTAAAATAAATGACTTGCCTGCCATCCAGAAAATAAAAAATGATACAACAATAGATAGACTTAAGACTAATTTGGTTGAAGCAGGCGATAAAGTTAACAGAACAAACGATGGACTATTGGAACAATTAAGAAAGTTTGTGGAACAGAAAAGCCTGTTAGAAAGCAAACGGATTCTCAATAGTATCGACCGAATTGAATCTATTTTATTAGAAGTTAAAGATTCAATTGAGCAAGACTTTCCACTCCTGATGATCGATGGATTGTTTAAACCAACTTTCATTATGGAACGCCCACTCTTCAAGCCACCAGTAAAAATTCTGTTTCAAGAAACAGAAATCGAAGAAGGCGAATCAGACGCAGCAACAAGTGCTCTATATGAACAATTCTTTATAGATGTTGAGATACTAAAAGAAAATGTTAGGTCCTTGCTGAAAAACAAACCGCAGGTTTCTCTGGAAGAAGTTTTCATACATTACAAACCGAAAAAAGGCATTGCAGAAGTATTAGGTTATATGCAAATAGCATCCCGGGAGAACAAGCACTTAATAGATTATGAAAGAAAGCAGGAGTTAGTAGTCGAAAATATTGAAACTGAAAAGCAATTTAAGATTGAGGTACCTATAGTTGTTTTTAATAGATAAAATATGATCAAAGAATATTCATTATCGTTAATCTCGCTCCTGAAAGGTGTCGTTTACGATCACCAAAAAATAGCATGGGCAAACTTACTTGACTATGAGGCAGACGTAAAGAAATATTTTGCCACAATTGGCCTGGATCTTTTTTTGGATAAAAGCGAAGGTTATGCTTTCCTAAAGCAAGTTGAGTTTGAAGAAGAAATTAATGTGCCTCGATTAGCAGAAAAAAGACAACTTGATTTTTACGTTTCGCTTCTTTGTTTGGTACTCAGGAAATATCTATTAGAGAATGATGCTCAAGGTGGAACCGTAAGAGCAATTATACCACAACAAGAAATAATAAACAGGGTTAAGTTATTCATGCCGACCGTACCGGATGAAGCGAAGCAACAAGATAAAATTATAACTACTATAAACAAAGTTATAGACATTGGATTTCTACGCAAATTGGAAGATAATACGGATAACTATGAAATACATCGTATTATAAAAGGGTTTGTTAATGCGGATGAAATTGACAGCACGTTAAACAGACTAGAAAGTTATGCCGCTGAAAAAAAGATTACTGACTAAAAGATTTTTATCTGAAAGATGACGGAATTAAACTTTGATACAATTGCTTCCAATGCAGGGTTCAGGCTTCAATACCTTGAAGTCTTAAATTGGGGAACCTTCAACCAAAATATGTGGAAGATTGAACCGAAAGGGTTCAACTCTCTATTAACCGGCGACATAGGCTCGGGTAAATCAACTCTCGTTGACGCACTAACTACACTACTAGTCCCATCTAACAAAATAACTTTCAATAAGGCGGCAGGCGCTGAAAGCAAAGAAAGGAATTTATTAACTTATGTGAGAGGCGAGTATAAGAAAGAAAAAGAGGAAATAACAAAAACAGCAAAAAAAATATACTTACGACCAGATGACAATACGCATACTGTAATAGTAGCAAATTTCTTTAATGAAGGTTATCAGGAAAATGTTTGTCTTGCACAAGTGTTTTGGGTAAAAGATGGTAAGGTTGAAAAGCTGCTAATTGGAAGCGGAATTCCGCTTTCAATTAAAACGCATTTGAGTAATTTTAGTGAAATCGCTGAACTAAAAAAGAGGTTAAGAAGTTTGAATGGCGTAAGTCTTTTTGACGATAATTTTAGTAAGTATAGTGAACATTTCCGCCATCGGTTTGGGATGACAAGTGATAAAGCTATTGATTTGTTTTATCAAACTGTTTCGATGAAATCAGTAAGTAGTTTAACCGACTTTGTCAGAGAGCAAATGCTTGAAAAAACTGATGTAAAAGAGCAAATAGGTGTGCTTTTAAAAAGATTTGATGAACTAAATAAAGCACATGCAGCAGTTGTACATGCAAGAGAACAATATAATCATCTAAAACCTCTCGTTGAATTTGCTGTTCAATATGGGGAAGTAAGCGCTGAAATAGACAAAATTGAGGAGATGCTTACTGTAATTCCAGCATGGTTTGCAGAAAAGAAAATAGGATTAATACAAACCGCAATAGCACAGGCGAACAGTGACCTTGAACTTGCGTCCCTAACATTAGAGGGTATTCAAGAGGAGACTACTTTATTAGACAATAAAAGATTTGGATTAAAGCAAGATATAGATAATAATGGTGGGAAGAGATTAGAACAAATATCTGAAGAAATCAAAAAACGTTCTACAGTTAAAGATTCTAAAAAAAGGGAATGGGATAGTTATGATTTGTTAGCAAAAAGAAGTGGATTATCGTCAGCCGAAAATGAAAGCGATTTCATAAAGAATTTACAAAATGCACAAGTAGTCTATACGAATTGTGAAAAAAAGGAAAATGACTTAAGGGACGATCGGGATAAAACTGTAATAAAACTTCGTGAGAAAGAAAATGAATTATTAGAAGAGCAAACTGAGTTAGATTCCTTGCAGGCGAGAAAAAGTCAGATACCAGCATGGCTGATAGAAATCAGAAATCAAATATGTATTGATTTACGAATAGAAGAGGATGAATTGCCATTTGCTGGGGAACTTTTAAAAGTTCACGAAGAAGAAACAGATTGGGAAGGAGCTGTTGAGAAATTATTACACGATTTTGGCATTAGTCTCCTGGTTCCCTCTATACATTACAGAAGTGTCAGTCGCTACGTGAATGGAAAGACTCTAAGAAGCATTGACGGTCGAGGTAGAAAATTAACTTATCTGGAAGCGGACATCAATAAAAAAGACAGTTATACTAAACAGCTTTCAGAAGATAGCGTAGTAAACAAAATTGAAACAAAGCCTGATACTGTATTTGATATATGGCTTGAAAACTACTTACATAGAAATTTTGGCGATTTTGCATGCGTTGAGGTAGAAGAACTGCAGCAAATCCCATATGCAATTACTAAACAGGGACTAATCAAAAGCGGCAGAATTAGGCATACAAAGGATGACAGGTGGAATATTAATGACAAGAGAAACTTTGTATTGGGCTGGACAAATGTTGAAAAGATAAAAGCCCTTCAAGAAAACGTAATCGAAATTGAGGCTACGATAAAAATCATAAAAGGCGAAAAGACCAACATTGAAAAAGAGGAAGTTGCCAATAATACAATAAAAATAGCTGTAAGCAAAATTCTCGAACTAAAGGATTATAACATTATCAACTGGCAATTAGAAGTAATTAAGATTTTCGATCTAGAAAAAGAGCAGAATGAACTTTTAGACAAAAATGACCTTTTAAATACTCTTAAGAAAAGTCTGGAAGAAGTTGAAAATAATTTGAAAGACTTGAAAGAAAGAGGAACACAAAAAGACCGTGAAATTGGAGGGTTACAAACAACCATCAAATCTTTAAATAGCCAACTTGATTCCTCCAGGTCACTAGTAACATTAATGAATGAAAAAATGAAAGAGAGATATTATTCTTTCATCGAAGAGAAAATTGGGGACAAAACATTTAAACTAACCAATGCCGATAGTTTTCAAGAACAATTCAAGAAGCAATTTGAAGGTGAAAATGGAGAGTTAAAAAAGCTCAGAAGCAACTTAACCCGACTGGCTACCAGTATTACTAGAAAGATGAGAGACATTAAGGACCATTCTAAGGCGGAGTACAGCGAATTTAGCGAAGATGTGGAAGCCAGGGCGGAATATATTAAGAAGTTTGAACAGCTCGCTAATGAAGATCTAAAAAAGCACGAAGAAAGGTTCAAGGAAGAATTAAATCGCAACGTAATCAATAGCATTGCAGTTTTTGACACTCAGCTTGAAAAACATGAAAAAGATATTCGGCAAAAAATAATTTACATTAATCAACATCTGCATGAAATAGTTTATGACTCTGTAAAAGGCACTTATATCACAATTCTAATTGACCCGAGCATTAATAAAGATATCAGACAGTTTAAGGAAGATCTGCGTCTATGCTACATTAATACGTTAGGCGACGATAACGGGCTATACAATGAGGCAAAGTATGAACAAGTTAAAAAGATACTAGACCGATTTGCCAGCATGGAAAATGTTGACCGTGAGTGGACGAGTACGGTTACCGATGTTAGGAACTGGTTTGAATTTAATGCAAGCGAACGGTATTCTTTTGATGATAGTGAAAAAGAGTTTTACGAAGGATCAGGGGGCAAAAGCGGAGGTCAAAAAGAGAAGCTTGCCTATACCATCCTTGCGTCCGCACTAGCTTATCAATTTGGATTACAGTTTGGAGAAGATAAAAGTAGGAGCTTCCGATTTGTTGTAATTGACGAGGCATTCGGAAGAGGAAGTGACGAAAGCACCCGGTATGGCCTCGAACTTTTTAGAAAATTAAATTTGCAATTGCTAATTGTAACTCCTTTACAAAAGATACATATTATTGAGAACCACGTCAATGCATTTCATTTTATAAGTAACAGGGATGGTAATAATTCGCAGATTAGCAATCTCACTGTTCAACAGTATAAGGAGGAAAAAGCCAAACGAAATTTAATGCTTCAATCAGTGGAAAAACTTGAAACCGATTCCAATGATTAGTCCAAAGGAAATAAAAGAACAAGGTTTAAAATGGTGGAAGCCATTTCTGCAAAGTCATTTAAAAGGAGAAGTATTTTTTCCCAGGAGTATTGATCGTATTGGTAAAATAAAATCATCCTCAGTACGAGAGAATATCAATGAACTACAAGTTCAGCTTGATGAATTATATAAGAACGAAAAAGGAAAATTGGGTTTCGGATATATTGTTAATAGAGAAGATGTTCGGTTTAGACGAACGGGCAACCATTCACTTCCTATATCAATCACTTTCGAATGTTCAGATGACTTTATCGCTTTTATTGGTAAGACAAAGGAGTGGAACTCATTTGTGGAAAGCACTAACTTAATTCAAGCTCAAATACCGCAACTGAAAGATTGGGTTATCAATAATCCGTTAGTCGTAATTGAAAATAAAGATAAGTGGCACAGTTTAATTCACGTTTGTAAGTATTTTTTAGCCAACCCAAATCCAGGTCTTTACATAAGGCAATTGCCAATTGATTTACACACAAAATTTATCGAGCAAAATGAGGTAGTAATAAGATCGCTACTGGATTTTCTTATCCCGGATTCGATCCATAACATTGACGAACGAATTTTTAGCAAAAGATATTCGTTGATGTATGACCAACCAACGATAAGAATAAGAATTTTGGACGAACAATTAAAAATAGGTTTGCTTTCTGACCTAAGCGTACCTCTCAGCGATTTTGAGCAAATGAATTTCACCTGTGAAAACATCGTTCTGACTGAAAATAAAATGACTTTTCTTGCATTGCCAAACCTTAAATCAACGATAGCTGTGTGGAGTGGTGGAGGTTTTATGATCAGCTATTTAAAAAATGTGCTATGGCTGAATGAAAAGAAAATAACATATTGGGGCGATCTTGATTCACATGGATTTGCAATACTTAATCAAATGCGTACCTATTTCCCTCAAACTGTATCGGCAATGATGGATATGGAAACTTTTGAATTATTTAAAAAAGAAGGTGTGGTTCCTGGTGAAAAGACCAATGCGATCAATTTGAGCAAATTGAGTGAAGCGGAGATGAAAGTTTTCACTTTCTTAAAAGAGAATAATTTTCGACTAGAGCAAGAAAAAATTCGACAGAATCACGTTGATGCTTTCTTTCGAGAACTATTTCAATAATAGTCGAGTCTAAGAAATAGGACGCGTTACTCAGTTTACATATTATAAGAGCTTTCCTAATTCAACTGTGTCTGGCAATACTGCTTTAATTGCTTCAGGAGTATGTTTCGAAGTTCGATATGTAGCCACCCCCATTGCCTTATCGAAACTCTTAATGGCAAACTCAACCACCGTATTATTTTTCTCCTTACAAAGGACTATACCAATACTTGAATTTTCTGTTTGCAGTTTTACTTTTTCATCAAGAACGTTCAGGTAGAAATTGAGTTGTCCTGCATCTGCGGGTTTAAACTTGCCTTTCTTTAATTCAAAAGCTACCAAACATTGGAGGTAGCGGTTAAAAAATAGAAGATCCACAAAAAACTCATCGCCATCAACTTCAAGTCGGTATTGGTTGCCAATAAAGCAAAAGCCTTTACCCATTTGCAAAATAAAATTGCGAATATTTAAAACCACCTGTTGCTCTATATGTCTTTCATCATCCAATTCATCACCGGCAATAAAATCCAGCAAATATTCATCCTTAAATACCTTTAAAGCAGAAGGTTTAAATGATTCATTGATTGTGTTATGGAAATTATTAGGAAGCTTACCTTCCTTGCTAAAGAGGTCATTTTCAATATGGTGTGCCAGCACCGTTAAGGACCAGAAACTAACTGCAGAAGATTGGATATAGAATATACGGGCCTCCCAGCCCTTAATCTTTGTGAGAATTGTAAAATGGTGGGAGAAGCTAATGCCGAAAAACGCTCCGTAAAAGTCTTTATTTTCAATTTGGTTCGGCAGTAACGAACTAATTGAAAAAGTATCATCAGAATCTGCTTGCCCAAATTGGTTCGACGGTGTCGAACCAATTGTCAAGTGGGGAGAATAGGCTTCAGCAAAAATCCTAATCTTTTTAAGGTTGCCTGGCGAAAATCCTTTTAAGCCAGGTAGTTCCTTTTGCAGGTCTGCGGAAATTTGGTCAAGCACTTTTGCCCCCCATTTTTGAGCCTTTATTTTATCGGAGATCATCTTGCCGGTTTTGAAATAAAGTAGGAGTTGCTCCCTGTTTGCAAGTCTTGCAGCTGCATAACGACTTTGCACAATTTGCCTCTTAATGGATTGAATGAACTCCACATAGGTTTTGTCAATTTTCATATTTATCATTTTTATTCAAGTACTGGTATAAAAGCAAAAGAACCTAAAGGATTGATTATTAAGCAACAATGCTTGCCAATCGCTTTAGATCCATTATAAATAAGTTCGAAAATTGTACAGGGAGGACGACTAAAAAAGACTCTTGAAAATTCAAGGGTCTTTTTTTATGTCTCCATACATTTCAGCCCAAAGGCGGGCACTTCACCCGGGCAAAGAAGCCAGTACAATTCAAATCAATCATGCCGGTAAAATACAGTACAGCAGCAAAACAACCGCCACGGGAGTATTTTCATGAAATCTATTTTTTTCTTATACCTTAGTTCTTATTTCAGCGGCCTTTATTAAATCAGTTTTTACGGGCACTTTACCTTAAACCTCACCTGCTTTTGCAGGTAGCATTTATACCATCAGATTGAAAATGACTTTAGTTTTTCGATGACAGACAAAAATATACTAAGACCGGGCGAATGGGTTAAAACCTATGCGGATTACCTGTATTCACTTGCCTTCATAAAAGTGAACAATAAAGAAACCGCTGAAGACCTTGTGCAGGAAACATTTTTGTCTGCATTTAAGGCGAAAGACAATTTTAAACAGGGCAGTTCAGAAAAAACATGGCTGACTGCTATCCTTAAGAATAAGATCATCGATCACTACCGTAAAAAAGATGTATTAAAAGAGGTTGACGGGTATATTTCAGCAACAGAAAGAGGTTTTGATGAGCATTTCTTTAATGAAAGTGACGGTCATTGGCTAGTGGATGCTGGTCCGCGGGACTGGAACGAATTGGCTGATGCAAAAGTGAACCACCATGAATTTAATAAGATCATCCAATACTGCATTCAAAAGATGCCTGCGAAACTGGTACCTGTTTTTGTAGCAAAATTTTTAGATGAAGCTGAGGCTGAAATAATTTGTAAGGAATTTAACATTACATCGTCTAACTACTGGGTGATCCTTCACAGGGCAAAAGTTTTAATTCGCAGTTGCCTGGAAAAAAACTGGATGCTGGGTTAAAGAGGAACAATGAAAATATATCTTTTCAAAAAAACAGTGTTCGACTGTAAACAAGCTACGCTACTTTCTTTGAAAAAAGAAGAAGGGAAAATTACTGTACCAGAAAGGATAAAACTTTTCTATCACTTATTGTATTGTGTTTATTGCAGGCGCTTTGTCCAGCAGTCTTCCATCATTAATCAAATGGGAAAGGAGCTGGCTGAATCAATCTTCACCCATCCCCCGCATGCTCTTTCTGACAAAATAAAAGATGATATCCAGCATCAAATTGACAATCCCGGCCAATGATCTCTCTCTCAAAATATTTTTTATTTTTTTTCTATTGATTGTAAGGTTTTGTTGAAGGCTCCGTCTATTGTGTTGTAACTAAACAACATCAATACAATGATCCAGCAAATTTCAAGATCATATAAAATGGCAATCGCTGTTTTATTGCTCCTTACACAATCATTCGTTAGCTGCAGCCAGTCAACCGCCGGTAAAAACATTAAAAATTTAAACATCGCACCTGCTGGTACAGTCAACAAAACAGAAGAGGAATGGAAAAAGCAATTATCGCCCGATCAATACTATGTATTGCGCCAGAAAGGAACGGAAAGGCCTTTTACCGGTAAGCTCTTACTGAATAAAGAAAAAGGTATTTACAGATGTGGTGCCTGTGGCAACGAATTGTTCAGCGATGAAATGAAGTTTGATTCAGAATGTGGCTGGCCCAGCTTTGACAAAGAAATTGCAGGCGGAAAAATCAAAACCGTTGAAGACAATTCGCTGGGCATGCAACGCACCGAAATAAATTGTGCCCGCTGTGGCAGCCACCTGGGACACCTGTTCAATGATGGCCCAACAAAAACAGGGTTAAGATATTGTGTGAACTCCCTTTCGCTTGAATTTGCGCCGGCAAAAGATCAACAGCCAGGCAACCTCGGCACTATTGACACCATCACACTCGGTGGAGGTTGCTATTGGTGTGTAGAAGCGATCTACCAGCAACTGGATGGCGTGATAAAGGCAGAGTCTGGGTTTTCAGGAGGGCATGTAGCCAATCCTTCTTATGAAGAAGTTTGCACCGGTACAACCGGCCACGCTGAAGTGGTACAGGTAACCTACGATAATACCAAAACATCACTCGAAGAAATATTAAAGATTTTCTTTTCTGCACATGATCCCACTACTTTAAACCAGCAGGGCGACGATGTGGGTACTCAATACCGCTCAGTAATATTTTACAGGAATCAACAACAGCAGCAAATTGCAGCGGATATCATTCGAGCCCTTGATAAGGAACATATTTACAGCAGGCCGGTTGTAACTGCGGAAGTAGCTTTCAAACAGTTTTATAAAGCGCCAGACTATCACCAAAACTACTATAGTCAAAATAAGCAGCAACCCTACTGCCGCTTAGTGATCCAGCCAAAACTGGAAAAATTTGAAAAACTTTTTGCCGACAGGTTAAAGAAAAAATAAGCTGGCAGCCATACATACAAATCAGTCTATAAAGTTTAAGATAAAAGTGATCCGGACGAAAAATTATCCATCTCAATGGCAGTCATCTATTTTAAATCCTTTAAACACCTGGCATTTTTGAACGGTCTCTAACATTAAAAATATATAAACACATGAAATCATTTTCAATAGCTCTGCTGGCTTTATTGATATCCGCAGCTGGTTCTGCCCAGGATGTTAAATACTACAACACAAGGGGCACCGCAATAAACGGTTACGATGTGGTTGCTTACTTTTTACAAAACAAAGCTGTTGAAGGAACCGACAGCTACGCCACAGATTGGAGCGGAAGTAAATGGAAGTTTGCCTCGCAGGCCAATTTAGACAGTTTTAAAATCGCCCCTGAAAAGTATGCACCTCAATATGGCGGTTTCTGTGCGTATGGGTGCAGTGAAAATCACAAATCGCCTACCGACCCTAACGCATTCACCGTAGTTGGCAATAAACTTTACCTGAATTATAGTTTAAAAGTGAAAGAATATTGGTTACAGGATACCGCAGGCAGAATTAAAGCAGCAGATGGTTACTGGCCTGCATTAAACAGATAATTATCACCATCAATTTAAAAAAAAGAAAATGAAAAAAGCAATTGGAATAATGTTTCTGACTGTGTTTACACTGGGTATTGCAAGCGCACAGTCCGCATTAAGAAAAAAAGAATTTAATCTTGAAAAAGGTGTTGCCATCCAGGGCTACGATCCCGTTGCCTATTTTTTACAGAACAAAGCGGTAAAGGGCAATCCACAATTCGCCGTTTTGGCTGATGGTGTTACCTATCATTTTTCAAGCGTTGCCAACAAAGAACTTTTTTTAAAAGATTATAAAATGTATGAGCCGCAATATGGCGGCTGGTGCGCCTATGCCATGGGCGCTGCCAATGAAAAAGTGGAGATAGATCCTGAAACATTTAAAATAGTAAATGGCAAACTCTACCTCTTCTATCATAGCTGGGTAAACAATACACTCAACAAATGGAACAAAGAAGAAGCCAGTTTAAAAGCAAACGCAGACAAAAACTGGATGGCGATCTTTCATTGATTTAATTTTTCAACAGCAACCAAAACTATAACATGAAACTGAAAACAATATTATCATGGGCTTTACGGATCGTTGCAGCCCTTATTCTTTTGCAGACCTTATATTTCAAATTTACCGGCCACCCCGAATCTGTGGAGCTATTTACAAAATTGGGTGTAGAACCCTGGGGAAGAATCGGTACCGGTATAATAGAATTAATTGCAAGCATTTTACTGCTGGTTCCATCAACAGTTTTTGCAGGCGCCTTTTTAGGCGTTGGCTTAATGGGCGGGGCTATTGTATCGCACTTAACTGTAATAGGGATTGAATCTAAAGGAGATGGTGGACAATTGTTTATCCTGGCCATAACCGTATTGGCATGCTGCCTTATTGTTTTGCTGCTGCACAAACAACAGGGTATTGATCTTTTTAACAGGCTTCTCAAAAAAAGTAAATAGCAATATGAGCATCAGTAAAATCCATTTTTTTACGCTTGCGGTTTGTACGATATTTTGGTGTAAATCTTTTGCACAGGGATGCAGTGATGCAGGCTTTTGTACCATTGGTAATTTGAGTCAACATAATAGGGATACAGCTTCGCACTATAAACAAAAACTTACATTCATTTTCACTAACGGGATTGGTGATGAAAATGTATATGTGTTTACACCGGCTATTCAATATGACTACAGCTTTAACAGCAGGTGGACGGTGCAGGGGAAAATTACTGGCAATTATGCAAGTGGGAATTTAGGGACTGCCACTGGTGCAGGAGATGTTTTTCTGTCGGCTATCTATAGTCTTCCCGGAAAAAACCAATGGCAAACTTCCTTTCTATTGGGAACAAAACTTCCCTTAAGTAATGCCGATATCCGCACTGCGAATAAGCCACTACCCATGCAATTCCAAAGCAGCCTCGGTACTGTTGATCTGCTGGCAGGTGTTACCATCGCCGATAAAAAATGGTTGTTCTCTACAGCCATACAGCAACCGCTAACTGGCACCAACCGAAATACATTTTTGCCTGAATATTGGAATACCGCACAGGCAAATAAATACAGCCCAGGCAATGATTTTAACAGAAAAGCCGATGTTCTTTTGAAGGCTGTTTACAATTTAATTGAAAAAGAAAAGCTGGCTGTAAATATCGGGTTACTCGGTATCTATCATTTGGGAAAAGACACTTATATCAATGGAAATATAAGTAACAGGCCAATTGCATTGATTGGTTCAGATGGACTTACATTAAATGGCACTGCAGCCATTTCTTATAGATTTAACAATAAGGTTTCTATACGCTTGTTGGGTGGTATACCTTTTATAGTAAGGGATATCCGGCCAGATGGGCTTACCAGGAAATTCGTATTGTCCCCGGAAATTTCTTTCAATTTTTAAAAATCAAAACCATGCGATATCTTCCAATTATTTTAGGTGCTCTTTTACTTAACATGGCATCCTGCAAAAAAGAAAAAGGATTTGCACCAACAACTGAGTTAAATGAAATGACCGATACTGCGTCGGTATTAAAATACAGTGGTGATTTTACTTCTGGTCCTTATGGAACAGTAACGGGTAAGGCAGAAGTATATAAAAAGTCAACGACCATTGAAGTAAAACTCGCTGGCTTCAATTCCACCAATGGTCCGGCATTGCATGTATTCATTTCAAAGGAAGCCATGCCCATAAACTTTATTGATTTAGGTGCCTTAAAATCTACTGCGGGCAACCAGGTATATGCGGTAACTGGAATGCCCGACTTTATGACCTATAAATACATTACCATCCACTGTGTAGAATTTAACCATCTTTTTGGATCAGCCCTGCTGCAATAAAAAACCACTGTATGATCTTTATTCAAATCACCGAACAAATAAAATCGCTCAGCGATCTGTTGCTGTCGTTAACAGATAAACAGTATAGTCAAAAAAGTGAATTCCTGGGTAATGCCAGTATCGGGAGCCATACCAGGCATATTATTGAATTACTCAAATGTGCTGCCGATGGCTATTATACCGGCACCGTGGATTACTTAAACAGGGTAAGAGATTTAACGATTGAAAATGACAGGTCAATTGCCATGCAGGAGTTGAATTGCATGACCCAAAAAGTCAGGCAACCCGATAAGCAAATGAACATGGTAGTTGAATGTGATGGCAATCGGAACGCTGCCTGCGTCTCTACTACATATTTCAGGGAAATCGTGTATAACACCGAACATGCCATTCATCACCTGGCTTTGATAAGGGTAGCGTTAAGAGAAATGAAATTAGAGATAGTGGGAGATCATTTTGGTATGGCTTACTCCACCATTAAATACCTTGCCACTCAAAACAACATTCAAGACTAACCGAAATGCAAAATGTTTCCAGAGAACTCCCATTTTATTTTAGATGTGAAAAAGTTCCAGGCCGGGCATAGCAGGAAATTTCATTACAAAAGTTCCTGACATAGTAGTGCCGGCAAACGAACACCATTTTGATTAATAACAGTTATGTGTACAGTAATTTTTATTCCAAAGGGCGATACCTATTTCTTTGCTTCATTAAGAGATGAAAGTCCTTTACGACCGGTAGCGCTGGCTCCAACTATTAACGGGGCAGACACCAATGTTTTATCCCCGGTAGATGCCAAAGCTGGGGGCACCTGGCTGGGCGTTACGGCGGCCGGCTCGGTTATCATCCTGTTAAACGGTGGTTTTGAAAAACATGCCGGTGCAAAAAATTACCGCAAAAGCAGGGGACTTATCGTTGCCGGATTATTACAATCCCAATCGCCTGTTGAGAGCTGGAATTTGATGGATATGGATGGAATCGAACCCTACACATTGGTGTTGTTAAATGAACGGGACTTGTTTCAATTGGTATGGGATGGTACAAATAAGCATAGCATACAGTTAAATATACGTGAACCCCGCATATGGTCATCAGCCACTTTATACGATCAACAGGCCCGCCAATACCGAAGTCAATTATTTCATCAATGGATGAGCATGAATAAACCAGTGTCTTCGCATACCCTGCTGGATTTCTTCCAATCATTCACGGATAGTGAAAATGGATTTTTAATGAACCGTGCCGGTCGTGTAAAAACATTGAGTTACTCCTTCATTGAACTTCATGCTGGTGACACCGCAACCCTGAGCTACCACGATTTTGTGGCCGGCACCAGTATATGCAGGGAAATAATGCTTGCTCCAACTCTCATTAATCGATGAAATCTGGCAGACTCTATAATATTTTTTAAATTCAAAAAACAACCGGGTGAACTTCACTTTAACAGACCAACAAATAACAGGGAAAATGTTTTGGAAAACAAATTTCAAACTGAGATCCTTTTTCATCAAACTGTTTAGCTGGGAATATTGGCCTATGTGGATCGTTTATTTCCCTGTTAGTTTTTATTATATCTACCTCGCTTTAAAGGCCAGGTCATTTTTTTTCTTTTCTGCCTCCAACCCTTCCATTGAAACCGGCGGAATGTTTTTTGAAAGTAAATGGAGCATTTTTCAACTGATTCCAAAGAAATACTTCCCGGCAACGATACTGGTGAATAAAGACGATGACATCAATATAATTACAGAAAAAATGATGGAAGCAGGTATCGTGTTCCCGGTGATCGCCAAGCCCGACAGGGGCGAGCGTGGATGGTGCGTAAGAAAGATCACTTCAGCGAAAGAGCTGGCAGGTTACAGGAAGGCAATGAACGTTGATTTCCTGGTACAGACCTATGTTGATTACCCTTTAGAGTTCAGTATATTTTATTACCGAAATCCAAACAATGAAAAAGGACTGCTAACGTCTGTTACATTAAAAACACTACTGGCGGTAACAGGTGATGGTTGCTCTTCCATTGAAGAACTGATCATGCGTAACAACCGGTCTTTTTTACAATACGAAAAACTAAAACAGAGCAGGCAAATTGACTTCAACCGTATTCTGGAAGCAGGTGAACGGCAGGTATTGGTTCCTTATGGCAATCACGTATTGGGAGCCATGTTTCTCAATTACAATCACCTCATTGATGATGCAATGGTTGCCAGCTTTGATGCGATCAGCAAACAGATCGATGGTTTTTATTTTGGGAGATTTGATTTGCGCTGTACCAGTATTGAAGACTTAAAAAAAGGAAAGAATATAGCCATCCTTGAGTTGAATGGAGCCGGGGCAGAACCAGCCCATATTTATGACCCCGGCTTTTCTTTTATTAAAGCGCAAAAAGTTATTGCAAACCATTACAGCATGATGTACGAGGCTGCATCCATCAATAAAAATGCTGGCGTTCCTTATATGTCGTTTCAATCGTTTAAGACTACCAGGAAAATGGAGAAAGCATATAAAAAAAGTGTACACTTCATTTAACAATCCCGGCATGATTTGTACAATCTCACTGCATCCACTATATCGTAAGATCGAGGCATCCTGCCTACCTCCATCCTCCACCCAATGCCTTATAAATATTGGTCACAGAATTGAACTGGCGCTTCCTGGCTTCTACCAATTCGAGTTTTGCAGACAGGGCATCTCTTTGTGCAATCAGCACTTCCAGGTAATTGGCACGGGCCGATTTGAACAGGTCCTTTGCAATATCAATGGATCTTGTGAGCGCAGCTGATTCACTTGATTTTTTCTGGTATAATTGCTCCAGGTTTTTGATGGATGAAAGTTCATTCGCCACTTCTGTATAACCGCTTAAAATAGTTTTCTGATAATCATACAGGGCCTGCAACTGGTAAGCACTCGCTTTGTTGAATTCCGCCTTGATCGCACTGCGGTTCACCAACGGAGCAGTTAATTCGCCTGCCAAAGAAAATGCCACCGACTCCAGTGTATTAAAAAGATATTTTGGTTTAAAAGCCTGGTAACCTACTGTAGCTGCCACGCCCACTGATGGATAGAACTCCGCCCGGGCAATGGCCACATCCAGTTTAGCAGCCTGCAGTTCCAGTTCCGCCTGCCGTATGTCCGGCCTGTTCTTTAGCAACTGTATTGGAACGCCTGTATTTGTTAACGTGAGTAGCTTTGAAGTGAATACATTTTTATCTCTTGCAATGTGCTGCGGAAAACGGCCCAGTAAAAAATTGATCCTGTTCTCCGTTTCCGTGATCTGCTGCTGTACATCAAACTCCATGCTCTGCGAATTGTACACCTGTGCTTCAAATTGGGTTACGGCCAGTTCGGTGGCTGCTGCCGCCTGCTTCTGGATCTTTACCACCTCCAATTCATTTTGCTGCAGCCTTATTGCTTCTTTGATAATATCCAGTTGATTGTCGAGTGCCAGTAACTCGTAATAAGAATTGGCGATCTCTGCAACCAAATTGGTGATCACAAAATTTTTGCCCTCAATGGTTTTTAAATACCTGATGTAAGCAGCCTTTTTGGCGTTGTGTAATTTAGACCAGATATCTGCTTCCCAACTGGAGCGAAATCCTAAAAAGATATCGGAAAGCGGTTCCGGCACTTCTTTACCCGGCGTGATATCTGTAGAAGCATTACCAGCGCCGGAGGCTGTGTACCGGCCCGTTTTTTCTATCCCCAAACCAACAACACCCGAAACAGTTGGCAATAACAGTCCCTTCTTTACCCTCACATCATTTTGCGCCAGCTCAATATCCTGCAGGGTGGTCAATACTTCCAGGTTATTTTTTAATGCCGTATCGATCAATGCTTCGAGGTTGCTGTCTGCAAAGAACTCCTTCCAGTGAATGTCTGCATTATTAACGGTGTCGGTTGATTGTGCATAGGATGAAGGCATGGGCTTTACATCCGGCACCTGCGTAATGGCCGGTACTTTGCAACTTCCCAATGAAAGCAGCAATGCAACAATAGCGATATAACTAACAATTTTGATTTTATACATTGTGATCAATTTCTTCTGTTAAAGGATTTTCGTCTTCATTTACCACCAGAATATTTTTCTCGGAGATCTTTGCAAAAAGATAATACAGCCCGGGAATTACCAATACGCCAAACACAGTTCCAAACAGCATTCCTCCTGCTGCCGCACTACCGATGGTACGGTTACCAATTTTACCAGGACCACTTGCCATCAGCAATGGTATCAGTCCTGCAACAAAAGCAAAGGATGTCATCAGGATCGGGCGGAACCTTACCGCAGCACCTTCCACGGCGGCATTGAACACGGTATACCCCGAGCGATGCTTCTGCACTGCAAATTCAACGATCAATACAGCATTCTTGCCAAGCAGACCTATCAGCATTACCATGGCTACCTGTGCGTAAATGTTATTTTCAAGACCAAAGATCTTTAAGAAAACAAACGCACCGAATATACCAGCAGGTAAGGAAAGGATCACTGCCAATGGCAATACAAAACTCTCATACTGCGCAGAGAGGATCAGGTACACGAAGCCCAGGCAAATAAGAAAAATGAATATCGCTTCGTTACCCCGTGAAGACTCGTCTTTTGATACACCTGCCCAGTCAATGGCGAAACCTCTTGGCAATGTTTTTTCAGCAACTTCTGTAATGGTGGCCAGCGCCTGCCCGCTACTGTAGCCGGGAGCAGCGCCGCCACTGATCTCTGCTGCAGTGTACATATTATGCCTTGTAATTTCTGAAAGGCCAAATACTTTTTCCATGCTCATAAAAGCAGAGAAAGGCACCATTTCATCTTTGTTGTTCTTTACATACAGTTTCAATACATCATCCGGCGACGCCCTGTACTCCGGTGCTGCCGCAACGATCACTTTATATTGCCGCCCGAATTTGATAAAACTGATCTCGTAGTTACTTCCGATCAGTGTAGAAAGTGTGTTCATCGCATTTTCAATGCTCACCCCTTTTTGCTGGGCAGCATCATTATCTACCTTCAACATGTATTGCGGAAAACTGGCACTGTAAAAAGTAAATACATTGCTCAGCTCTTTGCGTTTGTTGAGTGCGGCAACAAAATCGTTGCTTACGGCTTCCAGTTTTTTATAATCGCCATTGCCTGTTTTATCCAGCAGGCGCAATTCAAAACCGCCGGCTGCACCATATCCAGGTACGGCTGGTGGTTGAAAGAATTCGATCTGTGCACCGGCAATATCTTTCGATTTCTCTTCCAGCTCCGTCATGATCTCCTGAACCGAATGCTTACGGTCTTCCCAGCTTTTAAGATTTACCAGGCAGGTACCTGAGTTGGAACCTGTACCTTCTGACAGGATTTCGTAACCAGCCAGGGAAGAAACAGATTGTACGCCTTCGATCTTCTCCGCAATTTTCTGCAGCCGTTCTGATATCTCGTTGGTTCTTTCCAGCGATGAACCCGGTGGCGTTTGTATCACTGCATAGAACATGCCCTGGTCTTCGTTGGGTATAAAACCGGATGGAACAGTATTATTGATAAAATAGGTAGCAGCACAAAAACCAGTCAGCAATAAAAAGGTGATCAACCGTTTGCTGACGATTGCTGTAAGTGCCTGCTGGTAGCGCCCGGTAAGCCGGTGGAACCAATTATTAAATCCACCGATCAGCTTGTCCAGTATATTTTTTTTCTTCGGCTGACCATGGGTATTTTTCAGCATGATGGCACATAGTGCAGGCGTAAGCGTTAGTGCCACGATGCCGGACAGCACAATGGAAGTTGCCATCGTTATAGAGAACTGCCGGTAAAACACACCCACCGGTCCGCTCATGAATGCTACCGGAATAAAAACCGCTGCCATTACAAAAGTGATGGCAATGATGGCACCGCTGATCTCATGCATTGCCTCCTGCGTTGCAAGCAATGGACTCAAGTGCTTTGTTTCCATCTTGGCATGAACGGCTTCAATTACCACGATGGCATTGTCTACCACGATACCAATGGCCAGCACCAATGCAAATAAAGTAATGAGGTTAAGCGTGATGCCAAAGAATTGCATGAACAGGAAGGTACCGATCAATGAAACGGGTACTGCAATAGCCGGGATCAGCGTAGAACGCCAGTCGCCCAGGAAGATGAATACCACGATCCCAACCAGTAAAAATGCTTCTATTAATGTATGCACTACTTTTTCAATGGAGGCATCCAAAAATTTGGACACATCATAACTGATCTCGTAGTCCATTCCTTTGGGAAATGAAGTTTTCTTGATCTCTTCCAGTTTTGCTTTTACTTCCTTAATAACCTGCGTTGCATTGCTGCCGTACGATTGTTTTAATACGATGGCTGCAGAAGAGCGCCCATTCAGGTTGGAATAAATATCGTACATGGAACTTCCAAATTCAATATCAGCCACATCCTTTAACCGCAGCATCTCTCCATTGGGGTTTGCTTTCACCACTACATTTTCATACTGTTCTTTGGTGGTGAAGCGCCCGGTATATTTCAATACATATTCAAAGGACTGAGATCGTTTGCCGGAACTTTCGCCTGTTTTTCCGGGCGATGCTTCCAGGCTTTGGGCGCTCAACGCTTCCATCACCTCATCGGCGGAAATTTTATACGCCAGCATCCTGTCGGGCTTTAGCCAGATACGCATGGCATACTCCCGGTTGCCTAATATATCGGCAAAGCCTACCCCATTTACCCTCTTCAATTCCGAGAGCATATTGATATCGGCAAAGTTGAAAAGGAATTTCTGGTCTGTAGCAGTATCCGTACTAAAGAGGTTAATGTACATCAGCATATTCGGCACTTCCTGGGAAATTTTCAACCCTTCCCTTACTACCAACGGCGGCAATTTATTCACCACCGAAGCCACCCTGTTTTGAACGTTCAGTGCGGCCTGGTTGGGATCTGTACCCAGGTTAAATATTACCTCTATGGTAGCTTCTCCATCGTTTCCGCAATCTGCCGTGATATACTTCATACCCGGTACGCCGTTCAATGCTCTTTCAAGCGGAATGATGATCGCCTTTACCATCAGTTCGTTATTGGCACCGGGATAATCCGCTACCACACTCACTTTGGGCGGAGAAATGGTAGGAAACTGTGTTACGGGTAATTGCATCATCGACAGCACACCCAAAAAAACAATGATGATCGAGATCACTATGGAGAGTACGGGCCTTCGTATAAATCTGTTAAACATTTATGGATAAATTAAATTTGAATGATGTGATGCTTCCCTTTAACAGCAACACTTTACATGAATGATCCTGGCAGTAAAATATTTTTTATTGGCTGCGTTATTCTGCCTTCAGGCGCAAATGTTTCAGCACGTCTTCAGGGTTTTCGTAATCGAAAGTTATTTTGTCACCATCTTTAACTTTCTGCACCCCTTCAAGCAATATTTTATCACCTTCATTAAGATCTGCATCATCCACTACATAGATATCCGGCATCCTCGCCTTAACAGTGATGGTTCTTGACCTTACTTTATTGTCTTTATCTATCACAAACAGGTACACTTTGTCCTGCAATTCATAGGTAGCTTTTTGAGGAATCACCAATGCATGTTTTAATGGAACGGTCATTCTTACTTTCCCTGTTTCGCCATGTTTCAGCAGCATATCCGGGTTGGGAAATTTCGCCCTGAAGGCAATATTGCCGGTTTCATTGTCAAACTGGCCTTCGATAGTCTCTACTACGCCTTTGTATTTATGCAATTCGTTGTTGGCCAGCAACAGTGAAACAACTTTCATATTGCCGGTATCGCCCTGCGATCTGTAAGTGAGGTATTCGCTTTCCGGCACATTAAAATAGGCGTACACAGATTTGTTGTCTGATAAGGTGGTGAGCAAAGCGCCCTCATCAATTAAGCTTCCTGATTTTAATGGAATGCGGTCAATCACACCATCATATGGCGCTTTGATTTCTGTGAACGACAGGTGGAGTTTTGCCAATGCCATCTCTGCCTTTGCTTCATCCAGTTTGGCCTGGGCGATGGCCGATTCTGATTTTGATACAATGTCTTTATCCGACAAGGTTTTTGTATTGAGCAATTCCAGTTCAGCTTCTTTTGCTGCAGCTTCTGCCTTTAAGTATTCTGCCTGGTAAATGTTCGGCATTATCTGGAAAAGCAATTGTCCGGCCTTTACATTTCTTCCTTCATCTACATTGATGCTTTGCAGATACCCTTTTTCCTGCGCCCTTATTTCAATGTTTTTTATGGATTGTATCTGTGCCACATACTCTTTGGTGAAAGAAGTATCTATCCTTACCGGGCTGGTGGCTGCATATTTTTCCTGTTCTTCTTTTTCTTCTTTTTTTGCCTTACAGGACGTAAAACTTACAACAGCACAGAGGCTGGCGAACAGTAGTATCTTATTCATGTTGATGGAGTATTGCCGGATACAGTATCGATCCGTTTGATTTTTTCGAAAGCGTTTTGTTATTGAGATGATATTGCTGACGAATGATACAAGGCTATCATTGGTCCAAACTGGTTACCTGGTAAAGCGCAGGCTCTTTATAAAGACTGACACAGGTTAACTTTGAGCCTGCACAATTAATAATGGAATAAATCAGAGTCGGAATACCCGGTGCAGAATAAAGACCGGTAAACGATGTGTAAGAGAAAAATCATAAAACCGGGGTTGCCTGGGGCAATTAAGATAAATATCCGGACCAATAAAATATGGAATGCTCCTGTTGGCGGTTTCTGAAAAAGAGTTTTCATCTTCCGTGTCATTGCTGTCATCTTCCATTAACTCCAGCAGGTCGTTATAACCTTTTAAAAAGTCATTATCACAGGACAAAGATTCCTTTTGTAAGTTTCCGGCTTTATAGATTTGCTGGATGCCTGTTGCATGTAAATTGCCCGGACGAAAAAATGCCAACAGGACAAGCAGACAGAACAATGTATTTTTCATAACCAGCACAAATATACAAATTCGGTGATGCTGTAATTTGCAATAACAGGTTCTTAACAGGTATCCCTTCTTCCTTAACTATTTATTTACAGAACCAAAAATGCCACATCCAACAATAAAAAAGAGACCACAAACCATGTGATCTCTTTAGCATTATTAAAATAAAATATTTAGTTGGAGGCGATCATAAACATGTACACCAGGCCTACCAGTAATCCTGTAAGTACGATCCAGCTTAGTAAAGAAGAGAACCTGG
>APMI01005854.1_pt1 | contig 25032 bp, 27 predicted proteins | sample 667938 | NCBI WGS metagenome assembly APMI01 (sample SAMN01084076, study PRJNA167559) | wastewater metagenome | biome: Wastewater | place: Denmark: Ejby Moelle, Odense | collected 2011-11-28
CCGCCGGTGGCGACCGTCACCCCGTCGACGAGGGTGAGCGGGAGCCCAGCCGACCCGGCGACCCGCAGGAAGTCGCGGACGGCTGGCTCGGCGGCGAACGACCCGGGGTCGTTGGCGAGATTGTGCCGCTCGATGTCGACGCCGAGGCCGCGCAGGTGGTCGAGGTCGGCGGTGAAGGTGACCAACGCTTGGTCGACGTCGGGCCCACAGACGCCGGTGTTGCAGCACAGCGCGGGCTCGAAGACCCGAATGGCGGGGGCTGGGGCGGTGGTCATGGCACGTCCTTCGTCGAGGCAACCGGAGAGCAACGTATCGACGACTCTCGATAGAAAGTCAACGGCATACATGGACGATTGTCAATGTGACGGCTACCATCGGAAACGTGACCGCGACCCTGTCCAGCGTGCCTGGAGCCCTGACGACTGAGGTGGACGTCTGCTGCCCAGGCTCGGCCTGTGACCTGTTGCCGGCCGCCCCGGCCGCCCAGGTGGCCGAGGTGTTCAAGGCGCTCGCCGACCCCACCCGGGTGCGCCTGCTGCACTACTTGGCCTACTCCGCGAGCGGCACGGCGTGTGCCTGCCACCTCCCCGAGGCGCTCGGGATCAGTCAGCCAACCCTGTCGTTCCACATGAAGAAACTCCACGACGCCGGCCTGGTCACCAGGGAGAAGCGTGGCCGCTGGGTCCACTACACGGTCCGCGCCGAGGGACTCGCGTTGATCCGTGAGTTCCTCGACTTGCCGACCGGCACCGACGCGCAATGCTGCTGAGCTCGCGCCGGGCCATCGCCGAGGCCATCGGCACCGGAGGTCTGGTCGCGACGGTCGTGGGCTCGGGGATCATGGCCACCCGGCTCACCCAGGACGTCGCCCTGCAACTTCTCGTCAACGCGCTCGCGACTGTTGCTGCCCTGGCCGTCCTCATCTGGGCGCTCGGGCCGATCTCGGGAGCCCACTTCAACCCGGTCGTCACGCTCGTTGCCGTCGTGCGCCGCGAGATCGGCGCCGCGGAGGCGGCCCGCTACGTCCTGGCCCAGATCGTCGGTGGGTTGGCCGGGACCGCCGTCGGCAACCTGATGTTCGACCTGCCCGCCTGGCAGGCCTCCACGAAAGTGCGGTCCTCGCCAAGCCTTTGGCTGGGCGAGGTCATCGCAACCGCGGGCCTACTCGCGCTCATCGGCGGGCTCACCCGCACCGGCCAGGGACGGCTGGGGCCGGCCCTCGTCCCTGCGTGGATCGGCGCGGCATACTTCTTCACCTCTTCGACGTCGTTCGCGAACCCGGCGGTGACCATCGCCCGTTCGGTGACCGACACGTTCTCCGGGATCGCGCCGGCGAGCGTCCCGGGGTTCGTCCTGGCTCAACTCATCGGAGCGGCGATCGGGGCGGCCCTCACCGAGTTCTTCTACCCGCGCGCTGGGGTTCCCGAGCCGCTCGACCTGCCGGCAGCGGTCCACTCCGCGCCCAGCGATGCGGTGTCTCACGGCGGATAGGGTCGAGGTATGACCCGTCCCGAGCCGCCCACCCAGCGCAGCGAGCCGGTGAGCCCCGAGTTGTTCGCCTACCTCGCCACCGACCCGGTGGCCGACCTGCTCGGCATCGTCTTCGAGGACATCCGGCCGGGTTACGCCCGAGCGAGTATGCCGGTCACCCACCGCCTGCTCAACGCCCCCGGCACCGCGCACGGCGGCGCGATGATGGCGCTGATCGATGTCGTTCATGCGGCCGTGAGCAACAGTCACGGCACGCTCGCGGTCGCCCAGGACGTGCACACGGAGTTCCTCTCGGCCGGGGTCGAGGGCGACGTGTTGCGCTGTGAAGGCGTCGAGATCAGCCGCACGCAGCGCACCGCCGTCTTCCGGATTGACGTGTTCGCCGACGATCGGCCCGGCCATCCCGACGAGAAGTTGTTGGCCACGGCGTTGGCCCGGGTGTTCCGGATCGGGACGCCCCTGCTGCCGGAGTCGGCGGCGTCTGCCGAGTCTGCGGGGGCGGTGTCATGAGCTCGACTCCGGAGGTCGCTGAGGCGTCGCCAGACGCGGACGTGTTGCGCTGGCCCACCGTCGTCTTCGACCTGGACGGCACCCTGGTCGACACGATCAACCTCATCGTCTCGTCCTACCAGCACGCGTTCCGCTCGGTGTTGGGCCACGAGGAGGACGAGGCCCGGATCCGGGCCTGGATCGGCCAGCCGCTGTTGCGCTGCTTCCAGGAGGCCTCGGCGCCGCACGCCGACGCGCTGTTCGCGGCATACACCGCGTGGAACGAAGCCAACACCGAGCGGCTGGTACGGCCCTATGCGGGGATCGCCGAGTTGCTGACCGACCTCGCAGGCCGGGGAGCGCGGGTCGCCGTGGCGACCTCCAAGCGACGCCCGCCTGCGCAGTGGGCCCTCGCGCTCACCGGGCTGACCGACCTTGTCCCCGTCCTGGTGACGATGGAGGACACTGCGGTCCACAAGCCTGACCCGACGCCCCTGCTGCTCGCGGTGCAGCGGTTGGGCGGGGAGGCGGGGCGGGCGGCATACATCGGGGATGCTGTCGTCGACGTGCGGGCGGCGCAGGCGGCCGGGATGGCCGGGATCGGGGTCTTGTGGGGCGCGGGGACGGACGGGGACCTGCGGGCAGCGCAGCCGCACGCGGTGGCGCCGGATGTGGCAGCGCTGCGGGCGTTGTTGTTGTCCTGACCGCGCTGCGGCAGCCCCATCTGTCACACGTGTCACAGGCGCAAGGCAATCGCAAGGCGACGCGCCGAGGGGAATGACATCGATGTGATTCCCCTCTATAGTTGCCGGGGGAGTCACTCAGCGGAGGGTTCGAATGGCAGACACAGCAGAGCGGGTCGTCGCGGCGCATGCGCCGTTGAGCGACCGCGACCGCGAGGTGCTGGCCTTCGAGCGGCAGTGGTGGAAATACGCGGGCGCCAAGGAACAGGCCATCAAGGAGCTGTTCGACATGTCGGCCACGCGGTACTACCAGGTCCTCAATGCCCTCATCGACAACCCGTCGGCGCTTGAGACCGACCCCATGCTCATCAAGCGGCTGCGCCGGTTGCGCGCGAGCCGCCAGCGTCAGCGCAGTGCGCGGCGCCTCGGCCTCAACCCCTGACTGAAAGCACCTGCACAAACGCCGAACGGGCCGGCCGCTTGATTGCGACCGACCCGCCCGGCGTTTCTGGGCTTGGGACTACTTCTTCGGCTTGTCCACGAACCAGGGAATGATGTGGTCGAAGGTGACGGCCTTGCCGACGCCGGTGGCGACGATGAACGCAATGCCGTAGGACACCGCCAAGAGGATCACGAGCAGCAGACCCCACCAAATGACCTTGCCGAACGGCTTGGCGGTCTTCTCGCCGATGATCGCACCGGCGCCCTGGGCCATCGCGAGGCCACGGACGGCGAATGCGTAGATGATCGGGAGCCCCGCGCCGAGGACGAGCCCGGCAGCGAGCACCTTCCACGCGCCTTCGAGGGCGAGAGGAATCATGTTCATGATGCGTTGCCTTCCTGGCTCAGTGAGCGGTCGGGCGGGCGGGCTGCGCCTCGTCCAACTCGTGGTGGGGGTCGATGATGTCGTGCGCGGCGACGGCGACCTCAGGCTTGCTGCCGTCGTGCCAGTCGTCGGTCACATTGCTGTGGTCGATGACGTTGTGCCGCGAGCGCTTCCACATGTACCAGGAGAAGCCGCAGAGGATGGCGAAGACGACGAGCGGGCCAACGAGGCCGCCGAGTCCGGCCGCGATCCAGTACATGATCGCCCCGACGACGGCTGCTGCCGGGAACGTGATCGCCCAGGCGGCGACCATCCGGCCGGCAACGGACCAGCGCACGGTGGCACCCTTGCGGCCGATGCCGCTACCCATGATCGAGCCGGTGGCCACGTGGGTGGTCGAGAGGGCGAAGCCGAGCTGGCTCGAGGCCAGGATGACCGTCGCCGAGGAGGCGTCGGCGGCCAGGCCCTGGGGCGAGGAGATGTCGACCAGGCCCTTGCCCATCGTGTGGATGATGCGCCATCCGCCGAGGTAGGTGCCCAGCGCGATGGCCGAGGCCGCGGACAACTTGACCCAGAACGGGACATACACCGCGGTCGAGCTGATCGATCCGCCAGCGACCAGGGCGAGGGTGATGACACCCATCGTCTTCTGGGCGTCGTTGGTGCCGTGGGCGAGGGAGACCATCGAGGCCGCGCCGACCTGACCCCAGCGGAAGCGCTTCTCGCGGAACTTGTCCTCGATGCGTGCCGTCACCATGAAGATGACCCGCGTTGCGGTGGCCGCCACGATCATGGCGATGACTGGTGAGAGGAGTGAGGGGAGGAGAACCTTGCCGATGACGCCGTCGAGTTTGGTGCCGTCGCCGGCCCACTTCACGCCGGCGAAGCCGAGGGCGCCGATGGTTCCACCGACGAGGCCGCCGAGCAGGGCGTGAGAGGACGAGGACGGCAGGCCGAGAAGCCAGGTCGCGAGGTTCCAGATGATGCCGCCGATGAGCCCGCCGAAGACGATGAGCAACAGCATCGTGCCGCCGTTGGCCATCAGCTCAGGTTTGGGCAAACCTTTGGAGTCTTGGATGTTGACGACGGCGTTGCTGACGGTGAGGGCAACCTCCACCGAGAGCAGTCCGCCGACGAGGTTGAGGATCGCTGCAAGAGTCACAGCGCCCTTCGGAGAGAGCGCCCCTGTGGCGATGGACGCCGCCATGGCGTTCCCGGTGTCATGGAAGCCGTTGGTGAAGTCGAACGCCAAGGCGACGACGACGACCAGGGCCAGGATGATGGTTGCGGTGGTCACCCGCTCATGATGGGGTTGACCACATGGTGTCGCCAAGACGAAAGTCCTGAGAAGTTCCCGATAACAGGCGGTAAATAGGCCCTCTCACCAAGGTTTCCCGACCCGTTCATATTCCGTTCATCCACAAGGAACTGGCGCCCGTGTCCTGTGTGTTCTGCGTCATAGCCGAGGGTGGTTCGGAGGCCGCCATCGTCCTCGCGGACGACCAGGTGGTGGCATTCCTCGACGCCCGTCCGGTGTTCAAAGGCCACACCCTACTCGTGCCTCGAACCCACGTCGCGACGCTGCCGGACCTGCCGGACGACCTGGCGTTGCCGTTCCTCGGGGCGGCGCGCCGGCTGGCGGCCGCGATGGTCGCGGGGCTGGGCGCGCAGGGCAGTTTCGTCGCGGTCAACAACGTCGTCAGCCAGTCGGTGCCGCACCTGCACCTGCACGTCATCCCGCGCACCAAGGGCGACGGCCTGCGTGGGTTCTTCTGGCCGCGGGTCACCTATGACTCGCCGCAGGAGATGGCCGAGTATGCCGCCCGCCTCCGCACCGTCCTTTAGCGCGCCGTCCTCCAGGGCGCCGTCCGGCTGCTGCTGACGGGGTGGCCCCCGGGGACGAGGGGGGCCAGCCCCCTGGGGGTGGGGTCGCCGGGTCGTTAGCGTGGAAGAGACGCGACGACGGGATGGACTCACGATGACGACCTCGACCCTGGACCGGCATGGGGGCCTCGTGACGGGTTCGCGAGGGGGTCTTGAGTTGAAGGGATGGCGCCGCCGGTTCCCGTGGAGTGTCGCCGGCCACCTCGGGCTCGGGCTGCTCGCGGGTGTCTGCGCCCCGCTCGTGCTGCTGTCGGTGCTTGGGGCGATGGTCATCGGTCGCGTCCCCGTCTTGACTGCACGAGGTGAGGCGTTGCTTGGGCTTGCGCTGCGCTGGCCGGCTCGGGTGGAGGCGGTCCGCTTCGCTGACTTCCTGGGTGTGGTCATCGAGGTACCGCCGCCGGACGGGCAACGGGGGCCTTTGCCCGCTTCGGGAGCACGAGACCGGGCCCTGACTCAGCGGGAGCGTGCCACCGTCGGCTATTGGCTGGCCCGACCGATCGTCTCGCTCGCGGAACTCGCGACCCTCGTCCCCGTCCTTGGGCTCCCGATTGTCGTGGCCGTGGCCTTCGCGCTCGGGTGGCCTGAGTGGCGCCTGGAAGTTGGCATCGGCAGTGGGATTTCCCAGCCCGAAGCCACCCTGGCCTGGCTGGTTGTTGGGGTGGTCCTCCTGCTGGCCTGGCTTCGACTGGTGGGCGCCGCAACGGTCGCTGCCCTGGGAAGGGCTGAAGTGAAGTTGGCGCTCTGGCTTCTCGGAGGCCGAGAAGCCGCACTCGTAGAACGCGTCGAGGCGCTCGCGACGAGCCGCGAGGTTGTGGTGGCGGCGGCCGAGGAAATGCGACAGCGCATCGAGCGCGATCTCCATGACGGGGCCCAACAGCGCCTCGTGGCGTTGACGATGCTGCTCGGGAGGGCGCAAGCGAAACTCGGCGAACGCGAGCCCGACGTCGCTGACCTCATCGCTCAGGCCAAGGCCGAATCTCGAGCGGCGACAGCCGAGTTGCGAGATCTCACCCGTGGGCTGCACCCGCCGGTCCTCACCGACCGCGGGCTGGACGCGGCCCTGTCTGCTATTGCGGCGCGTTCGCCGGTGCCCGTTGAGGTCATGGTCGACCTGCCTGTCCGTCCACCCATGGCGGTGGAAGCCACCCTCTACTTCGCCGTGGCCGAGGCGCTGACCAACGTGGCCAAACACTCAGGCGCCGCGCAGGCAGTTGTCACGGTCCGCCACGTCGGCAACGTGGTGCTGACCGAGGTGTCGGACAACGGTCGAGGAGGCGCAGACCCGACCGCCAATGCAGGGAGCGGGCTACGCGGCATCATCGACCGACTGTCCGGAATCGACGGGCGCCTGCACGTGACCAGTCCTCCGGGTGGTCCCACGGTGCTGACGATCGAGGTGCCCCATGGCAACTGAGGAACTGCGGTTGGCTGAAGGTCCTCGGGCGACTGCCGAGGCGCTGCGCGTGGTCATCGCCGAGGACTCGGTGCTCCTGCGCGAAGGCCTGGTGCGTCTCCTTGAGGAGCAGGGTTTCATCGTCGCGGCGGCTGTCGGCGACGGGGATTCACTACTTCGGGCCGTGGCCGAGCACGCGCCGGACGTGTGCGTCATCGACGTGCGGATGCCACCGGCATACCTCGATGAGGGCTTGCGTGCTGCGTTGGTGATCCGGCAGCGGTGGCCCGAGGTGGGCGTGCTGGTGCTCTCGCAGTATGTCGAGGAGCGGTATGCCGTCGAGTTGCTGTCGGACCGGCCGGGCGGGGTGGGCTACCTGCTGAAGGACCGGGTGGGCGACGTGCTCGAGTTCGTCGACGCGCTGCGCCGAGTGGCTCGCGGAGGGACTGCCTTGGACCCCGACGTGGTCGCGCAACTATTGGTGCGGGCACGGCATACCGACCCGCTGGCGAGCCTGACGGCCCGCGAGCGACAGGTCCTTGGGGCGATGGCCCAGGGCCGCTCCAACGCCGGCATCGCCGCGGACCTACTCATCGGCGAAGGCGCCGTCGAGAAGAACGTGTCGAGCATCTTCGGCAAGCTCGGCCTCTATGCCGACACCGGCGAGCACCGTCGGGTGCTCGCCGTCTTGCGCTTCCTGGGAGACGGCCGTGAGTGAGACGACATCGATGCGCCCCAACCGGGCTCGGCTCGGAGTGCTTCGGGTTGCCGGACTTCTGGTGCTGATGGTGAGCCTGGTGCTGCCCGCGACCAGAGCCGCGGACGCATTGAACATCCGACAGAGAATCGACCACTACCAAGAGTTTGACCAGTTGTCCGCGCAGGTCTCACAGGTCACGATCAATGCGGCCGGCACGTGGGTCGAGGTCGTCCGCGGCGAGAACCCGTTGGACGCTGGAGTGGTCTGGGTGCAGCGCGCGTGCGTGCTGCCCTCAAGCGTCGTGCCCTGGTCCGGTGTCTCCACCGCCGACGAGTCTGAGGGCGAGCCTCCGAACGACGGGCACCTCCTGGTGTTTGCCTCCTCGATCACCGGTTGGGAGCAAGCACTGCGGCGATGCGAGACGTGGGTCCATGTCTACGTGGATCCTCGGATGGCCGTGCGCGTGTGGGACGGGTCCCAGGTCCACGAGGTCGACACCGACCTGGCGCGGTGGACGCTCAGTCCGGACGGCGCATTGGTTGAACACCTGCTATTGGGGAATCCCGGAGGCTGATGGGTGCCGGGTGCTGACGCCCCGCTGTTAGCTGGAGACCCGCTCGGGGTGGGTGTAGACGTTGAAGCTGGCCCCGCGGCTGAACCCGACGAGGGTCAGGCCGGCCTCGGTGGCGAGTTCGACGGCCAGCGAGGAGGGCGCTCCCACCGCCGCCAGCACCGGTATGCCGCCCTGCCACGCCTTCTGCACCAACTCGAACGAGGCGCGTCCGCTGACCTGAAGGACCGTGCCGGTCAACGGCAACCGCCCCTCGCGCAGCGCCCAGCCGATCACCTTGTCGACCGCGTTGTGCCGCCCGACGTCCTCGCGCACGCACAGCAACCCCGAGTCCTCGCCAGCCTCTCCGACCTCACTGACCCCGCTGACGTCGCCGACCCTGAACAGCCCCGCCGCGTGGACCCCGCCCGTCCGCTCGAACAAGCTCTGCGCGACTCGCAGCCGGTCGGGCAACCCGAACAACAGGTCCGCCGGAACGGTCGTCGGGTCGGTCGGCCACCCCGGCGCCGCAGTCAGCACGTCCTCGATCGACGTCGTCCCGCAGCTCCCGCACGCGCTCGTCGTCGTCACCTGCCGCTCGACCCGGCTCGGCGGCAGCGCCACCCCGGGTGCGAGCGTTGCGTCGATGACGTTGAAGGACTGCTCGCCCGACTCGTCGGTCCCCGCGCAGTAGCGCATCGTCGCCAGGTCATCCGCCGACCGAATCATCCCCTCACCCACGAGGAAGCCCGCCACCAGGTCGAAGTCGTCCCCCGGCGTGCGCATCGTCACGGTGAGATCCCGGTGCTCCCCGGCCCACGATCGCAGCCGGATCTGCAGGGGTTCCTCCGCCGCGACGTGGTCCTCGCGGACCCGAGGAGGTGCGCCCACGGCATACCGGGTCGTCCGCACCCGCCGCGTCACCCGACTCATGAGTGGACACGGTATGCCGTCCAGCCCGCGGGCGGGGCGCGCGCGGACGGCATACCCGCGCCTAACCTGGGTGGCCGTGAAGCCCTTCCTGCTGCTGGCCATCCGCGCCGAGGACGCCGCGGCGGACGACGAGTATGCGTCGATCCTGCGTCTTGGCGGGCTCGACCCGAGCGAGGTGCGTCGGGTGCGCCTCGAGCAGGCGTCGGGTGGCGACCTCGACCCGACGGAGTTCAGCGGGGTCATCCTCGGCGGCGGGCCGTTCCAACGCAGCGACCCCGAGGCGACGAAGTCCAAGGTGCAACTGCGGGTCGAGGCCGAGCTCGAGACGCTGCTCGATGTGGTGGTGGGCGAGGATCTGCCGTTCCTCGGGCTGTGTTACGGGATCGGTGTGCTGGGGACGCATCAGGGTGGCATCGTCGACCGGGCCTTCGGTGAGGCGGTCGGTCGGGCATCGGTGATCGTCACGGAGGCTGGGCGGGCCGATCCGTTGTTCTCGGGGCTGCCCGAGGAGTTCGAGGCGTTCGGCGGACACAAGGAGGCGCTGTCGGTGGTGCCGCGGCACGCGACGGTGCTCGCGACGTCGGCCGCCTGCCCGGTGCAGGCATTCCGGGTCGGCGCGAATGTCTATGCCACGCAGTTCCACCCCGAGCTTGACTCGGCGAGCCTGCAGACGCGCATCGATGCCTACCGGGACTACGGGTACTTCCCGCCCGAGGAGGCCGAGTCGCTCAAGGCGGTCGCGAGGGAGCGGGACGTCGAATGGCCGGCGATGATTCTGCGCCGCTTCGTCCGCCGGTATGCCGCCCGCTGACCTCTGCGCTGACCCCTCGCTCGCCGGTCCACCGCTTGTCCTGGCTGCCTATGCGGCCGCTATGTCTCGACGTGACTCGTGACGGCGCCGATGACGGCGCGAACAGTGTCGTTGGGACAGCAGCAGCGACGCCGTCATGGGCGCCGTCATGTGTCGTGACCGGCGAGCAGACTCCGGCGAGCGGCGGTCACCGGCGGGCGAGGGCGCTGTCGGGCTCGTTGGTAGGTCCGCTCGATGCGCGCCACCACGGCTGCCACCTCGCGGTGAATGCGATTTGGCGTCACCCCGACGACGATGATCCCCGCCTCGGTGAGGTCGGCATCAGCCTCGACGGTCGCATCCCAGGCTGCGCCCGAATGGAAACGGCGTGAATGCACCATGACGGCGAGTGCAACGTCGTCGAACCAGAGGTCGGGGGTGCTCAATCGGGTTGGTCCAACACGCAGCTCGGGGTTAGGCCACACGTGAGGAAGCACGCTCGACTGTTCCAGCGCTTGCAGGAGGAGGGCTTCCGGTGGTGACCACGAGCCGGTGCCTGCCGCCTGCGCGGCGAGCCGGGCGAGGGCCGATCCCCGACGGTTGCGTTGCGCGAGTTCGTGCACCAACTCGTCGACGGTGACCAGGCGCCGTTGGACTGCCTCGATGCCGATCGCCGTCGCCGTGTCCCTCGCGCCGCTCTGGGTTGCCGCGTCGAGAACGGCTCGGGCAGGACTGCTCAGCACCAAGGCTCCACGAGTGATGGTGAGAGGGTCCGGCCGATGGGTTCGGGTCAGGCTCGCCCAAGCCACCCGCCGGCCAACCCGAGGCGCCGGAACGAGGACATGCACCGTGTCACCAGGGTCGGCGGACTGGACGCCCAAGCGGGCCGCGGCGGTCAGGCCGCTGAGTGCTGCTCCGGGGCCTGCGAGGAGGAGTGCTGCCACCTCTCGGCGCACTCGTTCCGTCGGTCGCCGATCCAGTTGATAGACCCCCGGCAGGACGATGCGCCAGCGCCGGCCCAGGTGCCAGCGGACTGCAGCCTCACTCACGCCGCTGTGCCTCAGCTGGGCTCGGGTGAGCAGACCGAGTTGGTCACGCAACAGCCATTGCGTCGGGTCGTCGAGGTCCACTCGGCGAGTCTGTTGGTCAGGGGCAGGGGCGAGCGCGGCATACCTGGTCCTTGTGGACGGTGTGACGACGAGTGGTGGGGGTGTGGATAAGCCACGGCGGAGCTCGGCGAGGTGGTCTGGGTGCTCGCAGGTGTGCTCGCGCCACGTGACGGCGTCGATGACGGCGCCTCCACTGTCGTTGGAACAGCAGCGGGCGCGCCGTCATGGGCGCCGTCATCATGCGCGAGGCCCGGGAGGTGCCGCGGGGGGTGAGGTGGCGGCATACCTGGCGATGGGGAGAGGGCCGCGGCGTTGGGGGAAGGGACCAAGGCGTCACGGGAGGGGAGCACGGCGGGGCTGTCGTTTGCACTCTCCCCCTGAGAGTGCCAATAATGGCGTTAGCACTCTCCCTCTGAGAGTGATAACTCACGGCCACTCTGGTGAGGTGCGGCCCGCTGGCGCGGCAAGGAGCGTCGGTATGCCGCGCCGTCCGTCGCGGGCACCTCGTGGCCATCCCTTCGTTTCGCGTGGGAGGAACCACCCGAATGGCCAAGATCATCGCGTTCGACGAGGAGGCCCGCCGCGGTCTCGAGCGAGGAATGAACACCCTCGCCGACGCCGTCAAGGTGACCCTCGGTCCCAAGGGCCGCAATGTCGTCCTCGAAAAGAAGTGGGGCGCCCCCACGATCACCAACGATGGTGTGTCCATCGCCAAGGAGATCGAGTTGGAGGACCCCTTCGAGAAGATCGGCGCCGAGCTGGTCAAGGAGGTCGCCAAGAAGACGGACGACGTGGCCGGCGACGGCACGACGACGGCGACCGTCATCGCCCAGGCCATGGTCCGCGAGGGCCTGCGCAACGTTGCGGCCGGCGCCAACCCGATGGCCCTCAAGCGGGGCATCGAGAAGGCTGTCGACGCTGTTGTCAAGCAGCTGCTCGACTCGGCGATCGACGTCGAGACCAAGGAGCAGATCGCGTCGACCGCCGCCATCTCCGCCGCTGACCAGCAGATCGGTGACCTCATCGCTGAGGCCATGGACAAGGTCGGCAAGGAAGGCGTCATCACCGTCGAGGACTCCAACACCATGGGCCTCGAGCTGGAGCTCACCGAGGGCATGCGGTTCGACAAGGGCTACCTGTCGCACTACTTCGTCACCGACACCGAGCGGATGGAGGCAGTCCTCGAGGACGCCTACGTCCTGGTCGTCAACTCCAAGATCTCCTCGGTCAAGGACCTGCTCCCGATCCTGGAGAAGGTCATGCAGTCGGGCAAGCCGCTGCTCATCATCGCCGAGGACATCGACGGCGAAGCACTGGCGACCCTGGTCGTCAACAAGATCCGTGGCACCTTCAAGTCGGTTGCCGTCAAGGCCCCCGGCTTCGGTGACCGTCGCAAGGCCATGCTCGGCGACATTGCCATCCTCACCGGTGGCCAGGTCATCTCCGAGGAGGTCGGCCTCAAGCTCGACTCCGCTGACCTCGACCTGCTGGGTCGGGCTCGCAAGGTTGTCGTGACCAAGGACGAGACGACGATCGTCGAGGCGTCCGAGGACCGGTCGGCCATCGAGGGTCGGATCGCCCAGATCAAGGCCGAGATCGAGAAGTCGGACTCGGACTACGACCGGGAGAAGCTGCAGGAGCGCCTGGCCAAGCTCGCGGGCGGTGTGGCGGTCATCAAGGCCGGCGCGGCGACCGAGGTCGAGCTCAAGGAGCGCAAGCACCGCATCGAGGACGCCGTTCGCAACGCGAAGGCTGCCGTCGAGGAGGGCATCGTCGCCGGTGGCGGCGTGGCTCTCATCCAGGCGGTCAAGGTCGCGTTCGAGACGCTGTCGCTCGAGGGTGACGAGGCCACTGGCGCGAACATCGTCCGCGTCGCGGCCGAGGCTCCGCTCAAGCAGATCGCCGTCAACGCCGGCCTCGAGGGCGGGGTCGTCGTCGAGAAGGTCCGCAACCTCGCCAGCCCGCGCGAGGGCCTCAATGCCGCCACCGGCGTCTACGAGGACCTCATCTCGGCCGGCATCATCGACCCGGTCAAGGTGACCCGGTCGGCGCTGCAGAACGCCGCATCCATCGCCGCGCTCTTCCTCACCACTGAGGCGGTTGTCGCCGACAAGCCGGAGAAGTCTGCGCCGGCGATGCCGGGCGGCGACGGCGGCATGGGTGGGATGGACTTCTGACTGGGGTCCCCGCTTGCGGGGAAGCCGCGCAGCGAAGCAAGTGGCGAGGAAGAAGTCATGTTGAACATGGACTTCTGACCAAGTCCGCGAAGTGAGGCGCACGTCACAACGGAATGACCGGGTGACGAAGCCGAACTGAACAGTGTGCAGGTGTGGGGCGGTCCGGGTTGCCGGGCCGCCCCACACGCGTATGGTCGATCACATGCAGGGACGGTTGGTCTGGTTGTTCCCGCCGTGGTGGCGTCGCCGACACGGGGCGGCATACCGGGCGCTGCTCGAGCAGACGCCGATGAGCCCGGATTCCGTCCTCGGAGTCGTGGGCGCGGCCGCCCGCGCGTGGGGGGATCCGCGCCACAGCCGCCTCACCTTCCCCACGGCCGCCGTCCTGATGATCTCCTCGCTGGTGTTGCTGTTCGGCTTCTTCGGGGGGTGGAGTGTCATCTCGCGGCAGGGATCGTTCGACGTCGAGTGGCGGGTGGTCCAGGGCGCCACCGCTGGGTATGCCGCCCTCGGCCTGTTCCTCTCCCGTCGCGGTCATCGCGTGGTTGGTTCAGTGACCACAGGGATGGCCGTGCTGGCGTTCCTGTGCCAGATGTCCCTCGTTGTGCCGGGGTGGAGCACGACCGATGTGCCGATCCGGGCGGCGGCGATGTGGTTCATGTCGCTGGCGTGCTGGTCGGCGTGGTGGACGGCATACGGAGTGCACGACCCGCGCCGGCGCCCGCAAGCGGCGGGCTGACATGCCCCGCGCGTGGAGCGAGTTGGCGCCGCTGCCAGCCTCCGACGGTGACTGGCTGCTGCCCTACCTTCGGGGCTTCGGCACCGTCGGCGGGGTGGTCGGCTCACAGTGGCCCCGGTATGCCGCCCTGCCGCCCACCGAGGGCCAGGCCAGTGACGGCTCGTTGGACCCGATGTTGGCGGCGGCTGTGCGCGAGGTGCTGGCGCGGCATACTGACGGGCCGAGGGAGTTTGTCGCAGCCCTCTGGGAGGGCTGGGGTGGCCTCACGTGCGGGGTCTCGGCGGTCAGGCTGGGGCCTGGACACGGCTGCGCTGGCACGACCCAGCAGACCCAGATCGGTCCTGCTCTGCCGATCGAGGTGGTCAACGCCCCGCGGTTCGCCCCTCCGAGCCGGGGCTATCTGCTGTTTGCGGCGTCCCTCGACGATCTCGCGCCGATACCGGTCGTGTCCGACAGCAACTGGTGGACCGGTCAGCAGTCACCGAGTCTGTTCTGGCCGCGCTCGCGGCAGTGGTGTCTCGGCGTCGAGATCGATGTCGTCGTCACCCTGGTCGGGGGCAGCGACGCGCTGATCGACGAGCTGCTGGCCCTGCCCGGGGCGGTCGAGGTCGACTCGGTGGAGCGGCTGCGGCGCGAGTGGTTTGGCGAGGGGTTCCCGCTCGCGCAGGAGTACTAGCTCGCAGGACTACTAGCTCGCGCAGGACTACTCACCGACCCGGCGCGCCGTCGTCAGCGGCTGTCGCGGGCGTGGAGCTCTTCGGGCGTGGGGTACCGATCGGCATACTCCTGGCCGGTCACCTCGCGGATCGTGGCCATGAGCGCCTCGGTCGCCTCGCGCCACGCCTGCGGGTCGTCCTCGCGTCCGGCCCAAGGCGACAGGTCGAACGGCGGCAGGTAGGTGACGTGGATCCGCCGGCTGCCATTGCGGCCCCAGGTCCACCACGGACCACTGCCGCGCGCACCGATGACCGCGACCGGGATGACGGGCACGCCGAGGGGCAGGGCCACCCGCATCCCACCGGTGCGGCCGCGATACATCCGGCCGTCGGGCGAACGCGTCCCCTCCGGAAAGATCCCCCAGACGCCGCCGCCGAGCAGGATCTCCCGCGCCGCATCGAGCGCCGGCTGCGCGGACGACGCCGACGCCGGATCGATGGGCACCTGGCCGATAGCCCGCAGGAACCACCCGAGCAGTCGGCCCTTGGCGCCTTGGCCTCGGTAGTACTTGCTCTTGGCGACGAACGTCACCCGACGGTTGACGGCGAACGGCACGATGGCCGTCTCGATGACCGACGTGTGGTTGGCGGCCAGCACGAACGGCCCGGAGCGCGGCAGGTGCTCACGCCCTCGCCATCGCGGGGCGTAGCCGAACATCAGCGCCGGCCCGACGACGGCGAACTTCAGGAGCCAGTACCACACGAGCGGCGATGTTAGCCGAGCCCGCCTGAGCTCACGCCCCGCACCCATGCCCCGGTATGCCGCGTGCCCGGTGACGCGGCATACCGGACCTTGCTTGGGGGCCAGGGGAAACCGACTGGCCCCCGCCCGCGAACGAAGAACGCCCGCAGCGGAGGCGTCAGTGGACGAACAGCCCGCGGACCGAATCCTCGGTCTGCTGGTAGCTCGTGCCGGCCCGCGCGGTGAGCTGGCCGATGGTGACGAGGTCTTCGCGCAGCCGGGTCTGCAGACCCCGCCACTCGCTGAGCACCCCCTGCCATTCGGTCGCGGCGGTGCCGGTCCAGCTGCTCGAGAGGGCGGACAGGCGGCCGGTCATCTCCGCAACCGACGACTCGATGTCGCCGGCGATCCGGCCGATGTCGGCCGAGGCGGTGTGGATCCGGTCGGTGTCGACGGTGAATGCCATGGCTGCTCCTTGATCGCGTGCCGCGCGCCCCCGACGGTGCGTCGCGGATGGGACCCGGACCGATGTCCGGCTTCCCTCGACGGTAGGCGGATCGCGCCGAGTGCCGCAGAAGTTATCCACAGGGTGCGGGCCGCTAGCGTGTGAGCGACATGATCCTCATCGACATCCCCATCTGGGCGGCCCACGGCACGGTGTTCGCGCACCTGGTCAGCGACACCTCGTTCGAGGAGTTGCACGAGTTCGCGGCGCGCGTCGGCATGCCTCGGGGGGCCTTCGACGGGGACCACTACGACGTTCCCGAGCGCCGGTATGCCGCGTGCCTGGCTGCCGGGGCCACTCGCGTCACAGGCGTCGAGCTTGTCAGGCGGGTCAACGCCAGCGGCCTTCGGTTGCGTAAACGTAAGGGCGAGAAGGGTATTCACCGTTGGCTCGGAACTCCGATCGGTGAGGGAGTGACGGCCGACATCGATCTGGTCGCCTCGTCGATGCTCACGCCCGATGCCCTGACGGGCGCCGCAGCGACCATCGTCATGGACCGCAACCAGAGCATCCTGGTGGTGCACTCGGTCCGGCGCGGGTCGTGGGATTGCCCGGGTGGCCGCCGCGAGCCAGGTGAAACGGTGACCGACTGCGCGGCAAGGGAATTGGCTGAGGAGACCAGCCTGCAGGTGCCGACCGACGGTTTCATCCCCTGCGGCTACGAGCGGATCACGGTGGCCGACCCGGGGCATTGGGCTGCGAATCGCCCACTCGTGCAGGTGTTTCGGGCTGAGCTCAACATCGCCCGGCCGACTGTCGTGCCCGGTGACGACGTCGACGAGGCCCACTGGGTGTCGCATGACGAATTTCGGGACCGGTGTCGCGAACGCTTCTGGTGGCCGCTCGCCGCCTTCGTGCTGGACCTCGGCCCCTGACCGGCTGCTCACTGACCAGCCACCGACCGGCCATCAGCACATCAGCACATCAGCCGCCGGCGAAGACGCGCTCCAACTCCCGCCAGTGCCGCGCCTCCGCGTCGGCGTGATGCGCGGGCAGGTCGGCCATCGTAAACCCGTGTGCTGCATCGGCATACAACTCCCCAACCAGGTCGCAACCGGTTGCGCGAGCCGCCGCAGCAACGGTCTCTTGGGCCGCCGCCGACATCGACCCATCGTTGTCCGCGTAGCCGAAATACACCCGCGCGCGCACCCGATCGAGCAGGGTGTGGGGACTGTCCGGCGCGTCGGTGACCAGCCCGCCGGGGTGGAACCCCGCAACCACCCCGACCTGCGCCGGCTGCTGGGCCGCGAGGGCGAGAGCCAGTCGCCCGCCCATGCAGTACCCCACGATCCGGGCCGGTTCGTCGCGCCTCACCACGTCGAGGGCGGCCAGGTGGTCGAGGTATGCCGGTCCGTCAACGGCCCACATCGGGGGCGACAGCGACGGGATGAGTTCGCCGAAGCGAGCCATCCGGTCGGCCCGGCGCTCGGCGGTGAGCAGCGTGGGATCGACAAGTGGTTGGCGACCCTCGCGGTAGAACGTGTTGGGGGCGAGCACGGCATACCCCCAGGACGCGACCCGCGAGACCATGTCGGCGATCCGCGGCCGCAGCCCGACGGCGTCCATGATGAGCAGCACGCGCGGCCATGGGCCGCCGCCACTCGGATGCGCGAGGTAGGCGTCGCACGTCCCGCCCGGCATCGACAGGTCGAGGCTCTCGAAGGTCACAGGGTGCGTCATGAAGGTCAGGCTCCGTCGATGTCGGGGCCGTCGAGCCGCGCGATCTCCCTGTCGAGATTGTTGCGAGCCTGCGGTTCCCATTGCGCCGCAGCGAAATCCGTGAGGTAGAGACGAGGGCGCTGCGCGAACCCTCGCAGCACCTCGGCTCGGGCGGCCCGGTATGCCGCGTCGGGGACGGCGGCATACTCCTGACGGACCTGCTCGCAGTAGTCGTCGAACCGGTCGGGGTCGGCGCTGAGGATCCAGAGGTCGGCGTCGAGGAACGCCCGGTCGAGAGGGGTCAGCGCGTCGCCGTCGTGGGTTGCGCTGAGGTGGACCAGTCGTTCGATGCGTGAGGTGTCGTCGGCGTCGGCGCCGAGGTCCCCGAGGGTGCTCACGGCCAGCCGGGCGCTGTCGGCCTCGTTGGCGCCGGCAGCGGCGAGGGGGAGGTAGACCGCGTCATGGAACCAGCCCGCCACCCTGCCGAGCAGTGCGTCGCGAGGGTCGAGATCGTCGCCGTCCTCAAGCTCCTCCAGAGCCCAGAAGAGCTCGACGAGATGCGTCGTGCGGTGGTAGTGGCGTTGCGGTTCAGCCCAGCGCCGCAGCAGATCGGTGCCAGCGGCCTGGACGGCATCGTCGAGGGCGAACGGGATCAGGTCGGCGAGATCCTGTCGCCACCAACTGATGAGCGCGGGCATGGTTCAGTCTGTCATCGCACCTGTCGTCGCCGCCCGTTGGACGCGACCCGGTATGCCGCGTGCCCACATCGCTCAGAGCTCGTGGGTCAGGATCTTCGTCAGTTTCTCGATGTCGATGTTGCCGCCGGACACCACGCAGACGACCTTGCCGCCGCCGGCCTTTCCTGCCAGGGCCGCCGCTACGGATGTTGCCCCGGCCCCTTCGGCGATCACTCGATGGCGTTCGACTAGCAGACGGATCGCGTCGGCCACATCGGTCAGGGTTTGGACCAGCGACCCGTCGAGCAGCGACCGGGCGATCGGCCACATGTCGTCCAGGACACCGGCGCTGCCGATGCCGTCAACGAAGCTGGGGGTGTAGGTGATCGTCGTCGGTCGGCCAGCGGCCAGCGCTCCGGCGAAGGCGGCCGACGTCTCCACCTCGGCAGCGAACACCTTGGTGTCCGGCTTGAGCGCCTTCACTGCGGTGGCGATCCCGGAACTGAGCCCACCCCCGCCATAGGGCACGACGATGGCGTCGACGTCGGGCAGGTCCTCGAGGATCTCCAGGCCAATCGTGCCGTTGCCCGCCATGACATCCGGGTTGCTCACGGGATGCACGAAGAAGCCGTTCAACCCGTCGAATCGGTGGGTCACCATGACGTTCCACCATTCGTCGAACGGGACCTTGATGACCTTGCCGCCGAGCCGCGCGATCGCTGCCAGCTTGGTCTCGGGGGCGTGATCGGGGACCACAGCGGTCGATGGGATCCCGAGGCGTCGGGCGTTCCAGGCAACGCCCTGAGCCATGTTCCCGGCGCTGCAGGTGTAGACCCCCTCGGCCAGTTGCTCGGGGGTGGCCCGCGAGATGGCGGCCGCGGCCCCGCGCAGTTTGAACGACCCGATGGGTTGGAGGTTCTCGAGCTTGAGGTAGATTTCGGCCGGAGCGTCATCCACGTTCAGGCGGATCAGCGGGGTACGCAGCGCGGTGCCGGCGATGCGCTCCCTGGCGGCGCGGACGTCCGCGAGGGTGATGGGGTCAGGACTCATCTCGAAGACCTCCCAACTCGACGGGAACACCCACGGACCGCTCCTGGGCCTTGAGGTAGACGTGGTGAGCAGCGGCGACATCTTCGACCGCCAACCCCAGCGACTTGAAGAGCGTGATCTCGTCGTCGGATCCACGGCCGGCCAACGTCCCCAGCAGCACATCGCCGAGCTCGCCTCGAATGTGCTCGTCGCCGATCGCCCCGTCGGCCTTGGCCAGCAGGAAGTCGCCCGCCTCGTTGAGCGTCGACTCCTTCCGGTCGACGAAGAGCGCCGCGGCAGCGACGGCGGCCGTGTCCAGCTCGCGAGCGGAGGGCACGCTGGACCCAACGGCGTTGATGTGCACGCCCGGCGCCAACCATGCACCCTGCAGGATCGGGTCGGGCGACGACGTGGTCGTGCAGATGAGATCGGCTCCGGCGACGGCCAGGCGCGCATTGTCGAGCGGCTCGATCTCAATCGCATGACGCTGGGACTCGCGCTCCGCGAAGGCTCGCGCATGATCCATGCTGCGGCTCCAGACCCGCACCCGGCGAATGTCACGTGCTTCGAGCATGGCGACCAGGTGGGTTGCCGCCTGGGTGCCCGCTCCCATGATGGTGAGGTCGCCGGCATCTTCTCGGGCAAGCGCCCGCGTGGCCACGCCGCTGACCGCCGCCGTCCGAATGGCCGTGATCGCGGTCGCGTCGACGATGGCCACGAGTTGCCCATGGGCGGTCTCGTAGAGCAGGACCGCTCCGATGTGTGAGTCGAACTCGGTGCCGTGGTTGCCGGGGAAAACGCTGATGACCTTGAGCCCCATGACGTTGATGCCGCCTACGTAGGCCGGCATCGAGCCCATCGCGCCGACGCGCTCGGGAAGCCACAGGATGGTTCGCAGGGGAAGGGTGGCGTTGCCGGAGGAGAGCGCCTTGAGCGTCTGCGCCATGACGTCCATGCATTCGCCCATCGGCAGCAGGGCCTTGACCTCGGGCTGGCTGATGATCAACGTCTTCATGCCCTGCATCCTTGCGCCTCCACCCCCTCCAACACCTCTACCCGGCGGGGAGGTTGGGCGAAAGAGCAGCGGGCAGCGGCTCGGAGTGGATGACATGCAGACCTGACACGGCGCGGGTCAGCACGACATAGAGCCGGCGCAGACCGGTGCGCTCGTCGGGCTCGGCGTCGGCGATGGCGGCCGGCTCGACCACGACGACCCGGTCAAACTCCAGGCCCTTAGCGACCGTGGCCGGCACCAGGTCGATCTGATGCTCGACGTCGCCGTGGTCCACTCCGAGAGTGCCGTGCTCGATCCCGTTGCGGGACAACGCTTTCGACAACGCGCTGATCTGGGCGTCGGCGGCAATGACCCCCACCGATCCGGGCCGCTGCGTGGCGGCCCGCACGGCAGCAACCACCGAGGCCGCCAGCCTCCGAGCCTCGACCGACTCGATGACGAGATCACCCGGCTCATCACGGACGGACTCGGGCACCCCGAGACCGGGGGCCATGTGCGGGAGGAGGCGGGCGGCATACGCGATGACGGCGGCGGGGACCCGGAAGCCGCGGTCGAGCACCTCGACCAGCGCGTCGGGCTTGCCGAGGTGCGCCAGCGACTCCTCCCACGACGCGGTCGCCCACGGCGTCGTGCCCTGTGCAATGTCGCCGAGCACCGTCGCCGAGCCGGTCGAGCAGCGCCGCCCGACCGCGCGCAGGTGCATCGGGGAGAGGTCCTGGGCCTCGTCGAGGATGACGTGGCCGAGGCTCGGGGTGCGGTCGACGAGGTCGGCCAACTCGTCAAGAAGGACGAGGTCGGCGGGGGACCACCGGGCGGCTGAGCGCGTGCGAGGCGGGTTGGCCCACAACAGGATTCGCTGCTCTTCGACGCTCAAGAGCCCGTCAGCCTGCCGGCCGAGCAACTCCGCGTCGGTCCACAGGGCGTGGAGCACCCGCTTCGGGTCGACGGTTGGCCAGAGCGTCGCGGCATACTGTCGGACGGCGGTGCTGCGCGCGACGGAGTCCTGGACGACGTCGTCGGGGGAGTCGCCGGCGCGCTCCATGGCGAGCAGGACGAGGTGCGCCAACCGCTGCGGGAGCATCGCCCCCGCCGCGCCGTAGCGCACGCCGCGCTCGCGCAACTCGTCGAGGACGTCCTGCACGAGGTATGCCGCGACCCGCCACTTGCGCGCCCCGCGCGGGACGACGAGCGCCTCCGAAGCCGTCCCTACGTGGTCCCACACCGCCCGCCGCAACAGCTCAGCCATCCGCGGATCGCCTTTGAGCACAGCGGTTTCCGTCGGGTCCAGGCCCCGAGCCGGAGCCTTGCCGACCAGGTCCGCCGCCGTCGTGTGCAGCACCTCGACCTCGCCGAGCGCCGGCAGGACGGACCCGATGTGGTCGAGGAACGCGCGGTTGGGCCCGACCACGAGCACGCCCGCGCGGGAGAGTCGATCGCGGTGCGCATAGAGCAGCCACGCCGCTCGGTGCAGGCCGACCGCGGTCTTGCCGGTCCCCGGGGCGCCCTGGACACAGACGGTCGTGCCCAGGTCGGACCGGACGATCTCGTCCTGCTCGGGCTGGATCGTCGCGACGATGTCGCGCATGGGGCCGACGCGGGGCCGCTCGATCTCCTGCTGGAGGATCGCGCTGCGACCGGCGGTCTCGCTCGGGTCGGCCAGGTGCTCATCCTCGTATGCCGTGAGCCGCCCCTTGTCGACCCCGAACCGCCGGCGCAGCCGCACCCCCATCGGGCTGACGCGTGAGGCCCGATAGAAGGCCGTCGAGAGCTCGGCCCGCCAGTCGATGACGACCGGGTCACCCTGGTCGTCGTTGATGTGTCGACGCCCGACATACCAACGCTCGGACCCATGCTCGACGTGGTCGAGGTCGAGTCGACCGAAGAAGAGAGTGGACGTGGGGTCGTCGGCGAGGGACTGGACCCGGCGGTGGAGGGTGAGCGCGAGGAACTCGGTGGAGACCTTGTCGCCACCGATCGCGCTGTCGCGCAACGCTTCAGTCTTGACGCGCATCCGCGCGAGCTCGGCCCGCGCATGGTCGAGGTAGTGCTGTTCGTCGGACAGGTCGTCGCTGAATTCAGCGCTGGTGGGCGGATCGGGAGGGTGATCGGCGGGCATGACAAGACACCTCCAGGCGCGAGGGGAACGTCCTTTCCTACCCTCACGCAGGTGCCACCGTCAAACCGAAACCGGGGTCGACCCCACTCACCGAACGGTGATGTCACCCGACGAGGTCGTGACGTCGAGGGTCCGCGAGGACGTCCGGTCGGAGACGACGTTGACGTCCACGTCACCGCTCGAGGACGAGGTCTGGACGGCATAGCGCTCCTGCGCGGTGAGATTGACAGCGACATCGCCCGAGGCCGTGCGGATCGTGGCGACCTGGGGGCCACCCTCGAACTGGACACCGCCGGAAGCCGCCGAGACGACCGCCGACGTGCCCGTGACGTCGCAGGCCTCGACCTCGCCGGACTGGGTCTGAACCGCGAGGGAGGTGTCCACGCCGCAGATGTCGACGTCGCCGCTCATCGTTGTGACGTCGACGATGCCGACCTCGCGGAGGGTGATGTCGCTGCTGGACCCCTTGGCGACCACGGAGGCGACGTTCGCGGCATACAGGTCTCCGCTGCCCGCCGCCCAGTGCACGGCGGCCGTGAGCGGAACCTCGATGCGATAGTCCACGCTGCACGTCAAGCCGACGCTGTCGCAGGGGTTGTCGATGACGAGGGTCGAATCGGTGACGGCCTCGCGGGGCGCCGGCGGCGCGTCGGGTGACCCGACCCAGGTCACCGAGCGCGTGACGAGGATGTCGCGACGATCCGTGCCGACGACCTTGACGTCGTGGTCGCCGAGGTTGCGGAAGTCGATCGACCCCGCGGCATACACGGCGGTCTGGGTGACCCTCAGGTGGTGACCGTCGACCCAGGCGCCGACCCACGCACCACCGACGGCCACCGCGACGAGCGCCATGCCGGCGGCTACCCACAGCCCTCGCTCCGGCACCGGCCGGCTGGCGTCGACGACCGAAGCCGGGGCAGGGACAGAGGGCTGGCCGAAGCCTGGCGACGAGAAGGTCGTCGGCGTCGCTGCGTCGGTGGAGCCGGGCGGCGGGGCGTCCTGCGGGGTCGCGGCGTTCACGAGGGGTCCTTCCGGGCAGCGAGGAACTTGAGGACGGCCAGGACTCGCCGGTGCGGCGCGGGCGTCTCGGAGAGGGGCAGTTTGGCGAAGATCGAATTCACGTGCTTGGCGACGGCACTCTCGCTGACGACGAGCGCGGCGGCGATGCCCGCATTGGACAGCCCCTCGGCCATCAGCGAGAGGACCTCGTGCTCACGAGGGGTGAGCCGGTCCACCGGCGATCCGACCCGCCGGACCAGCAGTTGGGCCACGACCTCGGGGTCCAGGGCAGTCCCACCGTCGGCCACCCGGCGCACGGCACCCAGGAAGTCCTCGACGTCGGCGACGCGGTCCTTGAGGAGATAGCCGACCGACCTCGTTGACCCGCTGAGGAGCTCGGCGGCATACCGCTCCTCGACGTACTGGCTAAGGATGAGGACGGCGACCTCGGGCCACCGGGAGCGGATCTCCAGCGCCGCGCGAATCCCCTCGTCGGAGAAGGTCGGTGGCATCCGCACGTCGATGACGGCGAGGTCGGGGGCCAGCGTGTCGACGGCCTCGATGAGCGCCGGCGCGGTGTCGACGGCGGCCACGGTCTCGATGCCGTCGAGCGCCAACAACCGGACCAGGCCCTCGCGTAAGAGGGTCGAGTCCTCGGCGATCACGACCCGCATGGGATCCACGCCTCCAGCACGGTCGGGCCTCCGAGGGGACTCTCGACGGTGAGGGTGCCGTCGACCGACGCCACCCGTTGCCGAAGGCCGGTGAGCCCGGTCCCGCGGGAGTCGTCCGCTCCGCCGGCCCCGTCGTCGACGATCCGCAACCGCAGCGTTCCGCCATCGACCCTCGCCACGACCTGGGCCCGGCTGGCGCCCGAGTGCTTGACCACGTTGGTCAGCGCCTCCGAGACCACGAAATACGCGACCGCCTCGACCGGGCGGGGCAACCGGCCCGGCACGTGGACGTCGAGCGAGACGGGGACGGGGGAGCGCGCCGCCAACCCCGAGAGGGCAGCGTCGAGTCCGCGGTCGTCGAGCACGGCGGGGTGCAGGCCACGGACGATGCCCCGCAACTCGACGAGGGCGGCCTTGGCCTCGGCATGGGCCTCTTCCAGTGCGGCCTGGGCCGGTGGCGACAGGTCCGGAAGGGTGGCGCGAGCGACACCGAGGTTCATCGCCAGTGCGGTCAGCCGCTGTTGGGTCCCGTCATGCAGGTCGCGTTCGATGCGCCGCCGCTCGGCATCGGCCGCGTCGACGGTGTCGGTGCGGGTCTGGGCCAGGTGGACGACCTGCTCGGCCAGCTCGTCGCTGGGGGCGCGCCCAAGCAGGGCAACGGCGACGAGCCCGTCGCCCAGAGCCACGGCGCGAGCCACGGGCGGCACGCCGAGGATGAGGGCTACCCCCAGGGCAACAGCGAAACCCGTCGCGATCGGCGTCCGCGTCTGAGCCGGCCAGAACGGAGGCAGGGAGACCGACACTCCGGTCACCATGGCGGTTGCCAGCATGACGCCAGCAGCCAGGAACGCGAGGAGGACGGTCCCCAGGATGAATAGGACCAGCCCGACAATGGCGTTGTAGGCCAACGACTTCCAGAACGCTGCCCGCGTCAGGACCTGGAGCAAACCAGCCCAACCGTGGCGATTCGGCGGTGTCGGCGCGACGATGTGCAGCCCGAGGAACGCCCTCATCCGGGAGCGGTGGAGGGCCGCCAGGCCGGTGTTGAACCCCACCAGGAGGAAGGCGCACACCACGGCGCCGATGACCGTGGGCAGCAGCCCGACGGTCAACGACGCCAACGTGATGAGGGCCGTGAAGGCGAAGATGCCGATCAGGCCGCCCGTGGCGACGTGCAGCACGGCATACCCGGGCCG
>APMI01006452.1_pt1 | contig 25030 bp, 23 predicted proteins | sample 667938 | NCBI WGS metagenome assembly APMI01 (sample SAMN01084076, study PRJNA167559) | wastewater metagenome | biome: Wastewater | place: Denmark: Ejby Moelle, Odense | collected 2011-11-28
TATCCCGGATCAATTTTCCCTGTCGAGCACCCCGTCCCTTAAATGAAGCACCCTGCTGGCGCGGGCAGCCAGTTGCAGATCGTGGGTGACAATGATGAAACTCGTCCCCTGCTCCTCCGCCAGTTCCAGCATGAGGGCAAACACTTTCTCGGCGGTGTGACGGTCCAGATTACCGGTCGGCTCATCGGCCAGCACACAGGCGGGCTTGGTCACCAGCGCCCGGGCAATGGCCGCCCGCTGGCGCTCGCCGCCGGAAAGCTCGCCCGGCGTATGCTCCAGCCGGTGCCCCAAGCCCACGGCCGTCAGCGTTTCGGCGGCCCGGGCGAGGGCTTCGTCCTTCTTCATGCGGCGCACGAAGAGCGGCATGGCGACGTTTTCGAGGGCCGAAAACTCCGCCAGCAGGTGGTGGAACTGATAGACAAACCCGAGTGACTTGTTACGCAGCGCGCCCCGCTCGGCATCCGAGATTGCCGAAAAATCCTTCCCGAGCAGCTTCACTTCGCCCGCCGAAGGGACGTCAAGACCGCCCAGCAGATGCAGCAACGTGCTCTTGCCGGAGCCCGACGAGCCCACCACGGCAACACGCTCACCCCGACCGACAGACAGCGAAACACCGGACAACACCTCAAGCGCCTCAGCACCTTCGCGGAAGGACTTCGAGAGGCCGCAGCACTCGACCACCGCGCCGTTCATCGCAACATCATTCATAACGCAGGGCCTCCGCCGGATTGAGGCGGGACGCCCGCCAGCTCGGATAGAGCGTCGCCACCAGGGTCAGCACGAAGGACACCGCAGTGATCGTGATCACGTCGGACCACAGCAGTTCCGACGGCAGATCGGAGATGTAATACACATCCTTGGCCAGGAACTGGATGCCGAAGGCCCGCTCGATGGCCGGCACCACCACGTCGATGTTCAGCGCCAGCGTGACGCCGCAGAGCACTCCGATGGCCAGCCCGATAAAGCCGATCAACGCCCCCTGGATCACGAATATGCCCATGATCGATCCGGGGCTCGCGCCGAGGGTGCGCAGGATGGCGATATCGGCCTGCTTGTCCTGCACCGCCATAACCAGCGTCGACACGATGTTGAAGGCCGCCACCGCCACGATCAGCAGCAGAATAATGAACATCACGTTCTTCTCGATCTGCACGGCCCGGAAGAAATTGGCGTGACTGCGCGTCCAGTCCGAAATCAGCGTATCCGCATCCACATACTTCATCAGCTCACGTGCCACCCGCGGCGCCTCGAAAAGATCGTCGAGCTTGAGACGTACGCCGGAAACCCGGTCTTCCATGCGATACAGGGTCTGCGCGTCCTGCAGATGGATGAGGGCCAGGCTCGAGTCATACTCGAACATCCCCACCTCAAAGATTCCCACCACCCGGAACTGCTTGAGCCGCGGCAAGATCGCCGCCGGCGTTACCAGCCCCTGCGGCGCAATCAGGGTCACCTTGTCGCCCATCGACACCCGCAGGGCCCGCGCCAGATCGGCGCCGAGCACGATGCCGAAGGTACCGGCCTGCAGATCATCGAGCTTGCCAGCCCGCATGTGCTGCGAAAAGTCCGCCACCTTGTCCTCGGCATCCGGCAACACCCCGCGGATCAGCGTGCCGCGCACGGTCTGATCGAAGGACAACATGCCCTGGGCTTGCACGAAAGGCGCGGCTGCCTTGACCCGCGGATGCTTGGCGGCGTCGTCGGCAACCCGTTGCCAGTTGCCCAGCTCGCCGTCGAAGCCGCTTACCTGCACGTGCGAAGCCACCCCCAGGATGCGCGTGCGCAGCTCACGCTGGAAGCCGTTCATCACGGACAACACCACGATCAGCGCCGCCACCCCCAACGCAATGCCCAGCATGGACACCAGGGAGATGAAGGAAATAAAACGGTTGCGGCCCTGTGCGCGCCGCTTGGAGCGGGTATAGCGCAGGCCGACGAGGAATTCATAGGACATCAGCAGAAAAACCGGAAACGCCGGGACCCGGCGCAGCCGCGCATTGTGCCGGAGAAGGCCCGGGCTGGGTATCCCGCCGACGTCCCAATATGTAAGCTCACTTTGCACACCATGCGAGGCATGAAAGACCGCAAAATGATGGCCGCCACGTCGCCTACAACACGCGCCCCCAGTCCATGCTCATGCCCTTCATGAAAACCCGGCTCTTCCCCGCACTCTTCATGCTAACCGGCACATTCGCGATGGCGGCCGGCACGGCAACGATCATCCGGCCGGACAAGCTGCGCGAGCAGCCCGCAAGCAGCTCCTGGTCGGTCATGGAACTACACCGGCGCACCACGGTGCGTGTGCTGGAAACCCGCCGGGACTGGGTCAGGGTTGAAGCCGACGGCAACCGGAGCGGCTGGGTGCATGAACAAAGCCTGAGCATGGATGCCCAGGAGCAGGACAGGTCAGCCAGCCCCGCCCGCAGCAGCAACACAGCACCTCTTGCCCGAACAGCCCCCCGCGCCAGTAACCATGCGCTGATCCTGACCCTCGGCAACCCCTCCTCCAGCCGCCAGGACGGCAGCAACGCCACTGCCATCGCGCACCTGATGGGCGTGCCGGACGCCAACATCCGCCAGCCCGGCCCGGATGCGCTCAGTCTCGACGGGCTGCGACAGGCCCTGGTTGACCTCGATGCCCGGATGGGGGACAAGGACCGGGCCTTCATCTACCTGTCAGGCGACAGCTCCCGCCAGGTCGAAGACGGCCATTGCAGCACCGCCGTCGTGCTCCCCGCCGCCCAGGGCGTCATCGGCAGCAAGGAGCTTGCCGCTCATTTACGGACGCTGGCACGCCGGGCCGACAAGCTCTTCATTCTGATCGACACCAGACCAGGCGGAACAGACTGCCCCGCGCCGGAAGACGGCATTGCACGAAGCCTGAACGACAGCAAGGGCAGAGCCGGCACCAACGTTCTTTACTTCGCCACCACGCAAAAGACAACGGACGGCCAGGGAGGACTCGTCACCCGGGCCCTGCTGGCCTGCCTTGATGGGCAGGCCGCACTCAGCGCAGCCGCCGGCATGCCCAACGGCCGGGAACTGCGCGACTGCGCCCAGGCCACCCTGACCACCCACGCCGGCAAGGCGGGCACTGTGGCGTCGATTGCCCTCGCCGGCAATGCTGCGCTGATCCCGGCCCCCGTCATGCCCGTTGGCGGCGCGAGGAGCCCCCACGCACTACTGAGTGGCCTGCACGCCCAGCGCGATGACTCCCGCCAGCTCAGCGTAACGGGCCTGCGCACGAATTACCGCAGCAGCGAGCCGATCCGCTTCACTGTCGCCAGCGGCCAGCCCGGCTACCTCCAGGTACTCGCCGCTGCCGACGACGGCTTCACTCTGCTGTTTCCGAACCAGACGGATCCGGTCGGACGCATTGACCGCAACGCCACCATAAGCCTGCCCCCGCGCGACAAGGACAGCAGCTCAGCCTCCGGCGCCTTGCGGAGCACGAGCAGCCTGCTCTTCATCGTCACAGACAGCCCGCGCAACTTTTTCCGCGCCGGCTTCAGCCGCTCGGGCGCTTTTGCCACCGCTCCGGCGGATGCCCGCACCCTGCGCGACCTGCCGCTGGAGATCCTTGGCGGCGACAACAGCCCCACTTGCACACGCAGCGAAACCCGCAATCTCGGCCCGAGCCAGCTTCTTCTGTGCTCCACCAGCTTTGGCGCCGCACTGCACGAGATCACCGAAATGCCCTGAGCCAAACAGCCCGCCGCCGGGTGCATGCTAGACTCGGCGCAGGTATTCCGCTCCCGGCATTCCGCACCTGTTCACCCGGCACATCCATGCAGTTTCACCTCGTTGTTCCCGGCCTGGCCTGGCCCACCGCAGCCTTCGGCAAGCTCCCCGCCCAACCCGCGCTGGCTGCACTCCCGGCCCTGCTCGGCCATGCCAGCCACGCCTGGCGCCCGCCCCTTGCCCTCGAAACCTGGCTTGCAGGCGAGTTCGGACTAAGCGGGGCCCGCCTGCCCTACGCCCATTTGCGCCGTCGCGGCGAAAGCACCGAGGCCCCAAACGACGTTCACTGGCTGTGCTGCGACCCCGCCCATCTGCATTTTTCGCGCGACCGGCTGCTCCTTGCCGATGCCAGCGGCCTCGCCATTACCCGCGACGAAGCCGACATCCTGATGGCCGGCATCAACGAAACCTTTCCCGATATCGGGCACTTCGAAGCACCGGCCCCGGATCGCTGGTATGTCGCGCTGGCCGAGGAACCCAAGCCGCACTTCTATCCAATCGGCGACGTAAACGGCCGCCCGGTACAGCTCTTCATGCCAGAAGGAGACGAAGTTGCCCGCTGGGCACGCCTCTCCAACGAGCTTGAAGTGTGGCTCTACAACCACCCGGTCAATGCTGCGCGCGAAGAAGCCGGCCAGCGCACCATCAACGGCGTATGGCTGTGGGGTGCCGGCCCGCGGGACATGCCTCTGCGCCCACCGGCCAGCGACGTCCAGGCCGACCAGCCATTTGCCCGCGGTCTGGCCCGGCAAGCCGGCATCGACATACAGCCAGCCGACCGCTATCACGAGCAGGCCGGTAGCGCGCTGGCCATCGTCGACAGCCTCCAGCGCCCAGCCCTGCACATGGACAGCGCGGCCTGGCTGACTGCCATCGAACAGCTCGACACCCACTGGTTCGCCCCGCTGCTGGCGGCCCTGAAAGCCAAGAAAATCCGCACCCTGCGCATCAGCGCCCCGGGCGACAAGCATTTCCTGCATATCGAGGTGTCTGCCGCGGGCATGTGGAAATTCTGGCGCAAGCCCCTGACTCTCGACACCCTGCTCGCCAGCGCGCCAGCACCGAATCCGCAAAACCCATGACCCGCATCCTGCCCCGTCCGGTACCCATCCGCGCCGTCACGCGCCTGCTCGAAGCCGGCACGCATCCGCTCCTCGCCCGCATCTACGCCGCCCGTGGCATCGAGAACCGTGAGGAACTCGACTACAGTCTGAAGTCCCTGCTGCCGCCGACCCAGCTGAAAGGCGTGCGCGAAGCGGCCGAGATCCTCGCCGACGCCATCGAGGCCGGCGCGCGGATGATCATCGTTGCCGACTACGACTGCGACGGCGCCACCGCCTGCGCAGTGGGCATCCGCGCCCTGCGTGCCTTTGGCGCCGACGTCGGCTATCTGGTGCCGAACCGCTTCGAATACGGCTACGGCCTCACCCCGGCCATCGTCGAGCTGGCCGCCAAGATGGAGCCGGATCTGCTGATCACCGTGGACAACGGCATCGCCAGCGTCGAGGGCGTCGCTGCCGCCCGCGAGCATGGCATCGCCACCGTCATCACCGACCACCACCTGCCAGGCGACGAACTGCCCCAAGCCGACGTGATCGTGAACCCCAACCAGCCCGGCTGCCCCTTTCCGAGCAAGGCCCTGGCGGGCGTCGGCGTCATGTTCTACACCATGCTCGCCCTGCGCGCCGAGCTACGCGAACGGGGCGCCTTCGAGGGCAAGACCGAGCCCAACCTGGCCGAGCTCCTCGACCTCGTGGCGCTGGGCACCGTCGCCGACGTGGTCAAGCTCGACCAGAACAACCGTATCCTGGTGTCGCAAGGCCTCCAGCGCATGCGCGCCGACCGCATGCAACCGGGTATCCGCGCCCTGTTTGCTGCAGCCGGGCGCGACGCCTCCCGCGCCACCACCTTCGACATGGGCTTTGCCCTCGGCCCGCGCCTCAACGCCGCCGGCCGGCTGGCCGACATGTCGCTCGGTATCGAATGCCTGATCACCGACGACATCGGCCGCGCCCTCAACATCGCCCAAGAGCTCGACAAGCTCAATCGCGAACGCCGCGCCATCGAAGCCGACATGCAGGAAGGCGCGATGGCCGAGCTCGACGGCATCGACCCGGGAACGCGGTCCACGCTTACGCTGTTCGAGGCCGAATGGCACCAGGGCGTCATCGGCATCCTCGCCGGGCGCATCAAGGAGAAATTCCACCGCCCGACCATCGCCTTCGCCCGTGGCAACGAGGGTGAGCTGAAGGGCTCGGGCCGCTCGATCCCCGGCTTGCACCTGCGCGATGCGCTTGATCTCGTTACCAAGCAGGCACCGGACCTGATCCTGAAATTCGGCGGCCACGCCATGGCGGCCGGGCTGACCATCCGCGAGCACGATCTGGCGCGTTTCCAGGGCCTTTTCGAGAGTGTGGTGCACCACCTGATCGACCCAGCCGACCTGACCCGCAACCTGGAAACCGATGGCGCGCTGGAAGACAGCCTGTATAGCCTCGAAACCGCGCGCCTGCTCGAGCGTGAGATCTGGGGTCAGGGTTTCGCCGCACCGGTTTTCGACGATACCTTCCGGGTTGAGAACCAGCGCATATTGAAAGACAAGCATCTCAAGCTGCAACTGCGCAAGGGCAGCACTCGCATCGATGCAATCCAGTTCAACCGTGCAGATCCGGCGGGTCCGTCAATTCACGCGGCCTTCCGGCTGGCGGTCAATGAATACAATGGGGTGGCGAGCATCCAGCTGATGCTGGAGCACTTCGAAACGGCGTAAAAAAACCCCGCAGACAGAACGTGCGGGGTTTGGCAATTCTTGTGAGCCGCTCTCGAGGAGCTGTCTCAGTCAGACGTAGGGGCCGGGCTGTCAGCCTCGGACGGCGCAGGCACCTGATCGTCACCAATCTGCTGGCCGTCGGCAGCGTCTTCGGGCGCGCCTTTGTCGTCATGTTTGCGCATGCGTTTTTCTTCCGCCTTGCGCTTCTTATCAAGCTCTCGCTGACGCTTTTCGAATGAATAATTGGTCTTGGCCAAGAGCATCTTCCAGTCAAATATAAAAACAAAAACAAACCGTGTGCGGCCGAATATACCGCAGGGTTTGTCTTGAGAACCGGAAACTTACCGGCCCACCACTGGCAGGCCGGTTGAATGATCAATAGCGGTTGCCACCACCACCGTAGCCGCCACCACCGCCACCGCTGCCAGGACCGCGACGACCGCCACCACCCCCGAAACCACCGCCACCGCCACCGCCAGGACCACGACGGGCACCGCCGCCGCCAAAGCCACCTGTGCGGGGTTCCTGCGGACGGGCCTCGTTGACGGTCAGGTTGCGACCATCAACGTTCTTGCCGTTCAGGGCGGAAATAGCCGACTGCGCTTCCTGGTCGGAACCCATTTCAACGAAGCCGAATCCCTTGGAGCGGCCGGTTTCCCGATCCATGATCACCTGGGCAGATGTCACGGTTCCAAAACCGCCGAACAACTCTTCAAGACTGCTCTTGTCGACGCTGTAGGCCAGATTGCCTACGTAAAGCTTAGTACCCAATTGACGCGCTCCATTTAAGAAATGGCGGCCTTGAGGTGGTCCGCGCATTCACACAATAGCAAGGCAATCCGTGCTCGTCGAATGTTTTTGTAATGTAATTTCCATGCGTATTACCCACCCCGGGAAGCAGGGCCAGAATCTTTGTGGAAGCCCTGACAAGCCCCGTCTGTTTTGTCGGATTCATCACAACAAAACACCCCCGATTCACCAAAGCAGTGCAGGTAATTCAAGCTCTTAGCCACTCGCCTTGGGTGGCACGGAGCTTGCGCTTTGATTCCCGAGAACAACCGGGAGACCCGCGGTGAAACAATCCGAAGTAGCAGTCCTCCTCGACGAGCCCGCCTGTACCCACAACAAGAAGGCGAAATCCGGCTGTTCCAAGCCGACCCCCGGCGCCTCGGCCGGCGGATGCGCCTTCGACGGGGCCCAGATCGCGCTGCTGCCGATCGCCGACGTGGCCCACATCGTCCATGGCCCGATTGCCTGTGCCGGCAGCTCGTGGGACAACCGCGGCACCCGCTCCACCGGTCCGACGCTGTACCGCATCGGCATGACCACCGACCTCACCGAGCAGGACGTGATCATGGGGCGCAGCGAAAAACGCCTCTTCCATTCGATCAAGCAGGCGGTCGAGACCCACAACCCGAAGGCTGTCTTCGTCTACAACACCTGCGTACCGGCCCTCGTCGGCGATGACATCGATGCTGTCTGCAAGGCCGCTACCGAGCGCTGGGGCGTGCCCGTAGTGCCGGTGGACTCGGCGGGCTTCTACGGCACCAAGAACCTCGGCAACCGGATCGCCGGCGAAGCGATGGTGAAGTACGTGGCCGGCACCGCCGAGCCCCTGCCGCCCCCGCAGGCCGCCATCGATGACGCAGCCCGCCGCGGCATCAAGATCCACAACGTGAACCTGGTCGGCGAATACAACATCGCCGGCGAGTTCTGGCTGGTCTCGCCGCTGCTCGACGAACTGGGCATCCGCGTGCTCTGTACCCTGTCCGGCGATGGGCGCTTCCATGAAGTGCAATCGATGCACCGGGCCGAAGTAAACATGATGGTCTGCTCGAAGGCCATGCTGAACGTCGCCCGCAAGCTCGAAGACCGTTTCGGCATTCCCTGGTTCGAAGGCAGCTTCTACGGCATCACCGACACCTCCCAGGCTCTGCGCGACTTCGCCCGCCTGATTGGCGACCCGAGCCTCACCGAACGCACCGAAGCCCTCATCGCCCGCGAAGAAGCCAAAATCTTCGAGGCTCTCAAGCCCTGGCGCGCACGTCTCGAAGGCAAACGGGTCCTGCTGAATACCGGCGGGGTGAAGAGCTGGTCCATCGTCTCGGCGCTGCAGGATCTCGGACTGGTTGTGGTTGCCACGGCCACCAAGAAATCCACCGAAGAAGACAAGGCGCGCATCCGCGAGCTGATGGGCCCGGAAGCAAAAATGGTCGAGGACGGCTCGCCCCGTGCGTTGCTCGCCATGGTCAAGGAACTCCGTGCCGACATCCTGATTGCCGGCGGCCGCAACCTCTACACCGCCCTCAAGGCCCGCCTGCCCTTCCTTGACATCAACCAGGAACGGGAATTCGGCTACGCCGGCTACACCGGCATGCTCGAACTGGTGAAGCAGCTTGCCGTGACGCTCGAATCGCCGGTCTGGACCCAGGCCCGCAGCCCGGCCCCATGGGCCGCCCAACGCCCGGCGCCGGTCGAACTGCCGCTGGACATCGATGACATCCCCATGCCGCTCGACGACGAGTTCGACATGGAAGACGTCCACGACCATCACCACGCCGCCTGAGGAGCCCGACCATGAGCGAGATCATCAAGCGCAGCAAGGCCATGTCGGTCAGCCCCCTCAAGGCCAGCTCGCCCACTGGCGCGGCACTGGCCTTCCTGGGCATCCTCAACGCCATCCCGATGCTGCACGGCTCGCAGGGCTGCACGGCCTTTGCCAAGGTGTACTTCGTGCGCCACTTCCGCGAACCGATCCCCTTGCAGACCACCGCCATGGACCAGGCCAGCAGCGTGATGGGCGCCGACGACAACGTGATCGAGGGCCTTGCCACCCTATGTGCCAAACAGAAGCCGGCCATGATCGGCCTGCCCACCACCGGCCTGTCGGAAACCCAGGGCACCGACATCACCCGGCTGGTGAAGGAGTTCTACCGGAAGTACCCCGAGTTCGCCCACGTAGCGGTCATTCCGGTCACCACGCCGGACTTCACCGGCTGCCTTGAAACCGGCTACGCATTGGCCGTCAAGGCCATGTTCGAGGCCCTGGTGCCTGACGACCGGACCCGCGTCGGCAAGCGCCCGATGCAACTCAACGTGATTCCCCACGCCTCGCTGACGCCCGGCGACACCGAAGCCCTGAAGGAAGTCATCGAAGCCTTCGGCCTGCGCCCGGTGGTGGTCCCCGACGTGGGCGACTCCCTCGACGGCCACCTGATGCCGGAGGACTTCACCCCGCTGACCCTCGGCGGCACCCCGGTGGCGGAGTTCGCCACCCTCGGTGAAGCTGCCGCGACCCTGGTCATCGGGCGCTCGCTGGATGCTGCCGCCGACGTGCTGGCCGAGCGTACCGGCGTGCCCGACTACCGCTTTGATCACCTGATGGGCCTCGACGCCAACGACCGCCTGATCGGCCTGCTGGCCGAGATCTCCGGCCGCCCGGTGCCCGAACGCATCGAGCGCCAGCGTGCCCAGTACCAGGATGCCCTGGTGGACTGCCACTTCATGCTTGGCATGGCCCGCATCGCGATTGCCGCCGACCCCGACCTGCTCGTCGGCATGACCCAGTTCCTGCACTCGCTTGGCGCGGAGATCGTCGCGGCAATCGCGCCGGTACGCGCGCCGAGCCTCGACGACGTCCCCGCCGACAAAGTGTACATCGGCGACCTGGAAGACCTCGAAATCGCCGGCCGCGAGGGAGCCTGCCAGCTTGTCATCGGCAACTCCCACGCGGTCAGCAGCGCCGAGCGACTCGGCGTGCCGATCCAGCGCATCGGCTTCCCGCAGTATGACCTCGTGGGTGGCTACACCCGCACCTGGATCGGCTACCGCGGTAGCCGGCAAGCGCTGTTCGACCTCGCCAACCTGCTGCTCGAACATCATGAAAAACACCACCTCATCGCCCCCTACCGGTCCGTCCTCCGCCCCGCAGACGCCTTCGCCGAGCTTGGCCCGGCCGCCACGGCGCCTGCGGCTGGTGGTCTCCCAATCCACTGAGGAATCCGTCATGCAACTACTCGTCGCCTTCGCCAGCAGTGACAGGGTGGCCGTCGACCAGCACTTCGGTGCGGCCAGCGCCTTTGCCATCCACGAGATCGGGCCCGACAGCGCACGCCTTGTGGAAGTGGCCCAGTTCATCGAAACCGCCATGGACGGCCACGAAGGCAAGCTCGACGCCAAGATCGCCCTCCTCGACGGTTGCTCCGCGGTCTTCAGCGAAGCGGTCGGTGCCTCGGCGATCCAGCGCCTGCTCGGCAAGGGTGTGCAACCGGTAAAGGTGGAAAACGGCACCACCATCGACTCGGTGATCGCGATGCTGCAGGGCGAGCTCAAGGAAGGCCCGACCGGCTGGCTCGCCAAGGCCGTCAGCCGCGGCATCCCGAAAACCACCGAGCGCTTTGCCGACATGGAAGAGGAAGGGTGGAGCGAATGATCATCGAACAGGGCCGTGTCATCACGGCAAGTGACGGCTGGGTCGAGGTCGAGGCCGGCGGCGCGGGCTGCACGAGTTGCGGCACCTCAAGTGCCTGCGGGGTGACCCGCGATGGCAAACCCGGCCTGCACGGCCGCATGGTCCTGCGCCTCACAAACAACGTGGGCGCACGGGTCGGTGACATTGTCGATCTGTCGATCAACTCGGAGGCGATGAGCACGGCGATCGCGGTGGCCTATGGCCTGCCCTTCGCCGGCTTCATCCTCGGCATGGCGATGGGCCACGGCACCGGCGGTGTCGCCGGGGAATCCCTGGGCGCACTGCTCGGCACCCTCGCCGGCTTTCTGGCTGCCCGCTTTGCCGCCGAACGCGTTCCCGGCGGCGTGCGCATGCTCGCCATTGCCAACTCCGGCTCGCCCCACGGCGCCAGCCAGCCACTTTACTTTCAGACCGCTTTATTCAAGGAGTAACAAAGATGACTACCGCCACTGTTGACGAAGGCCTGTGGAGTTCCGATTACGTCAAGGAGATGGTCAAGCAGATGCGCTCGCTTGACTCTTATGGCACCTATGACGGCTGGCCGAACGAGCGCGTGCTGGCACCCTTCGTCCTGACCAAGGAAGAGCGCCGCGCAATTCCGGTGATCGGTGATCCCGACGAAGTCATCCTGGCCCGCGTAAAGGCCTTCTACAACGCGCTGGCGGTGCTGATCGAAAAGGAAAGCGGCCTGATGGCCACCTGCCTGATCAACATCACCCACGAAGGTTTCGGCCGTGCGCTGATCACCGTCGGCAAGCTGGTGGTCGTCAACCGGACCCTGCGCGACGTGCATCGCTTCGGCTTCGAAAGCATCTCCAAGATGAAGGACGAAGCCGACAAGCTGTTGTCGGTCGCCCTCTCCATCGTCGGCAGCTACCCGGAAGTCGCCGGTCTGTGAGGTGAGTCATGACTGAAGAGGAACTGAAGGCCCTCGACAAGGAGGTGCGCAAACTGAAGCGCATTGCCTCCGAGTGGGCATCCCAGATGCACGATCTGGTGGAGGACCGCCTGCCGGCGGGTTACGAAGAAATCCCCGGCATTGCCAAATCCACCTACGAAGCCTGCGAAGCGTGGGCTGAAGCCACCCGCAAGCTGGCCGCCGCCAGCGGCCAGTAGGCAGCAACCCAAAAGGCACGATCATGGATACGATTAGCGGTTTGACCCGGGGCGGCAAGCCCTACACCCCGACCTTCGTCACCGACCTCAACCAGGACACCTGCATCGGCTGCGGCCGTTGCTACAAGGTCTGCCCGCGTGACGTCTTCTCGCTCATCGAACGCGAATTCGACGACGAGGACGAGGGCGACGACGACAACACGATGGTGATGTCCATCTCCGACGCGATGGACTGCATAGGCTGTGGCGCATGTAGCCGCGTCTGCCCGAAGGATTGCCACACCCACTCGCCGGCGCCACTGCCGTGAGTGCCGGCACGGTCGTGACGCCGGATGTCGATGAAAGGCTGACGGTGGAGCGCGCGCTGATCGAGCGCATCTGCACCCGCCTTGCCCTCGAAGTGAGCCGCCACGGCCTGGCCGCGCCGGAGATTGATCCGGCGCGGGCCACCTACACCCTGAAGCCCGACAGCTTCAGCGGCGACGCAGCCCTGATGGGCCAGTGGCCCGCCGACGGCGCCGGTCGCAAGGGCAATCTGGTCATCCACGGCGACGGCAGCTTCTTTGCTGAATTCGACGTACTTGCCAACGACCCGGCCACCCCCCGCCAGTTTGTCGAGGCCACTACCGTATGGGGCCGTGGCGCGCGCATCGGCGCCGAACTACGCATGCTGGAGTGGCCCGAATAAGTCCGCCGGGAACTCGTCGGCGACGTGACCCGCCTGAGCTGGATGGAACTCAACTACATTGGTAACGCCATCAAGCTCCCCTAATGGCGGGCACGATTGTCCATCGTCTTCGAACAAGCCGACGGTGCCGCCACGCGCAAATACCGACTCACCGGGCTGCGGCTGAACCGAGCGGTGAGCTGACTAGCCTCCCGTCACCAGGCCGGCGCCACCGGCCAGCAGGATCAGCACCGGCACCACGACGAAGTACAGGCGCATCACCCGCCGCAGGCGCGACCCCCTTTCGGTCAGCCCCATGAAATGGCGGATCACCAGCACCCCCTTGATTCCAACGATCAGGGCCACCACCGCCGCAGTCAGCCCGACCGGAAACTGCTCTTCGCCCAGCCAGGCACTGCCCAGGGTCAGCCCCACCAGCCCCAGCCATACCCACGTTGCCCTGCGCTCCAGTGCATCCATGTTCACCCCTCTTCAGCGCAGCACGTAGGCCAGCGGAAAAATCACGATCCACGCCAGGTCGGTGGCGTGCCAGTACAGCGTGGCCGACTCCAGCCCTTCATGATCCTCGGGGCTGTAGGCCCCGAAGCTCGTGCGCAAGATGGCCCAGATCAGACCCAGGCAGCCCCACACGACGTGCACCAGGTGATTGAAAGTCAGGTAGTAATACATGGCGACAAAGCTGTTGCCGGTGCCAAGCACCCCGTGATCGATGTTCCAGCGGAACTCGAAGGCCTTGATCACCAGAAAGGCGATGCCGCCGACGAGGGTTGCGATCAGCCAGTTGCGTGCGCCGCTCACCTCGTTGCGGCGAATCGCCGCCAGCGCGCGCACGGCAAAGTAGCCGCTGGTCAGCATCACCACCGTGTTCGCCACCCCGGCCGCTGTATTGAGCATGGCCGGCCCATTGTGGAAGTCGGCCGGATGGGTCAGCTTGAACCAGGCGTAGGCGACGAACATCAGTGCAAACTCGGTCAGCTCGCACAGGATGCCGACCCAGATACCCCGGTTACCCGGAACCGCTCCCCTGCCCGCCGGGGCATTTATTACAAGTTCCATCCTGCCCGCTCCTGCGTTTCAATCAGCGCCCATTTACTCACTGGCGGGCCCCTCCGAAGCGGTACAGTCTTGCCGGATTGCAGTGCGCACAGACTTTATTTTTCCGTTGATGAAGGTCAATGAACGTCCACGAAACATGGATTGTCAGCCCGACAGATTCCCGTCGAGCAAGGCCGCACATGCGCCAATGTTGTCCAGGTGCGAGCGCCGCATCGCCTCAAGCATGGCCTGTGCCGCCGCATCGGAAACGTCCGGCAATGCTTCGTCAATCTTGCGCACGACCCAGGCCTGGCCCTTGTTCAGAAAAGCCAGCCGCGCTGCCAGGCCGTTTATGGCGAGCGTCTTGTGAACGAAGGCGCCGGTATCATGCGAGGCGACACCGCCAAGGCGCCGGATGGTCTTGTAGAGCGTCACCGCGTTGGCACCTTCGTCCTTTTGCAGACGGTCCAGCAAGTCGCGCACTGCCGAGCCGTGATCCAGGCCATCGCGAAGGATGGCGAGCACTTTGGCACCGGCGCGCTCCGCCTCCAGCAAGGCATTGAGGCGTTCGACGAGTCGCGTATCAACGCCGGCGGCTTCTTCGCCCTCGCCAAAGTAGCCCGGAAAGTCCGCCGCAAAACACGGTGGCGAAGACAACGCACTGCCCGGCGGATCAAGAGGCTTGCGGGTCATGAGGCCTCCGCGTTCAATCGACGTGCCGGATAATGAAGACTTCGGGGTCGTCGCCATGCTCCAGCAGCACGCGGCGCACCCGGTCCTGCCACAAATCACGGAAACGCCCGGCTTCGTCGACACTCGCCTTCCCCGCCAGACAGCGCTGCATGAGCGGTGCCATCTGCGGGTCGGCCGGCACGTCGCGCAGCCGCGCCATGGCATCCACGCTGGCGCCGGTGTCCCTGCGGGTAAAACGGAGATCCATCGCTTGCCCGGTGTCGAAGGCAAGCAGCTCGCGGCGGTCGAAACGCCCGGCCAGGCCCTTGAAGCCAGTGTCGGTCGTAGCGCCTGTGAGTAGAGACACCACGTTGGCGATGACGCCCGTGACGCCCTCAACCCGGCTGTCGCGGAAGCTCACCTGCACGCCTCCCCGCTCCGGCAGGCTGGCACAGTACAGCGCCCCCAGCGCCAGACGGGTCAGCCAGTAGGCGCTGGCTACGGTCGGACAGGAATGGCCGGCCAGCTTCACGGCGTCGACATAACGGTACTCGATTACTCCGCCCTCGGCGGCGCCGAGAAAATCCGCGAGAGGATCGCGCACGCGCAGGCGAGGTATGGCATCGAAAAAGTCCGGATAGTGCATGGGCATCCCCTTCTCTGGCCGACCCGACCCGTCGGTTCGGCAACTTCAGGTTTCCACCCTAGACCATCCAGAATGCCTCATCCTTGACCGGTGATAGGTCGGCAAGACGTGCCTGCGCTGGGTAGCGCATCACTGTGCGGCCTGCAGCCCGAGCGTCTCGCAGGCGTGGGTCGCCAGCGGGTTCGCTTCCGAGATACGGGCCTTGTCCCGTTCGGCGAGGTACCAGTGATCGAGGCTGAGATCGAGGCTCTTGTCGAATATCGTCGGGGCAAGCCGAAAGCTCTTGTCGGAAAGACTGCCAATGATCGGGAAAGCCGCTTGGCGGCACAGCAAGGCGCGGAAACGCTCCTCACCGCCAGGTGCCCGCACCTGATCCAGCTCGGCGATGGCGAGCTTCGTGTAGTGCTTGCCGAGCTCCCGGTAGGCGCCGACCAGGTTGGCGTTGGAATTGATGGTCATCGCCACGGTCGAATCCTGCGGGAAAATCGGCGTATCCCATTCGTTGTTGTAGTACTCCTTGTCCTTCAACAGATAGGCCAGGAAGGCCGAGGACTCGCACGGCAGTTCGGTCATGCCACCGCAACGGGTAATGGCCCGGCGCTCGCCCGGGCCCTGATCTGCGGTCTGGCTGCGCAGCCAGTGGGGATAGTCGAAAGCCGGCTTGACGATCCACAGACGGGTGCGCGGGGCCGTCAGGCAGCTGTCCGGATTGGCACTGTCACTCACGCAGCCGGCCAGAAAGGGATAGGGCCAGCCCCAGATCGGGTAGGAAATGACGAGCGACTCGCCGCGTGCTTCGCGAGCGGCAGCGTCGGCCTCCAGCTCGGCAAAGGCCGCCTGTGCCGCAGGCGTCGTGTCCTCATCGCGCATGCGCGAGCGACGCAGCACATTGTTGTCGAGGCAACCGCGGGGCCATCCGGCCAGACCGGGAATATGCAGGTGCAGGCCACGGCGGATCAGCAGTTCGTTGCGCAGCAGGCACACGTCCCCCATCGAGCCGCCCTTGTCCTCCGCATGGTCGGACAAGATCAGATCCTTCACCGACTCGACAATCGGCCCGTAGGCACCAAGATTGTCGGACGAGCCGCCATCCACCAGACGCACGTAAACCGGATCCCGACGGCTGACGTAACCGGCATAGGACTCGCCCAGGTACAGCGGCACCGGCAGGGCCAGATGGATGCCACGGCGAGCCTCGCTGGTCTTGGACTTGCCGTGCTCGTCAACGTTGCGCACGTCGATGCCCCAGTTCAGGTTGGCCACATGCTGCAGCACCCCGCCGATGAAGCGGAATGGCTGGCCAAGCACTCGCTGGTTCGAATCGAAGAAAGCCGCCGAGGCATTGACGGCGGTCAGCAGTGATGCGTGCCGGCTGCCGCGGGGCAGGCTGTTGTCGGCGCTTTCGACGTCGGTCATGGCCTTGTCGATGAGGATCGGGCCTACCGAGCCAGCACACTGCTGCGCGCCGGTCATGTGAAAGATGTCGCGGTCGAAGTTGGCGTCGTTCTGCCCCGCCCAGCCGAGAATCGAACGGCTCGGCGCCGCGGTGGCGTTGATGATCCACTGGGGCGGCGAAAGCGGCCCGTCCTGGTACAAAGCACTGAGGCCCTCGAAAGTCAGGTGATCCGGATCCGGCCGGATGCGCAGACTGGAGTCCCTGTCGGCAAAGCCGCCATCACCTGGCGACCGGGGCGCGAAATCGGTCAGGCTGGTGTCGCCGTCGGCGGTCACGAAGTTACGCACCGCCCCCACCTGCGCCGCCCACACCGCATCGCCCTCCAGCGCGCGGGCATCCACTGGCTCCAGCCCGTAGGCCATGCCGATGCCCTCGCGGTACACCACGCGCGAAGGCGACAGATTGACCGGCCAGTCGAAGATCGTGTTGGCCGTCCAGGCCATCGGCAGCGACAGCATGGAGACCAGCGCGAGGGAGCCGTAGGTCGTATAGCTGCGCACCTTGGCGCCTGGCGAGTTGGTGAACTCGCAGCGTTGCCAGGTCAGGATGTCCGCATGGCAACGCACGAACTGCTGGTGTCTGGTGTCGGGCTGAATCCTGTTCCAGTAGTCCCGCACCGCGGCCTGCCGCGGCAGATCTTCCGCCTTGCCGATACTGACCGGCAGCGGACAGAACAGTACATCGGCCGTAACCCCGCGACGTGCGGCTTCCTCGGCAGCAAAGCCCTTCAGCGACAAGGCCAGCGTATCCGGAATGCAATCGCGAAAGTAGCGCCCCAAGTCCTTCCCCGAGGTATCCCGGCCTGGCATCCGATTGCGGATCAGGCGCGAATAGACATAGAAAGCGGCATAGCTCCCGCCAGACACCGAAGACACCGCATCCGACTGCCAGAACAGCGATTTGTCAAAACGCGACGGATCGGCGCTCAGGCTCAACGGGGTATCCACCGCAGCGCTCAGGACGCCCATGGCAAAGGACGAAGCCTTGGTGCCCCCGCCCGCCAGCGACACGGCGATGCCCGCCGACGCCTTGCCCTGCACCGGAATCGACGGCGCACAGGCGGCTGCTTCGCCTCCGGGATCGGTGATGCCGGCCAGGACAGCTGAGGGCAGGGCCAACAGCGCGCAAGCAAGCGCGCAGGCATCGGAAACGCATCGGCGGGCATTCATTATCTTGTTCTCCCTGCGGCTCGGCCCCCCACCAGGCGCCATTGCCCGCGGGGCCTCACAAGACCGTCATACAGAAAAGATAGATCAAGGGCATCGACTTGTCCCCCTTGGCCGCGCCCTGCTTCAGTGCGCCTTGCCATCCACCCGCGGGCTGAGCAGCCGTGGCAGCATGCGCAGGCCGAGAATGGCAAAGCAGGCAAACCAGCACCCTGCGGCCATGTGAATCCAGCGTGGATAGGCCGCCGGTGCCAACTGGGGCAGCACGATGCGAACAACAAAAGCTGCCAGCATGATCCAGATCAGCAGCTTGTCACCCGCGTCGAAGACAACCTTGCGCCCCGTGTGCCCCTTGGAAATGCGCACCAGCATCGCCGGAATGATCAGACCCATGACCCCAAAGCTGAACACGTGCACCGACACGCTGCCCACCCAGTCCGGCGCGGCAATCACGTTGGCAAACTCGATCAACAGCTGGGCGACGATGGCCAGATAACCCAGATACATCACCGCCAGCTCGATCCGGGTCATGCCGAGGCGGGGCTGCCAGAAGGCGAAACGGACGAGCAGCAAGAGCGCCAGCATGAACAGCAGGCTTGCCGCCAGCGCAGCCGGCATCAAGCCCTCGAACACCAGCACCACGGCCAGCAGCTTGATACCCCCATCGAGACGCGGCTCGCGCAGGAGGTCTACGTGAAAGACGCCCTTCACGAACTGGGTCAGGGTGCGCTCCAGCATCACCAGGAAGGCCGTGCGGAACAGCCCCATCGCCATCGTCACGCCAACTGCAAAGTGCCCGGTATCGAGCATCAGCAGCTTGGCGGCCAGAAAAGCCGGCAGCACCAGAAAGAAGAAGTAGTTGTCGCGGAAACTGTCCTGCTGGCGGTAGCGCAGCAGCGTCCACAGCAGCATCGCCACAATGCTGCCAAGAAAGACCAGGTTGGAGAACCAGAACAGCTCCGTCGGCCAGTTCCCCCCAAATGCCATGCCGACCCGCTCGAAAACCCATGCTGCCACCAGCCCGACCAGGGCCGGGCCATGATAGCCGCGCACCTGCACCCAGTTCTTGGTGGCGGTGAGCAGGAAGCCGCCGAGCACGGCCCAGCCGAAGCCGAAGAACATCTCGTGGGCGTGCCACTGGAGGGGAGTAAAACGCCCTGCCGGTGAAGCCAGCGCGCCAGTGAACATGAGCGCCCACAGGATGGGCAGACTCGCCCCGGACAGGCAGGCAAGGAGAAAAAACGGTCGAAATCCGACGAGCCAGAGCGGATGGGCGGCAAACTTCATGACGATTCCTGCGGAATTTGGGGGCACGCTGTCGATCAGAAACGTCGACTCGGGCCCATGCTAGATGCTCGCCACGACAGAAACCTTGACCAGGGACAGGCCCCGGCCTAGCTGTGCCCGCAGTCGTGGTCTGTGTCGAACAGAACCACCCGGTCACTGCCGCTGCGCTTGGCCTCGTACATGGCCCGGTCGGCATAGACAAGCAAGCTGGCATCGTCCGCGCACTGGTCCGGGAAAATCGCAATACCGATGCTCGACGACACCTCCAGAGACAGGCCGCCAATCGCGAAAGGCTGGCGAAAGGCCTGGCGAATCTTCTCCGCCACGCGCAGCGCGTCTTCTGCGGAGTCGATTGCCGGCAACAGCACCACGAACTCGTCGCCCCCGACGCGTCCCACCGTGTCCGACTCACGCACACAGGCGCGCATGCGCCGGGCCGCCTCCTTGAGAAGCAGGTCGCCCACGGCATGCCCATGGGTGTCATTGACCGGCTTGAAGCGATCCAGATCGATATACAACAACGCCACCCGGTTCTGGTTGCGACGGGACGCCACCAAGGCCTGGCGCAAGCGATCACTGACCAGAGCCCGATTGGGCAGATCGGTCAGGATGTCATGCTCGGCCATGTAGGCAATGCGTTCCTGGCTGGCCCTGCGCTCGCTGATGTCGCGTGCCACCCCATGCAGTTCGACGTGTCCGCTACGCGGGTTGCGGCTGTACGTCGAGACCACCTCGGTCCACACGCAGCCTCCGTCCTTGCAGGGCTGCTCCAGCACCTCGGTGTAAAAGCGCGGTGCGGCGCCCGGATCAGCCAGACAAGCCGCGGCACGCTGGCGGATCAGATTCCTGAAGCTCTCGATATCCTGTGGCTTTATGGCCGCATCGAGAGGCGCAGCCATCACCTCCTCGGGCGTGTAGCCACGCAGACGCTCGACGGAGGGGCTCACGTAAAGGTAGCGCAAGGTATCGGTGTCTAGGGTCCACACCACATCCTTCATGGTTTCCGTCAGTACCCGGTACTTCTCTTCACTGGCCTGCAACTCCGCCGTGGCTTCGCGCGTCTCGGTGGCACTCCGCTGCAGCCGGCGGTTTATGCTGTGAATGTAAGCCGCCACCGCAACCACGATGCCAATAATCGCCAGCGCCCAGCCCAGGTAAATCCGCAGCCCGTCAAGGTCAGCATTTGCGTCCGACGCGTACAGAAAACCCTTGAAATCGAAATCCCGCGGCAGCATGCCCAGTTCGGCATAAGTATCGGCAATATGCTGCCAGCGCCCGGGATTCATGTAGCCGATCTCGACCAGCTCCGGGCGAATCAGGGGCCTCATCTCGCGCGCCTCAAAGAGATAGAAGTCGAGGGGGTGAGCCGCCGAGTAACGCTCGTGGATCAGGGTGGCAATTTCTTCCGGGTGATCCATGGCGTACTGCCAGCCCCGCAGGCTCGCCTCGCGAAAGGCGCGAGCCTGCTCTGGCCGGGCCTTCAACAACGCCTCGGAGGTGAACAGATTGTCGCCATAAAAGTCGATGCCGGCCGAACGTGGCGTAAACACCAGGTAATCCAGCCCGGCCAGTTCCAGATAGAAAGGCTCGTTGGACGAATAGGCCGAGATCGCATCGACCTTTCCGTCGATCAGGTCCTGCGGTTTGAAACTGTGCTCCAGCAAGGTGAATTGCTCGGGAGTAATCCGCTCCCGCCTGAGGTACGCCAACAGTTCGTCGCCACCGGCTTCGATCATGACGCGCTTGCCGACCAAATCGTGGATCGACTGGGTTGCCGAATCGCGACGGGCAATCAACACCAGCGGCGAGTGCTGGAAGATCGCTGCCAGCACCACCACCGGCTGCCCCGCCTTGCGGGCCATCAGCAGGCCGCTGGTGCCTACGCCAAAATCTGCCTTCTCGGACAGCACCTGCTCGACCACATCCAGGCAGGCCGGCATCGCGGTAATACCCCTTCTCGAGGGCAGCGTAATAGCCTGCAAACTGAAAGCCATGACTCCATTTGAGTTGCAGCACAACCGGCGTCATGGCCTGCAGGGACGCCGAAAAAAAGATCAGCGAGGCCCCGATCAGGCATTTCGCCAGACGGCCGGAAACAAGAATCGTGATCCAGCGAATCAAACACATGACCAGGCACAGACGTGCGACGGGTTTTCAGTATACCGATCTCATTAACTGCACTGCGGCGTTTCGCGGTGGCAGACAGCCATGGGACCGCCAAATCACGATTATCTTGAGGCAAAAAAGTCGCACAACAGGTATTGTCGGCTCCGCTCCGGCCACCTCCCGGACCAGAATAAGACAACGGAGACAGGAAACATGCCGCCCCGCTTCACCCCGACACCCCTGTACGCGGCGCTGGCCGCCGCCCTCACTGCCACCTACGCCACCACCGCTTACGCCGCCGACCAGACCCCGTCGCTGACCCTCAATCCGGTGGTCGTCACCGGCAGTCGTGCCGAGGCCGCCAGCTTCGACATGCCGGCGTCCATCGACGTCCTCGAGCGCGAGCAGATCACCGCCGGCCAGCCCCGCGTGAATGCCTCCGAGGCGCTGATCGCCGTACCCGGCGTGGTCGCCAACAACCGCCAGAACTACGCCCAGGACCTGCAGATTTCCACTCGCGGCTTCGGTGCCCGCTCGGCCTTTGGCGTGCGCGGCGTGAAACTGATCGCCGACGGCATCCCGGCCAGCATGGCCGACGGCCAGGGTCAGGCCGCCACCTTCAACCTCGACGTGGCCGAGCGCATGGAAGTGCTGCGCGGCCCCTACTCCGCCATCTACGGCAACCATTCCGGCGGCGTCATCCAGCTGTTCACCCGCGAGCCCGAAGCCCGCCCCAGCGTCGAAGGCGGCTTTGCTGCCGGCAGCTACGGCACCACCAAGGCCGACGTGACCGCCCAGGGCAAGATGGAAGGCCTCGGCTACGTGCTCAATGCCTCCCGCTTCAACACCGACGGCTACCGCGACCACAGCGCGGCCACCCGCGAGCAGGCCTTCGCCAAGATCACCGGCAAGCCCGACGAGGACAGCAAGCTGACCTTCACGGTCAATGGCCTGTGGCAGCACAACACACAGGACCCGCTCGGCGTGACCTGGAACAGCTACCAGAAGAACCCGCGCGCGGTGGACCCCGGCACTGGCTTTAGCCCCACCCCGGCGCTCAACTACAACACCCGCAAGAGCATCGACCACCTGCAGGGCGGCGTGGCCTACGAGCGCAAGTTCGGCAGCGACCTGCTGCAAGTCTCGGCCTACGCAGGCCAGCGCAGCGTGATCCAGTACCAGGCCATTCCCAGAAGCACCCAGCTGCTGCCCGCCAATCCGCAAAGCTCCGGCGGCATCATCGACTTCGACCGCAACTTCTACGGCCTGGGCGCCCGCTACATCGCCGTGCGCGAAGCCGCCGGCGGCAAGCTGACCACCACCGCCGGCATCGATTACGACAGCAGCACCGACCAACGTAATGGCTACGAGAACTATATTGGCACGACCCTCGGCGTAAAGGGCAAGCTGCGCCGCAAGGAGACCGACTCGGTGGAAAGCCTCGATCCTTACGTGCAGGCCGAATGGGCACGCGGCGACTGGGCACTGACTGCCGGCCTGCGCCACAGCCAGGTCAAGTTCAAGGTGGACGACCAGTACATCGTTGGCGCCAACGGAGACGATAGCGGCAGCCGCAACTACAACAAGACCACGCCCATCCTCGGCGTGGTCTACAAGCTGAATCCGGCCATCAACCTGTACGCCAGTGCCGCCAAGGGCTTTGAGACGCCGACCCTCAACGAGATGTTCTATTCAGGCGCCGGCGGCAGCTTCAACTTCGGCCTCGCTCCGGCCAGAAGCCGGCATTATGAAGTGGGCGCCAAGGCCTTCGTCGGCAGCAACAGCCGCCTCAACCTGGCGTTCTTCCAGATCACCAGCGACGACGAGCTGGTCGTAGACTCTGCCACCGGCGGGCGTACCAGCTACAAGAACGCCGGCAAGACGCTCCGCCAGGGTGTCGAACTCTCCTTCGACACCGCCTGGCGTCGCGATCTCACCAGCCGCTTCGCGATGTCGCACCTGCGCGCCATCTACGACGAGAGCTTCACCACCGGCACCGGCGCCAGCGCCAAAACGGTGGACGGCGGCAACGCAATCCCGGGCGTGCCCCGCACCACCGTTTTCGGCGATCTGGCCTGGAAACTCATGCCCGGCCTGACCACTGCCGTCGAAGGCGTCTATCGCAGCAAGGTTTACGTCGAAGACAGCAACACCGCCACGCCAGCCCAGTCCTACGCGCTCGCCAACCTGCGCGTGACCGCGGAGCAGCGCGTCGGTCCGTGGCGCTTCAGCGAGTTCGCCCGCGTCGACAACCTCTTCGATCGCCAGTACATCGGTTCAGTAGTCGTCGGCGACACCAACAGCCGCTATTACGAGCCCGCCCCGGGCCGCAACAGCATGGTCGGGGTGAACGCCCGTTACACCTTTTAAGCACCTTCCTGAAAAAAAAGGCCCCGGAAATCCGGGGCCATTTTTAATGGAATCTGACGTTGGTTACGCCACTTCAACCGTCCGCGCAATCAGCGCCTTGATCGCGTCCGCATCCACGTCCATCACCTCGACACGCTGGGGCAGCGCCTCAATGTTGTGGAGTCCTGCCGGGCGCACAGGTTTGCGGCCAAGCGCTTCGACGATGGTTTCCTCGAACTTGGCAGGCTGGGCGGTTTCCAGCACCAGCGTCGGTACGGCCGGATCGGCCAGCTCGAAGGCCACCTTGAGGCCGTCGGCGGTGTGGGTATCGATCACTGTCGCGTAGTCCTTGTCGGCGCGGCGGATGGTGGCCAGGCGGTCGGCGTGATTGCTGCTGCCGGAAACGAAACCGTACTGGCCAATGGCCGCGAATTCAGGCGAAGCGGACAGATCGAAGGCGCCGCCCGCATCGACCTTGCTCCACAGTTCGCGCACCTTGTTGCCATCGCGGCCAACCAGGTCGAACACGAAACGCTCGAAGTTGGAGGCCTTGGAAATGTCCATCGAGGGGCTGGAGGTGGCGTGGGTTTCGGCGGTAGCCCGCGGGCGATAGACGCCGGTGCGGAAGAACTCGTCGAGCACGTCGTTCTCGTTGGTGGCGAGCACCAGGCGGCCGACCGGCAGGCCCATCTGGCGGGCGATATGGCCGGCGCAGATGTTGCCGAAGTTGCCCGACGGCACCACGAAGTCGACCTGCTGCTCGTTGCTGTCGGTGGCAGCGAAATAGCCCTTGAAGTAGTAAACCACCTGGGCAGCCACGCGGCCCCAGTTGATCGAATTGACCGCGCCGATCTTGTAGCGGGCCTTGTAGGCGTGGTCATTGGAGACGGCCTTCACCACGTCCTGGGCATCGTCGAACATGCCGCGCACGGCAATGTTGTAGATGTTGTCGTCCTGCAGCGAGTACATCTGGGCGCGCTGGAAGGCGCTCATGCGGCCGTGGGGCGACAGCATGAAGACGCGCACGCCATGCTTGCCGCGCATCGCGTACTCGGCGGCCGAACCGGTGTCGCCGGAGGTGGCGCCGAGTATGTTGATCTGCTCGCCACGCTTGTCGAGCACGTATTCAAAGAGATTGCCCAGCAACTGCATGGCCATGTCCTTGAAGGCCAGCGTCGGGCCGTTGGACAGTTCCAGCAGGCCCAGCTTGCCCGGCTCCAGCCAATGCACCGGGGTGATGTCCGAAGCTTTCGCACCATCACGCACGTAGCCGTACACCTCGGCGGTGTAGGTCTTGTCGCAGATGGCTTTCAGGTCGGCGGCCGGAATGTCGTCGATGAAGCGCGACAGGACGGCGAAGGCCAGCTCGGCGTACGACAACTTGCGCCAGGCATCCAGCTCGGCACGGGTGATCTGCGGGTAGCTTTCCGGGAGGTAAAGGCCGCCGTCCGGCGCCAGGCCACCCAGCAGGATGTCACAGAAGGATTGGGGTGCAGACTGGCCGCGGGTAGAGATGTAGCGCATGGG
>APMI01007129.1_pt1 | contig 25022 bp, 20 predicted proteins | sample 667938 | NCBI WGS metagenome assembly APMI01 (sample SAMN01084076, study PRJNA167559) | wastewater metagenome | biome: Wastewater | place: Denmark: Ejby Moelle, Odense | collected 2011-11-28
AGCGCATCATCAAACAAGAAAACAACTGAGAAGCACGCCTGCGGCCTTCACCGGATGGATACTCATCGCCATCCACGATATCCAGTTCTGGCATGACGCTAACGCACATACCCTTTGGATGCGCATCTATCTGCTGAGCGAGGACTTGACCCGGCTCGGCGTCAGCCACCGCCGCCTGCTCGCCGAATCCGATCTAGGCGCGACCTTCCGCGAGGTTGCATCGGACGTCGAAGGCCAAGTCTGTCTTGAACAGATCGCCACGGTCGCCTGCCCCAACAATTACCCCGCTGACCATCTGCATCATCTGGTCGATATCGTGCGCCCGAACCTATGGATGACAGTCGCGGCGATCCCGCCATACCGGCGCTATTACATCTATCTCTGCCCACCCGCCGAGACTGCGCACCGTTTGCCTCAACTGCTGTCGATGTACGCGGTGATGTTCTATCTCGGCTCGATCACACGATACCGACCGCACCATTTCGATGCGTTGCTGAGCGGCGCCTATGGCCCGCGCGTGCGCGATTTCGTGACCGGTCAGCCCACCCAATTCCTTTATCTGATGGCATCCGAACTCGCAAAACGCGACGTGTCACGCCCGAGCATTTTATGACCCCGGCACCACTCTCAAAATTCCACCATTATGTCGCGCGAACCCATCTCGCGCGCTTCGCGACGCCCGCTGAGCGCCTTTGGGTTTATGATAAACGGCCTGGCAAGCTGTTCGATCGCGCGATCGACGAGGCGTTCGGCGAAACCCATCTCAACACGATCGACCAGCCAGACGGCACGCGAGACCAGACGCTCGAGAGCGAACTCGCCGTCCTTGAATCGCGAGCCTATCCGGTCATTGAGGAAATCGTCGCTGCCGCGCGTGCCGGTCTCTCAACCGATGTCGGCAAGACCAAACGCGATATCTGGGACCGCTATTATATGGCGCAGTTCAGCCGGACGCCGGATAATTTCAACGCCACGCCGACGCTGCAGATGGCGCACGAACTCATTCATACGTTGGCGATGCACTACAAGGAAAAGTACCCAGAGCGCGCCGAGGAAGCAGACGCCGCAATCACCGATAGTGAGCGCAAGCGTCTGATCAAGGCAGCGCGGATACAGGCGCAGCGCAAAGAGCCTGAGCGCCTGACAGCGTTGCTGGCATCGCGGTCGCTCGCCGCGCTCCAGCCGGTCGATCCAAGCCGAAAGTTCGTCATTGGCAGCAACCCGTTTGTGCGCTGGGGCGATGATCTGCGTAAGCCGGAGACGCGTTTGTGGCTGCCGGTCGCTCCCGATCTGGCGGTAGGCCCCGGCATTCCTGGAACAGGAGCGACGCTCTACTTGCCCGAAGACCCCGCTGAGATCGACCGCTTCAACTTGACGCTTGCCACGCGAAGCACCGTGTTCGCCTCGGCAGATCGTGTGCTTATCGAAACACTGATCGATCAATTGAAGCCTTGACGTTGGTGGGGTGGATTTCGCTCGACGTCGTGCGCATCGTCTGAGTTCCCTCATTGCGACCTGACGTTCCGCTGCATCCGACCGCGCCCCAGCCGCCTCTTTGCTTGGCGGGTCTGGCGCCGGTCGGCCTTGCCTGCGCAACGGCATCGCCAACCTTCTTCCCCGCCCTTCGGGCTTCCTCGCGAGACAAGAAGCTCGGCTCCATGCCGTCCTCCGCTACCGCTTCGGCCTGACGGTGCGCGGCGGCCGTCCAGCGCCTGATCGACCGCCATCGAGGCCGCATGGGGCGGCTTCGACAGCATCAGGAGACTTCACATGGCACAGATCGGCAGCTTCACCCGTGGCGACGGCGGCGTCTACAATGGCGAAATCCGGACCCTCACCCTTCGCGTCAAGGCGACCATCCGGCCCGTCGACCGCGAGAACGACAAGGCCCCGGACCATCGCGTGAGCGCCGGCGGCGTCGAGTTCGGCGCGGGCTGGACCAAGGCGGCGCGCGACACCGGTGCAGAATATCTGAGCCTCAAGCTCGATGATCCGTCCTTCCCGGCGCCCATCTACGCAACCCTGACGCAGGGCGACAACGGCGAGCACAAGCTCATCTGGTCGCGCTGAACACGGTGCCCCGCGCGCTCCGGCGCGCGGGGCTCAAGCGGTGAGCCGGATTTGCCATAGCTCGCGGGGGACCTTGCAGGCGGGGGCGTCTGCTCGCGTCCGCTTTCCGTCGCACAGGGCTTCGGACCTGTGCCACCCGGCCTGACCCGCACCGCTCTCCTCTCGGGTGTGTCGAAAATCGCCCATCGGTTTTCGACACTGCCCGGCCGGTGTTCCCCGCGGCATCCCCAGTGCCGCGACCGCACGGTCGCGATCCTGACAAGGACGCCGATCCCGATGGACACCGACGATGATATTGCCCGCGCCAGCCGCGCCAAGCGCGGCTCGCCCTTCCTCAATACCGACCAGGCCGCGGCCTATCTCAAGCTATCGAGCCGGCTGCTGAAGCGCCTGCGCCGCGCCGGCAAGGGGCCGATTTTCCGCCGCCACAGCCGGTTCGTCCAATACCATATCGACGATCTCGATGCCTGGTCGGGCGAGCAGGCCGCACGGGAGATCGGACAGTGAAAGGCCGCTTCAAGCGCACCGCAGACGCGCCGCTCATCGCCTGGGGCGACGCGCTCCGCGCCGAGAAGGTACGCCGATCGCGGCTTCGTCGGCGCATCGTGATCACCAGCGTGGGCATCGCCGTATTGCTCGCGAGCGCGGTCCTTCCACCGGCTCCGCGTCTCGTCTGGAACGCCAGCGCCAGCGCGCCGATCGGCCTCTATGCCGTTTCCCTCGGCGCACCGGTCGAGCCAGGCGACATGGTCATCGCCCGGATTCCCGAGCGCTATCGCGCCCTGGCGGCCGAACGCCACTACCTGCCCAGGAACGTGCCGTTGGTGAAGCGCGTCATCGCCTATGCCGGCGACGAGGTCTGCGCGCTCGGGCAGGAAATCTTCGTCAACGGCCGCTGGACGGCGGAGCGCCGCCTGGTCGACGGCATGGGACGACCCATGCCGATGTGGACGGGCTGCGCGCGTCTTCACGAGCCTCAGTTCTTCCTGCTCATGGACAACGCCGCCTCCTTCGACGGTCGCTATTTCGGGCCGACGGAGGGCAAGGACATCATCGGAAAGGCGCGACTGCTGTGGCCGCGCTGAGGCTCGCAGCCGCCGCGCTGGCACTCGCTGTCGCCACTGCGGTCCACGCGGAGTCGGTGGCCGATTGGCAGCCCTACATCACCGAGGCGTCGCTCCGGTTCGGCGTGCCGAGCGTCTGGATCGAGCGGGTGATGCGCGCGGAGAGCAACGGCCAGACCAAGCTCGATGGCCGTCCGATCCGCAGCCGCGCCGGCGCGATCGGGCTGATGCAGCTGATGCCCGGCACCTGGGAGGCGATGCGTCGCACACTCGGATTGGGCTACAATCCCGACGATCCGCGCGACAATATTCTCGCGGGGACCCTCTACCTGCGCATGATGTACGACCGGTTCGGCTATCCGGGATTGTTCGCCGCCTACAACGCCGGCCCCGGCTGGTACGCGGCCCATCTCGCCACTGGCAGCGCGCTTCCCAGCGAGACGATCGCCTACCTCCAGACCGTGGGCGGCGGCGCACCAGTTGCGGCTGCGCCGCCTGTCGAGAAGCCGCGCGAGACCCTGTTCGCTGTCCGCTACAAGGTGACCGGACAGCAGAGTTCGCCAGCTCCCGTACGGTCTCCGGCCTCGCTCTTCGTGGTGCGTCATGATGATCGATGAGGTGAGGTCTCGGTCCCCCGAGAGGTTGGAGGCTCGTCTCGACAGACCCAGCATGACGGTTGGCGGAGCGGCTATCAAGGCCCGCGGGTGCCCCCCAATTTGCTGCGCAAATCGGTTCCCCCCACGCCCGCTTCGCGGCGCTGCGCTTCGCTCCGCGGCCCTGACAGCCGCTCCGCCAACCGTCCCTCATACGCCGTTCTCGATGGTGAGGACGCAAGCGTTGGAGGTCATCATGGGCATGTCTCAGAGCATCGGAACGGCGTCGGATCGCGTGATCTCGATGTTGATAGCGGGTCTGGAAATCGAATTTGGACGCGGTGCCGGGGAGGCCCTGGCGCATCGCTTTCTCGAAGCGGAAGAGACGGATTTTCTCTGGGATGCACGGATCGAGGAGCGCTGGCTCGGGTCCTACGAAAGCATCGAGGACGATGATCTGGAGCTCGATCGGATAGCGATCTGCGGGCGGCTGGACGGTTGCTGGTTCGCGAGCGTGATGCTCGTTGATGGCGACGGGATGGCGCACGGGACGATGGGAAAGCGCTTCTGTCGGTCCCGCAGATCGGCGCACGAAGCGATGGTCGATGCGTACTGATCGCGCGTTGCTCGACGGGGAGAGGCGGCGTCGGACCGGCGCTGCTTCTCCCCCTTTTTTGAACCGGAAGGGTGAGGAGGAAGGGGAGAAGGGAAAACAAGATAAAGGCAGTGTCTCCCGACCCTGCTCAAGTGATTGTCTTCACATCGTTTTTTCGCGAGACATGGCGGGGCCGTCGCGAGACTCCTCGGAAGAAAACTTCCGAAAACCGGCACTTTTCTTCCGAAATCACGAGACTCGCCATGGATGACGACGAATTCACCCCGAAGATGGGGCGCACCAAGGGCAAGGACGGCAAGAAGGTTCTGCGTTACGGGAGCCGCATCGTCGTCGCGGCACGGCTGGCCGGGACCAAGACCGGCATCGTCGGCCGCCGCTTCGACGGTAGCCGGATCGGCCGTGGCGCCAGCATCGGCCGGCTGCTGTCCAGCCGCGATCGGTTTGCGGGGCTGCGCGCGCGTCGTGCGATCGTGAAGACCAGGCTCGTGCGGCTGGGCGCGAAAGGCCTGCCCGGCGCCCGCGCGCATCTGCGCTACATCCAGCGTGACGGGGTGACGCGGGAAGGCGCGCCGGGAGAACTCTACGGCCGGGAGGCTGACCAAGCCGACTGCAAGGCCTTCCTCGAACGGTGCGAAGGCGATCGGCATCAGTTCCGCTTCATCGTCTCGGCCGAGGACGGCGCCGAATACACCGACCTCAAACCCTACGTCCGACGCCTGATGACCCAGGCCGAGCACGATCTCGGCACGAAGCTCGACTGGGTCGCGGTCGACCATTTCAACACCGCCCAGCCGCACACCCACATCATGCTGCGCGGCGTCGACGAGTCCGGCGAGAACCTGATCATCGCGCGCGAGTACATCGCCCACGGCTTTCGCGAACGCGCCGCCGAGCTGGCGACGGTCGATCTCGGTCCGCGCACCGATCGCGAGATCGAGAACCGGCTGCGGCACGATGTCGAGCAGGAGCGGCTGACCACGATCGACCGCCGTTTGATCCGTCGCATGGACGAAGAGCGGACGGTGACCGCCGCGGGCAACGACCCGTTCCAGCAGTCGGTCGCGGCCGGTCGGCTGCGCAGGCTCGGCACGATGGGGCTGGCGGAGAATGTCGAGCACGGACGCTGGCGCCTCGCCGACGGCATCGAGGACACGCTGCGGCGGATGGGCGAACGCGGCGACATCATCCGAACGATGCAGCGCGAGCTGACGGCGCGGAAGCTCGACCGTGCCGGCGTCGATCGCTGTATCCACGGCAGGCAGACCGAGGAGATTGTCGGGCGGGTCGTGCATCGCGGCTTCTCGGACGAGCATCGCGATCGCCACTATCTGATCGTCGACGGGATCGACGGCCGGGTCCACTATCTCGATGTCGGGCGCGGTGATCTGACCGGACCGACGCCCGAAGAGTCGATCGTGCGCATCGCGCCGCGCGGCGCCGCCGTGCGCGACGTCGACCGGACGGTCGCAGCGATCGCGCAAGGCAATGGCGGGCGCTATTCGATCGACGTGCATCTGCGGCATGACGCGAGCGCGACCCAAGGCTTCGCCGAAGCCCATGTCCGGCGGCTCGAGGCGATGCGGCGCGCCGGCATTGGCGTCGAGCGGAATGCCGACGGGACATGGTCCATTCCAGCGGATCATATCGAGCAGGCCGCCGCCTACGAGGTACGCGGACTTCGTGATCGACCGGTCGACATCGAGACGCTCTCGGCGCTGCCGATCTCTCGGCTCGAAACCGCGGATGCCGCGACCTGGCTGGACCGGGAGATCGGCGCCGCGACGCCGATGTTCGCGCGCGATGTCGGATTCGGCCGCGAGCTCCGGTTGGCGCTCGATGCGCGGCGACGTTGGCTGATCGAGCAGGAACTTGCAGACCTCGATGGAGGAAAGGTGCGCCTGCGCGCGAATGCCATCGTGCTGCTGCAGCGTCGGGAGCTGCTCGGTGCCGGAGAGCGGCTTGCCGGCGAGCTAGGCAAGCCCTTCGTCGAGGCGAAGATGGGCAGCGCGGTGGAGGGGCGGCTGACCCGGTGCGTCGATCTGGCCGGCGGGCGGTTCGCGCTGATCGAGCAGTCGCGGGAATTCACGCTCGTGCCGTGGCGGCCGGTGCTTGAGAAGCAGATCGGCAAGCCGGTCGATGGATTGATGCGCACTGACGGTGTGAGCTGGTGGTTCGGACGCAACCGAAGCGGTCCGCAGGTTTCCTGATCAGTTTGCCGCCCGCAGCTAGCAATTTATTTTCCACGCCAATCGCAATGGCCGACAGCGACGAGTTCACATTCATCGCCGCTATCGGAGCGCTGCCTCCAGCGCTTCTTTCCGCTCCTCCCAATCGGGCATCGCGGTCCCGAGCAACACGCGCCATCCATCCCCGTGATCAGGGTAGAACGCGTGCGCCAACTCATGGCAGATCACGTAATCGATCAATCGCGGACTCACCCGGACCAAGTCTATGTTTAATACGACGCGTCCACTGGGGGTATAGCTGCCCCATCTCTTCGTCATAGGACGAATTACGAGCGAGGGCGCGTCGAGCCCCTTACGAACGAACGGCTCTACAACGATGTCAAACCGTCGCCGAAATACATCCCGCGCGCGAATTCGATAGAACGCTTGCAATATGCGCCTGCAATGTGGTTGGTCTTCCGGTGTTCGGGCCGCTATTACCAAGCGGCTACCGTCGATCCTCACGTGAGGATCTTCAGATTTTTCAATGGCTAGCCGATATTGCCGGCCTAGCAGTAGATGGGTCTCCCCTGAGATATACCTGCGCTCCGGCGTCGGTTTAGGTCTCTTTGAGATTGTATCGATTTGACCAAATATCCAGGCGGCCCGCCTATGCACTCGGGCACGTATCTCTTCGACGCATTCGCCGATCGGGGCGAAGATAATCACCTCTCCTGTAGGAAGAACGGCGATGCGAAGCGCCCGTCTGGGTGTGCGTATCAACTTCGCGGCAATTTCGCGCGCGCTCCAACATATCTCAATATGATCAGTCGTCAGAGCAGGGTTGGCTACACTCACTGAGCCAGCCGTACACGCGCAGAGGCCAGAACATCATCAACGATACCGTCAAGGACATTGGGATCTAAGAGGAGGCCACGCTCTCCCCGCAATTTCTCGAAAAAGAAATCGTCGATGTCATTCCGGATGGAGTTTTCTACATCGCGGTCGTGCTGCCAACCGACCTTGCGCCGGCGTTGGATAATCTGACTGATACACAGAGCAATGTCGGCAGCCAGATCCGGATCTTTCATTCCAACCTTATCTAAATTGCGCTCGGTCAACCCCCAGAACGCCTGGGCGTGGCTGTCATGGCGCAGACAATTCGGTGTTGCATCAACGTCATCTTGCCGAATGACCACCTTGTCCCGCAACGCTCTGATCTTCGAAAGATAAGTCAGATCGTTGATTCGCCCGTTATGAAAGTCCGCGATCGTATCACGCACTAGCTTAGAGAATTTTTCAAAGAACACAGGGTCCTCATCCCATTTCTCTTCGATCGAGCGGGTCAGCTGATGTGCAATCGTATCGGCGACGGAAGCGTCACTCTCCATTTTTTCCTGGCGACGCTTTTCAATCGCTATGTCGTCAAAAATATTTAAAGGCTCGACCAAAGTGACAACATCGCGTGCGATAACGTGGCGATCCAGCAGCTGACGAATGCGCTTCTCGTAGTCGCGCCAGTCTACACGCTCCGCATAACGAAGCGTGACTGCGGCGCGCAGGGAGACGAACCGCCCAAGGTCATCCTTCCAGCGTTTCAAGAGTTCCGGTTTCGTAGTCTCGATAAACGCCGGAGAGGCGAGCGCTACCGTGAAAGCCCGCGAAAACGCCGATAGGCGTTCATAGAACTCGGCTCTGAGCTCCTCGTCCGCCAGAAGACGAGCATAAGCCTCTGCATCGAAGCTGTTCGAAACGGATTTGAACACGTCGAGCAGAGCGGCGTGCGCGCCCGGCACCTTGCTAGCCTCTTCCCGAATAGCCAGGACACTGCTGGCGATGTCCTCCGGGCTGAAGCCCTGCAATGCATCATAGCTCGCAAGCGCATCTCCGAGGTCTTTCAGGACACCCGTGTAATCGATGATGAAGCCAAAGGGCTTCTCCGGCGCCCCCTCCTCGTCGAACACCCGATTGACGCGGGCGATGGCCTGCAAGAGTCCATGCTCCCGTAGTCGACGGGCCACATAGAGCACCGTGTTGCGTGGCGCGTCGAAGCCCGTCAAAAGCTTGTCGACGACAATGATGATCTCGGGATCGCCGGGACTTTTGAACTGCTCAACGATGGTTCTGTTGTAGGCTTCTTCGCCCCCATACCGCTCCATCATCTTGCGCCAGAAGGTGCGCACGAGATCGTCGTCAGCCTCGTCGACCTCGTCTTCGCTCTCACGCATCTCCGGGGCAGAAATCACGACTTCCGTAGTGACAACACCAAAGTCATCGAAGAGCTTCTTGAGCTGGATGGCGGCCCGTTTCGAAGGTGCCGCAAGCTGTCCCTTTAGCCCCGTCCCCTTGAAGTTGGCGGAGAAATGCTGACCGACGTCGAAGGCGATCGACTGAAGTCTGGAATCCACCCCTTCGACCTCACGGGCGCGGCTCATCTTGCGCTTCAGATCGGCGCGTTGGTCGTCAGAAAGACCGCGAGTATGGACCTCGAACCAACGGTCAATCTGCGCGTCATCAACATCGGTGACGACTTCCCGCCCTTCATAGAGAAGCGGGACAACGGCCTTGTCGTCAACGGCATCTCGCATCGAGTAGGCGGGCTGAACCAGTTCGCCAAACTTGGCAAACGTGCTCTTTTCCTTTTTGGCGATCGGCGTGCCGGTGAAGGCGATGAAGCAGGCATTCGGCAGTACCTCGCGCATACGAGCGTGCAAACTGTCGAGATTGCCGTATTGGCTACGATGGCTCTCATCGACCAGTACAAAAATGTCGGCCGAAGTGTCGACGATCCGCCGTTTGTTAAGCCCTGCACGAAATTTGTGAATGAGCGTGGTGACGACCGGAGTCTTGTCTTCAATCAGAGACAGCAGGTTCTCGCCCGTCGCCGCCCGCTTCGGCTCCTGGCCAGTGGCGCGGAATGTCTTGGTGATCTGGTCGTCAAGATCGGTGCGATCCGTGACGATGACGATGCGCGCCGACGCATGCGCCATCACGATGGATTTCGCCAGCATCACCATCGTCAGGCTTTTGCCTGACCCTTGCGTGTGCCAGACGACACCGCCCTGGCGGCGGCCTGCGGTGTCAAACTCCTCAATACGCTTCAGCAACGTCTCAATGGTGGCCACCTGCTGGTAACGCGCCACCTTCTTGTGGGGGCCGTCGAACAGCATGTAGCGTCGTACCAGCCGCATGAAGCGCTCCGGCCGGCAGAGGCCGACGATCGTTTCATCCAAAGGTGTGACGAACCGATGCTCCTCCATCAGTCCGTCATGGCGCTTCATATGTGGCGCGAAATCGAGGGCCACGCGCTTGCCCTCGACGGTGTCGAGCGGCCGATTGACCACGTCCACCGCGAAGCCGGACGGGTCTTCGCGTTCCTTCCACACGCTCCAAAGCTTGCGCGGCGTTCCAACGGTGCCGTAGCGAGGATCGTAGCTGTTGGCCGCCAGCAGCAATTGAGCGGAATAGAATAGCGCCGGCACACCTTCGCCAGCCTTCTGATTGCGGATTTGCTGGCTCACGCCCTGGTCGGCGGAAACGTGTGAGGCCTTGACCTCGATCATCCCCAACGGAATGCCATTCACGAAAAGGACGAGATCGACACGGATGGTCGGCCCGCCTGCTTCGCTCACGGTATACTCGCTCGTCACCTGAAAGGTGTTTGCGCGCCAGTCGTTCCAGTCGATGAACTTGAAGGGCCATTCGCGCGACGTGGCGCCGATGGACTGCGGCAACGCGATGCCGAGTAGCAGGTCGTCGGTCATCCGCTCGTTGGCGCGCACGACGCCCTCGGGGATGCGTTCGGCGAGCCGTCGAACCGCAGCATCGATGTTCGCTTCGGAGAACGGGTAGGCTCTCCCGTCGACATGAATGCGATTGATCCGCGCCAGATCGTCCCGGATTTGGGTTTCGAGGAACGGCAGCGTACGCCGCCCGTCGCGCCATTGATCGGCCTCGGCTCTGGTCACATAGCGCCAGCCGCAGTTGATCAGCGTGTGCAGCGCCTGAAGCTGGGCTCCACCGGCTTCGGAGATAGGGAATTCGGGAGAATGGTTCATGCTGTAGTGCTCGCACCACCAGCTTTTGGACCACGCTTCGCCTTCTTCGTTGTCGAAGCGGGCTTCGTGATCCACGCGAACGCGCACTTGTAACCAAGAGCCCGCAACTCGTTGGCCGCCTGCCGAAAAGTGACCAAGCTGAAAAATGGTAATCGGCTTGCACCAGCGCCAACACCAGAGCTCAGCACCGCATATACGATGAGGTGGCTCGCCTCACTGAACGGAGACGTGGAATCTGCCACGAGCGCCTGATAGCCAGTCAGGCCACGTGCAGCCTCTTGGATAAGGATTTCTGCCCGCAACCGATCACGAAACGCGCCGTCCATTTTCATGACACGGGCAGATACAGTGCCCTGGTTGAAAAGATGGCTGAGACGAGATGATGAGGTCTGATCCTTCACGTGGATCATCGCCCCATCGTTGGCGAGAAAATCGCATGCTTCGATTGCATAGGATGCGCCGGTCGGCTTCACCAGTTTGCGATCAAGGCAGAGCATATTGTGACCGCCGCCGGCAATTCGGTTGTTATATTTCTCTTCGTTCTCGTCAGCCAAGGCAACCGGCATGACATGTGGCGTGACTTTGGCGAAGAAGGCGGCAACTTCCGTCGCAAGATTTGTGTCGATCCGATACCAGCGATTGGCCGACAGCACATATTTCTCGCCATTCAGATCGGCCTCAAAGACCAAGCATTCCTTGATGCGCCAGCTCTGCCCGTCGTCTTTGCCTTGATCATTGCATTCGTGGACTTTGTGGCCAGCGAGATGCTCGACGAGATAAGGTCCGAACGTCTTTTCCTTCAGGTCATCGACATAGCCGCCGATTTCTAAGTCGGTGTGGATATTGGAGCTGTTGAACCCCTTATAGCGAATGTGCCGCGCTTTCTCGGGATCGTAGATCACGGGATAGGCAAGATGCAGCGTGTCCGGAATTGCGGCTGTCAAGCAGCTATTGAGCGCGATAACCAGCGTCGCGTCCAGAAGGTCGATCGTTGCCTTATCACGAACGTGCTTGATCTGGTCGATCCAAGCGAAGTTGGTCTTGTAATCAGTCTTACCAAAGGCTGAAAACGCATCGGCGCAAACTTGCGGCAGATCGCTGACGTCCATCTCCTTCGTCAAAGTCAGGCCGTCGCTGCCTGCGACTCTTGAAGCAAAAGTCGTGTTCTTCGGTTCGCCAGCGAGACCTCGGACGATATCCCGCTCGATGTCGATGCTGAAAGCCGTCTGATCGGACCGACGGGCCGTCTGCGTTCTACGCGAAGTGGTGTTTTCGTCCGGCGTGCGGATATCGGCACTCCGGAGCTTATCGGGATCGACAGTGTTCAAGACCACCCGTAGACCGAAATCCTGCTCAAAGGCATCCGGATCGAGCTTCACATGACCAAGGCCGAACGACACCGCGAACCAACGCCCCGACGCCTGGACGAAGACGAGCCCATAGGCGGTGGAATTCGTGAGCTTGGCCTTCTCCTCCGCTGTCAAATCGAGGAACTTGGCCCATTTAGGAGCTCCACCGCCGATGGTGTCGAGCGAGATTTGAGCACCGTCCAGCTTGGCCCAAGCAGATAGTTCCACGCCATCCCGAACACTGTCGGCAGGTTGCTTACCTACTAGCAGCAGTCGGATCGAAACAGTCTGAGATTTTTTCGTCATGACGCGCGTTCCAGATGGGCTTGACGACCTGCAGGCGACGGATCGAAGCGCCCGTCTAGGCGCCACTCACCCGAGAGCAGTTTTTGCATCAGGCCGCGTTTTTGGGCGCAGAGCGCCGATGCGGCCTCTATCGTCGTCTTGAGGTCTTGCTCCATGGCGGCAAGGATCTGGCCGATCCGCTGCTGCTCGCGGACATTGGGCACGTGCAACACCATTTCGGCCAAGCCATCGAAATAGATTCTAGTGCGCACGCTGCCGCTCCCGACGGTAATCAGATGATCGCGCCACCGCTTCGTGCCGATCAGGAAACGCAAAAAGTCAGGATCGGTCTTACCTTCGCGCGCGCGGAACACGACGTAGTCAGGACTGACGAGAACATCTTCGTCGTATCTCGATGCCGCAATCGAACCGATGGTCAACCGCATGGGATTGTAGGCAATGGCCCGCGGCGGCACGGCCAAATAGCGACGGAGATCGGCAGCCATCACATGCGAGCGCATCGGCACCAGGCCTTCGCCCTTGATTACTCCCATCACGCGATCAGGGCCATGGCCGGCGGCATTTCGCTGCTTCAGCTCTTCAGCAATCTCGCCAAATTCAGCAGGCGTCCATGAGTTGCTGCCTTTTCCCACTGACTGAAAGCTCTCGATCAACCGGATGCGGGCAGCATCAAATCGCCGCTGCTTAGCCGCGATTAGGCGTTCGGTCTGGTCTATAGACTGATCCCAGGCGTCAAGGATGGCAGCAATCCGACGCTGCTCGTCAATGGGTGGGACGCCAACGGGCAAGCTCAAGAAACTATCTTGAGAAATGTTCTTCATCGAATTGCTGGTACCGCTGGCAATTGCCTTCAGCCGAGCCCGCATTGCCGGGCTGCCAATAACGAAACTGAGCCAGCGCCCCATAGCCTTCTTCGACGGACGGACTTGCCAAAGCCGATCAGGTAAGAACAAGTCCGAGTAGCTGTAAGGAGTGTAGGCGCTCGCTCCAACGAGATCCGGCGTATTCATGCGACTCACGATGACATTATCTCGTTCGACCGGCTCAGATACCCGTCCAACTTCTGTAGAAATGACTACTTTGTGCTCATTAGGCCTAAAAACGCCAGTGGTGACACAACTTGTCTTGAGAATGCCAACTTCTCCGGAGACCTTTTCTCTACCTTCGGAGTTTACACTCACGCCAGAAGAAATCGTCGCCACTAGATCGTCCAGGCATCCGTTAAGCCACCCCTTCGGGATCACGCGACTCACGTTCCACCCCCTTCGCCAATCCGGCGCTTGCGCCAGTCGCCATAGCTCTGGCCGGTGGTGGCGTGTTTCCAATAACGATTGCCGCTGACGTGGCCCCCATAGACGGTCCCGGCCGCGCCCGAGGGCGAGTCGAAGGCGGTGTCAGCCGTAAAGCGCAGAAATTTCCCATCCCCATCGGCCACCAAGACGCCGTCAGCAATGAGCTGCGCGCGACGACGCTTGAGACCTTCACCACAGCTCGGAACTTCCTGACGCTTGGCGCGAGATCCGGCCAGCACGACAAACTCGTCGCTGGCTTCGCGCGCCTTCGCATCGGTGCCCGCTTCTGTGAAGGTGAATAGTGCATCAAGACCGGCGGTCCCTTGCGCGGCCGTTCCAGCAACTTCATCAGGTCGGTTCGGCGCCCCCGCCTCTTGGCCCGCCGGACGAAGCACATCGAACCCGAGCACCGGGAGCAGAATCTCGATCTCGTCGAGCACCCGCTCCATATCGGCAATCTCGGGTTCCGGCAGCCCCTTGAACGGCGGTTCGGTACCGTTGACCAGCTTGGCTCGGCCTGCACTACGGATGGCAGCGATGATCCGGCTTTCAAGATATCGGCCGTGGGCCTTGGTCAGATTCTCGTCCTTGGAGACAACCAAGACCGCCCGCGTGAAGAACTCCTTCGATTCATCGCCGTCGTGAGCGGCCAGACGGGTCTTCACCTGATCGCCCTCGCCGACATAAACGAGCTGCCGCCCCGGCAAATCCGGATCCGGTCCCACGAGGAGATAAATACCGGTGCGGGAAGCCTCTTCCCGCCGAATCAAATCAGGCAGAGCCGTGCGAGTTGCGACGGCGGCGCGCACGGAGGAGACGCCGAGTTCGGCGGTAATTACGCCGGACGGCGAGCCATCCACCAGATAGAGCTTCAAGGTGCGGCCGCGTCGAGAGGCGGCGCGCGAGGAAGTGTCAGACATTGATGCCGAGCTCCTTGAGGTAGGCATTCATCTTCTTACGCGTCTCGGCGAGCCGGCCTTCGAGGTCACGGATTTCGTCCTGCACCGCCTGAAGATCAACTTCGGGCTCGGGCTCGAAGGTGTCGACATACCGCGGGATGTTGAGATTGAAGCCGTTGGCCTCGATTTCCTCGAAGGTGGCCTTGTGAGAATAGCGCTCTATCTCCGTACGGGTGCGATAGGTCTCGACGATCGTCCTCACGTTGTCGTCGGTCAGCCGGTTCTGCTTCTTGCCCGGCTCGAAATCGCGGCTGGCGTCAATGAACAGAATGCTCCTCTCGTGTGAGCGCAGTCCGTCCGTTTCGCGCGATTTGTCGAAGACCATGATGCAGACGGGAATGCCGGTGGTCGGAAAGAGCTGTGCCGGCAGCCCGATCACCGCATCGAGCAGATTGTCCCGAATCAGCTTCTCGCGGATTTTGCCTTCGGCGCCGGAGCGGAAGAGAACGCCGTGCGGCGCTACCACGACGACGCGCCCGACGGAGGGTCGCGCGATCGCCAGCATGTGCAGGATGAAGGCGTAATCGCCGCGGCTCTTGGGCGGCATGTGCGGGGTGAAGCGCTTGTAAGGGTCGGGAAGCGCGTTCCCTTCCGAATCCGTATTGCCCCACCACTTGTCGAGACTGAACGGCGGATTGGCGACCACCACGTCGAACCGCATCAGATGATCACTTTCGATCAGCGTCGGCGAGTTGAGCGTGTCGCACCAGTCGATCCGGGCGCTGTCCTGAGCATGCAGAAGCATGTTGAGCCGGGCGAGCGAGCGCGTGCTGCCGTTGGATTCCTGGCCGAAAAGCTGAAAATTGCCGTCGGGTACCTCCTCGCCGGCGCGCAGCAGCAACGACGCGGAGCCGCAGGCCGGATCGCAGATGCGCTCGCCGGACTTCGGATTGGCGAGCTTCGCGACGACCTCCGACACCTTACGCGGCGTGAAGAACTCGCCCGCCTTCTTTCCCGCGTCAGACGCGAAACGCTCGATCAGGAAGATGTAGGCATCACCGAGAATATCCTCGGAAGTCTCCGACAGATCGAGACCCGGTTTGGCAAAGTCTTCCAGCAGCGTTTTCAGCCGCCGGTTGCGATCCTTCGTCTGACCGAGGTTCGTTTCGGAGTTGAAGTCGATCGCGCGGAAAAGGCCGCCGAGCTTGCCTTCGTTGGCCTTTTCGATCGCATCCAAGACGATGTTGATCAGCTCACCAACGTTGTCGCGCCCGCGACGCTCATGGAGGCTGTAGAAATCACCGAGAAAGCTTTCCTCGACCTCGTTTGTCTTGCTGTTCTTCAGCTCCACGGTCGGCAGCTTGAAGCGTTCGCGATCCAGGCGGCGCTGGATGCGGAGTTCGTCACCACCGAATTCACGGCGGAATTCTTCAACGTGCTTGCGGCGCACATCGCTGATGTATTTCAGGAAGAGTGCGGTGAGCACATAGTCCTTGTACTGCGTGGCGTCGACAGCGCCGCGGAAGGTGTCGCAGGCGCGCCAAACGGCCGAAAGAATGTCTTCTTGCTGAAGGGTGGGCATGATGTCTCCTATGAATTCGGGCTCGCGGCGCCGGCACGGAAGGCGCGCGCAAGGGCCTCGCGACCAAGAATGGAATTGAGGTTGGCGAGGCGCTGCAGAAGACCAGCCTCGTCGCGAAAGGATCGCGCCAGTTCGGCAATCAATCTCTGCGTGGGCATCGGAGGAATAGGAACGACAAGCTTATCGAGAGCTTCCTTGGGCAACCGAGCGAGCCCGGTCCCCTGCTTATTCCCAGAGAACGCCGCCTGCGTCTCGGGGAGATCGAGAAAAGCCGCTAGATAACCGGGATCAATCTTGGATGGATCGGGGCGAACCAGATAGAGATCTAGGGAAATGAACGCACCGAGCCAAGATTTGGCGGCCTGGCAAATTTCGGTCGTCGCGCCCCGCGCGGCGATGATGAGATCTCCCTCCTCAATGGGTAGTGCTCTGGCAACAGCCGGCGATTCGCCGGTGGCAAGCTTGGGCGAACGACCGGCCCTCAGATCAGAAAGATCGGACAGCCGCACGAAGCGATCGGTCCCACTGCCCCGCTCCCGGACCGCAAGGCCGGAATAGATACTGGAGACTTTCGATAGTTCGAGCATTCCTCTAATTACCAAACTTTCGTGACCGCGTCAATCTCAGTTTGAGCACGCCTCGAACCCAGATTTTGCAGTCGTCCACGACGCACTTACGCTTCAGTGCTGTTCGAGATCTCCCGGTCTCAAACGACCCCAAGAGGGCACCTCAGGACACCGGAGAGGCTCTGACCGTAGCGGCCTTCGTAATGCACTTTATCGGCCGACCCGCGACCTTCGAGCGCGCCGGAGGCCCGCATGACACCCACCAAGCTCCTGATTGGCCAAATCATTATTGTCTTCGCAATCGTGTTCGCTGGCATCTGGACCGCGACGCAGTGGGCGGCCGCAGCGCTCGCCTACCAGCCCGAACTCGGAGCGCCCTGTGCGGTCGTCGGCGGCGTTCCGATCTATCGTCCGTGGGCCGTCTTCGTGTGGTGGTATCACTTCGATGCCTACGCGCCGCACGTGTTCGACCGGGCCGGGGCGATCGCCGGGGCAAGCGGCTTCGTCGGATGCGGCGCCGCGATCGCGGGTTCGCTCTGGCGCGCGCGTCAGCGGCGCAACGTCACCACCTACGGTTCAGCGCACTGGGCATCTTCTCGAGAAGCGGCAGCAGCAGGCCTGTTCAGCGATCGCGGCATCTTTCTCGGCCGTCTCCACGAGCGCTACCTTCGGCATGACGGCCCCGAACACGTCATGGCGTTCGCGCCGACACGGTCCGGCAAAGGCGTCGGTCTCGTCGTGCCGACCCTTCTCGGCTGGTCCGGGTCGACCGTCATCCACGACATCAAGGGAGAGAACTGGCAGCTGACGGCGGGCTGGCGCGCGCGCTTCTCGCACTGCCTGCTGTTCAACCCGACCGATGCCCGCTCGGCTCGCTACAATCCGCTGCTCGAAGTTCGTCGCGGCGCGGACGAAGTGCGCGACGTCCAGAACATCGCGGACATCCTCGTCGATCCGGAAGGTGCGCTCGACCGCCGCAATCACTGGGAAAAGACAAGCCACTCCCTCCTCGTCGGCGCGATCCTCCACATCCTCTATGCCGACGCCGAGAAGACGCTCTCGCGCGTAGCCACCTTCCTGTCCGATCCGCAGCGGCCATTCGTCGCGACGCTGCGCGTCATGATGACGACCAATCATCTCGGGGCGCCCGACGCCCCGGTCGTCCATCCCGTCGTGGCCTCGGCGGCGCGCGAACTGCTCAACAAGAGCGAGAACGAGCGTTCGGGCGTGCTCTCCACCGCGATGTCGTTCCTCGGACTCTACCGCGACCCCACGGTTGCCGCCGTGACCGCCGCTTCAGACTGGCGCATCGCCGACTTGGTCGAAGGCGACCACCCGGTGTCGCTCTACCTCGTCGTGCCGCCGTCCGACATCAGCCGCACGAAACCGCTGATCCGGCTGGTGCTCAACCAGATCGGTCGTCGTCTCACCGAACAGCTTCACGCGGAGAACAAGCCGGGCCGCCATCGCCTGCTGATGATGCTGGACGAGTTTCCGGCACTCGGCCGCCTCGACTTCTTCGAGACGAGCCTGGCGTTTCTCGCCGGCTATGGCGTGCGCGCCTTCCTCATCGCCCAGAGCCTCAACCAGATCGAGAAGGCCTATGGCGAGCACAACGCGATCCTCGACAACTGTCATGTCCGGGTCGCCTTTGCGACCAATGACGAACGCACCGCCAAGCGCATCTCCGACGCGCTCGGCACCGCGACCGAGCAGCGCGCGATGCGCAATTATGCCGGCCACCGGCTCGCCCCCTGGCTTGCGCACGTCATGGTCAGCCGCCAGGAGACGGCCCGCGCACTGCTGACGCCCGGCGAGGTCATGCAGCTTCCGCCGGTGGACGAGCTCGTCCTTGTCGCCGGGCATGCCCCGGTCCGCGCGAAGAAGCTCCGCTACTACGAGGACCGGACCTTCAAGGCGCGCATCCTGCCCGCTCCGGCACTGGGAAGCGGAAGCTACGCCGATCTTCCCAAGGCACGCGCGGATGACTGGCGTGACCTTGTGCGCGGCACCGACTCCCGCCTTGGCGAAGCCCTGGATGACAGCGGCGAGAAGGACGGCAGCGGCGGCCTCGAACAGGTTCGGCATCCCGCACACGAGCTTGAGGTCGCTCCGCAGCAGGACGTTGTTCCGGCCGATGTCCTCGGTCTCGGCGACGATGGCACCGATGCCGCCACGGACAAGCGCACGATGGACCAGGCCCGCACGCTAGCCGCCACCCGGGCCGTCTACGCCATCGACTCCGCGTCGTCGCGCCCCGACGACCTGCAGCTGGACTTCTGACCATGGTCGAGAAGGTCCGCCATCAGCTGTTCCTGGCTAAGCCGCTCAGCGATCGGCTTGAAGTTCTCGCTGCAAAGCCCGGGGCTACCAAATCGGCTATCCTCGTCGACGCCCTTACGGCCTGGCTCGACCGCCGCGGATCGTCCGAACTGGATGACCGGTTCGGGCTCAGGCTCGACCGGATTACGAACGCGCTCTCGCGGATCGAGCGAGACGGCTACATCCTCCTCGAGACGGTTGCGCTCTTCATCAGGTTCGAACTCTCTATCCAGGCCCCGCTCGCGGATGGCGATCAGGCAGGACGGGCGATCGCCCGCGAGCGGTTCGAGGCTTTCGTGGCGCAGGTGGGCCGCCAGGTCGCCGCCGGACGGCGCACGCTCGGTGCGGAGCAGGATCGATGAGCGGCGCCCTCGCTCGCGATCGCCGCCGCGTGATGCTGCGCACGGCGATGGGTCCCGACATCGCCTCGGCGCTCGCCGACGCTCAGGTCGTGGAGATCATGGTCAACCCGGACGGCGCGCTGAGGCTGGACCGCCTCGGCGAGGGCCGCACCGACACCGGCGTCCGCCTCGATCGGGAGCAGGTCGAGCGGATCATCCGCCTCGTCGCCAGCCATGCGCGCGCCGAGGTCCATGACGGCTCGCCGATCGTGTCGGCGGAGCTGCCGCCGCATGCCGAGGGTCGCGCCGGCGAGCGCTTCGAAGGCGTGCTGCCGCCGGTGTCGGCCGCCCCCTGCTTCTCGATCCGCAAGCCCGCCGAGCGCCTTCACACGCTGGACGACTATGTGGCCGACGCGATCATGACGGAGGCGGCGGCGGATGCCCTGCGCGCCGCAGTCACCCAGCGCTTCAACATACTCGTCGCCGGCGGCACGAGCTCGGGCAAGACCACGCTCGCGAATGCGCTGCTGGCGGAGATGGCGTGGGTCGATGCGCGCGTGATCCTCATCGAGGACACGCGCGAACTGCAGTGCCCGCTGCCCGATACCGTCGCGCTGCGGACACGTCCCGGTGTCGTGTCGATGACCGACCTGGTCCGTTCGACCATGCGACTCCGGCCGGATCGCATCATCGTCGGCGAGGTTCGCGGCCCCGAAGCGCTCGACATGCTCAAGGCCTGGAACACCGGCCATCCGGGAGGGATCGCCACCGTCCACGCGAACAGCGCGATCGCCGCCCTCTACCGGATCGAGCAGCTCGTCCAGGAGGCCGTCATCACGGTGCCTCGCCAGCTGATCGCCGAGGCGATCGACCTCATCGTCTTCATCGCCGGCCGCGGCACCCAGCGCCGGATCGCCAGCATAGCGCGGGTCGGGCCACTCGACCCCGATACCGGCGCCTACGGCCTCACCGAGCTTCTCGTCCCCCGCAACCAAGGAGATTGATATGACTGCCATCAGGATTCCCGACCGCCGCACCACCTTCCTTGCCGGCGCCGTCATCGGCCTCGGACTGGCGATCGCCTCCAAGGCGCACGCCGCCGGAACAGGCATGCCGTGGGAACAGCCGCTGCAGCAGGTTCTGGATTCCGTCCAGGGTCCCGTCGCGAAGATCGTTGCGGTGATCATCATCATCGTCACCGGCCTGACCCTTGCCTTCGGCGAGACCGCCGGAGGCTTCCGCCGCCTGATTCAGATCATCTTCGGCCTGTCGATCGCCTTCGCGGCATCGAGCTTCTTCCTGAGCTTCTTCAGCTTCGGCGGCGGAGCGCTGATCGCATGAGCGAGCATATCGAGGGCTTCGAGGTACCCATCCACGGGAGCCTCGGAGCGCCGATCCTCCTTGGCGGAGCACCGCGCGGCCTTGCGATCGTCAACGGGACGCTCGCGGCGGCGATCGGTCTTGGCCTCCAGCAATGGATCGCAGGGATCGTGGTCTGGGCGGTCGGGCACAGCATCGCGGTCTTCGCGACCCGACGCGACCCGTCCTTTGCGCCGGTCCTGATCCGCCACCTCAGACAGAAGGGCTATCTCGCATGCTGAGCCTGCGCGAATACCGCCACGGCGCCGATCGTCTTGCCGACCATCTTCCCTGGGCCGCACTGGTGGCGAAAGGTGTGATCCTCAACAAGGACGGCAGCTTCCAGCGGACGCTGTCGTTCCGCGGACCCGATCTCGAAAGCGCGACCGAGGCGGAGCTCGTGTCAGCCTGTGCCCGGGCGAACAATGTCCTCAAGCGGTTCGGCACCGGCTGGGCGCTGTTCTTCGAGGCCGAACGCCGGGACGCTCTCGGCTATCCGGGCAGCGCGTTTCCGGACCCGGTCTCGTGGCTGGTCGACGAGGAACGTCGCGGGCGCTTCGAGGCGGACGGCGCCCATTTCGAGAGCCGCTACCATCTGACCCTCGTCTGGCTTCCTGCTGCGGACGGCGCGGATGCGGCGGGTCGATCGCTGGTCGACCGCCCGGATGCGGCGGAAGGCCGCGACTGGCAGGCTGCGCTGGCGACCTTCGTCGCCGAAACGGACCGCGCGCTCGATCTGTTCGCCGCCTTCATGCCGGAGGTCCGAGCGCTCTCGTCCGACGAGACGCTGACCTATCTGCACGGGACCATCTCGAACCGGCATCACCGCGTGTCCGTGCCCGAGACGCCGATGTATCTCGATGCGCTGCTGGCGGACACGCCGCTGGTCGGCGGACTCGAGCCGAAGCTCGGCGGCCGCCATCTGCGCACGCTTACGCTCGTCGGCTTTCCCAACGTTAGCCGGCCCGGAATCCTGGACGCGCTCAACGAGGCGGATTTCGCCTATCGCTGGGCCACGCGCTTCATCGCGCTGGACAAGACCGACGCGACGAAGCTCCTGACCAAGCTGCGTCGGCAATGGTTCAACAAGCGCAAGTCGATCACCGCACTGCTACGCGAAGTGCTGTACAATCAGCCCGCCCAGCTCCTCGACAGCGACGCGGACAACAAGGTCGTCGATGCCGATCTCGCACTTCAGGCGCTCGGCGGAGATCACGTCAGCTTCGGTTATCTCACGACTACGATCACGGTCGCCGACGACGATCGCGCGGCGGTCGAGGCCAAGATCCGGCAGGTCGAGCGGATCGTCGGCGGCCTCGGCTTCACGACGATCCGCGAGGGCGTGAACGCGATCGAGGCGTGGCTGTCCTCGATCCCGGGCCATGTCTACGCGAACGTCCGGCAGCCGATCGTCCATACCCTCAATCTCGCGCATCTGATGCCGCTGTCGGCGGTCTGGGCGGGGCCTGTCGCCAACGCGCATCTCGAAGGTCCACCGCTGCTGGTGGCGCAGACGGCCGGATCGACGCCCTTTCGCCTGTCCACCCATGTCGGCGACGTCGGCCACATGATGGTCGTGGGGCCGACGGGCGCCGGCAAGTCGGTGCTGCTGGCGCTGATCGCGCTGCAGTTCCGCCGCTATTCCGACGCTCAGGTCTACATCTTCGACAAGGGGCTCTCGGCGCGCGCTGCCGTGCTCGCGATGGGCGGAGCACACCATGCTCTCGGAGCCGACACCGGATCGGACTCCGCACTAGCATTCCAGCCGCTCCTGCGGATCGACGACGCGACAGAACGGAGCTGGGCGGCGGAATGGATCGCGGCGCTGCTCGACGCCGAACGCGTCACCGTCACACCCGAAGTGAAGGATGCGGTCTGGTCCGCCCTGGGCAGCCTCGCGTCCGCGCCGCCTGCCGAGCGGACGATGACGGGCCTGGCGCTTCTTCTCCAGTCGAACGCGCTGCGCACCGCAATCCAGCCTTACACGCTCGACGGACCGCACGGCCGGCTTTTGGATGCGAGCGAGAGCGGGCTGGCGTTCGCCGACGTCCAGTGCTTCGAGACCGAGGCTCTGCTCGGACAGGCCAGCGTCGTGGCCCCGGTGCTGACCTATCTGTTCCACCGCCTCGAGGAGCGCTTCGACGGTCGCCCGACGCTGCTGATCCTCGACGAAGCCTGGATCTTCCTCGACCATCCGCTCTTCGCTGCGCGCATCCGCGAGTGGCTGAAGACCCTGCGCAAGAAGAACGTGGCGGTCCTGTTCGCCACGCAGAGCCTGGCCGATGTCGCGGGCAGCAGCATCGCGCCGGCGATTATCGAGAGCTGCCCGCAGCGTATCCTGCTTCCCAACGACCGCGCGATCGAGCCTCAGAGCCGGGAGGCCTATGCGCGCTTCGGTCTCAATGATCGCCAGATCGAGCTGGTCAGCCGGGCGACCCCGAAGCGGCATTATTACCTGCAGTCCGCACGCGGGAACCGCCTGTTCGAGCTGGGTCTCGGACCGGTTGCGCTGGCGCTGTGCGGTGCATCCGACCCGGCCAGCCAGCGCCGTATTGACACCATCCTCGCCGACGCCGGCGCAGACCGGTTCGCCGCCGCTTACCTGGCGGCCGCCGATCTCGGCTGGGCTGCCGAACTTCTCGCCGATTTCACCGCTCCCTGACCCCCAAGCCCCGGAGAATGACGATGACCAGAATGCCCCTGAAGAAGTACCTGATGGCCGGCGCGCTCGCGCTCGGCGCAAGCGGCTCGCTCGTGATGGGCGTGCTGACGACGGCGACACCGGCGCGAGCGCAGCTCACCGTCTTCGACCCGAGCAACTACAGCCAGAACATCCTCACGGCCGCGCGGACGCTGCAGCAGATCAACAATCAGATCCAGATGCTGCAGAACCAGGCGCAGAGCCTGATCAACCAGGCCCGAAACCTGAGCACGATCACGTTTCCCGAACTGCAGGCGATCACCCAGACGATCCAGCAGATCGACCAGCTGATGGGACAGGCGCAGGCCATCCGGTTCCGCGTCGCCGGGCTCGACCAGCAGTTCCAGTCGATGTTCCCTAAGAGCTTCAATCAGGCGCTCACCGGCAACCAGCACGTCATCGACGCGCGCGCGCGACTGGATGCTTCGATGGATGCGTACAAGCACACCATGACCGTCCAGGCACAGGTGGTCGAGAACGTCGCAGCGGACGCGAGCACGCTCAACGGCATCGTCCAGCGCAGCCAGGGTGCGCAGGGTGCGCTTCAGGCTCAGCAGGCCACGAACCAGCTTCTCGCCCTCGTCGCCAAGCAGCAGTTCCAGCTCCAGACGTTGATGGCGGCACAGTACCGCGCCGACGCGATCGAGCGGGCAAGCCGCGCACAGGCCCAGTGGGACGCGCAGGGCGCGACGAAGAAGTTCCTCGGCTCCGGCAACGCCTACACCCCTCAGTAGGCGCCGGCACGGCGTCGGCGGACCTCGCCCTTCCGCCGACGTCGCCGCGGGGCGCGTCGCAGCTCCCCCAGGCGCGTCCCGCGGCATTTCTCCTCATCTCGTCAGGACATCACCACCGTGAACGACCTCAACGTCATCGACCAGTTCATGCAGGCCTTCATCACCTACATCGACAGTGGGTTTGGCCTTCTCGGCGGCGACGTCAGCTTCCTCAGTCGGACGTTGATCGCGCTCGACATCACGCTGGCCGGCCTGTTCTGGGCGCTCGGCGGCGAGGACAATGTTCTCGGACGCCTGATCCGCAAGATCCTCTACATTGGCGCCTTCGCGTTCATCCTGAACAGCTTCTCGACGCTCGCGGACATCATCTTCCGCTCGTTCGCCCAGGCTGGTCTGACAGCCGGCGGGGGCGGAATGGCGGCGGCGGACCTGCTCAAGCCCGGTCGCCTCGCCGGAACCGGCTTCTCCGCAGCGTGGCCGCTGCTCGAGCAGGCCTCGCAGATGATGGGCTTCACCAGCTTCTTCGACAATTTCCTGACGATCATGGTCCTGCTGATCGCCTGGGTGCTCGTCATCCTCGCCTTCTTCATACTGGCCGTGCAGATGTTCGTGACGATCCTCGAGTTCAAGCTGAGCTCGCTGGCCGGATTCATCCTCGTCCCGTTCGCGCTGTGGAACCGTACGAGCTTCCTGGCGGAGCGTGTGCTCGGACACGTCGTCAGCTCCGGCATCAAGGTCATGGTGCTCGCTGTGATCGTCGGCATCGGCTCCAACTATTTCTCCCAGTTCACCACCGCCCTGCAGGGCCAGGAGCCCGATATCGGCCAGGCGCTGAGCCTCGTGCTCGCCAGCCTTGCGCTCTTCGGCCTCGGCATATTCGGCCCCGGCATCGCCTCGGGACTGGTGTCGGGCGCGCCGCAGCTTGGTGCCAGCGCGGCGTTCGGAACGGCTCTGGGCGCCGGTGGCGTCATCGTTCTGGGCGCGGCGGGGGGCGCCGGGGCCGCC
>APMI01021152.1_pt1 | contig 25005 bp, 25 predicted proteins | sample 667938 | NCBI WGS metagenome assembly APMI01 (sample SAMN01084076, study PRJNA167559) | wastewater metagenome | biome: Wastewater | place: Denmark: Ejby Moelle, Odense | collected 2011-11-28
CGCCCATCACCAAGGTGGACAAGCCGGCGGCTCCGGCCACCGTCGACCCGTGCAACCCCGCGGGTGTCACCAACAACGTGGCGTGGAAGGATGAGCTCCCGGCCGACACGGACCAGGTCAACTGGACCGAGAACGCCGCGGGCACCGTCCGCACCGCAGCGCTGAAGGACACCGCCACCACCACGTGGTCCGACGGTTCCGTCGCGCCGCTGACCTTCACGCTCCCCGCCGACTCCGGCGAGGCGTGCGAGGGTCCTGGTGCAACTGAGGTTCCGGTGCCCACCCAGGCCCAGACCGATCCCTGCAACCCCGAGGGTGTGACCTTCAACGCATCGTGGAATGGACTGCTTCCGGCCGACACCGACCAGATCGACTGGTCGGAGAGCTCGGACGGCAAGGTCCGTACCGCCACGCTGAAGAGCACCACCGAGGCTCCGCTCAAGTGGTCCGACGGCTCCACCGAGCCCAAGGTCTTCACCTTGATGGAGTCCGGCAAGGCCTGTGAGGTCACGCCGGTGGTGGTCACTCCGGTGGCTCCCAAGGTGACGCCGCTCTGCGACACCACCGACCTGGTGGAGCTGGCTGACCAGCCCGTGGGCGTCGTCCTGGTGGACACCGGCCAGTGGGTCAAGCAGTCCGACGGCACCTACAAGCGAGTCGTCAAGTACGCCGCGGCCAAGGGCTACACCCTTCCGGAGGGCAACGACGGCACGTTCACTCTCACCGACAACGGTGAGGCGTGCGAGGTGCCCGTGGTCATCGCGCCGAAGGGGTCCCTGACCCTCACGTGCGACGGCGGCTCGGCGGTTCTCGACAACTCGGCATCCAACGCCGAGGTCGGGTACGAGATCGTGGTCGTCTTCACCGACGGCAACGTCTGGTACTTCCCGATGGTCCTCGTCGGCGGCGAGACCGCGACGATCGACCTGCCGGCACTGCCGGCTGGCACGAAGGTGTTCTTGAACGCTGCCGACACCGACCTTGCGTCGGTCACGGCTCCGTCCAACTGCACCAAGCCAGAGAAGCCCAACGAGCCGACCCAGTCCAACAAGCCGGAGAAGCCGAGCAAGCCGGTGTTCAACACCGGTGTCGACACGCCTGCGGCTGTCGCCGCGGTGCCGACCTACGGTTCGCCGTTCAACCTGACGGCGGCGGGCATCGCCTTCGCTGCGGTGCTGTTCCTCGCCTGGGTCATCCAGGTGTTGCGCACGCGCCGCATCGCCCCGATGTTCTTCCGTCGCTGAGGTGACCATCAGTCCTTGCCGTAATGGGTGAGGGCGCCCCAAAGGGTCACCCCTGGTTCGCTCTGTGCGTTCCAGGGGTGACCCTTCTTTATTTGGCAAGCGGTAGGGTGGACATATTTAAATAAGTATGCTATAATATATATATGCTCTCGTCCCAGAGCAGTCCTTCGGTTAACCGAAGTGAAACAGCTCGATTCGAAAAGAGGTGAATACACGATGCATCGAAAGCCTGGGCGTGGCCGTCTGGTGTTTTGGGTGGTAGCACTGGTGATTGCCGCGCTTGCAGCGCTCTACGCATCCCGTCTACCTGCTTCGAACCCGCAGCCTGCTACTCCTATACCTTCAGCGACATCGTCAGTCCCGTCGCCAACCCCCTCGTCTCGTACCGCCACACCCACACCGACGGTTGTATCGACCCCTCCGCTTGTCATCGCACAGTCGATGCCAGTAGAGGTGTACATCCCCTCGTTGGATGCAAAGCGCCGCCTGGACGACAAGCCATGCCCCCTGGTTAATGGCAAAATCGATCCCGATCGCTCTGACTACATGCAGACGTGCGTCGTGAAGGGTGATAACCTGGCTGCTGAACTGCCAGGTACTACGACGCCAAACACCACCATGATCGCCGGTCACACTTGGCGAGCACGCAGCACATGGAAAGCCAGCGTTGACTTTGCTGCCTTCAACGCCTTGTACAACTGGGAAACCGGTAAGTACACCCTGAAAAAGGGTGATGAGGTGTGGCTACGGACCAAGGCGAGCGGTAAGCGGTGGCTGGTATACGTAGTGAGCGGCTTTGCCGAGCCGACCAAGACAGCTGACAACGATGAACTCTGGGGGCACGCCGACAAGCCTGTCCCCAACAGCCTGAAGTTGGTTGGCTGCCAACAGCCGAGTGACTACAGCGTTCATTCCACGAACAACATCGTGGTTCAGGCCGTTTTCACTCGCGTGGAAGGCTAATCCGCCCCATCTCCTCGAATCGAGGAACCCCCAAATTGGGTTGCCAGTAAATGGCGTCCCAAAGAGGGGGTTTTCTCATAGGTTATTTTGATACGTTAAAGCGGAATTCCACAACATCATTGGGCTGCATGACATAGTCCTTGCCCTCGGTTCGAACTTTACCGGCAGCCTTGGCGGCTGCCTCGCCGCCTGCCGATACTAAATCGAAATAATCAACCACTTGTGCAGCGATAAAGCCTCTTTCGAAGTCACTATGAATCACGCCTGCTGCTTGTGGGGCGGTGGAGCCTTGGGGGATTGTCCATGCGCGTACTTCTTTTGGTCCGGCAGTGAGGTAACTTTGAAGGCCAAGGGTAGTGTACGCTGCGTGAATCATCTGTGTTAAGCCAGCCTCGGGTATATCATAGCTCGCCAGCAATTCTTCTGCATCCACAGGGTTAAGACCTTTTAGCTCGTCTTCAAGTTTTGCGCAAATAAATAGTGCGTGACTCTCTTTAGCAAGCGCGGTAAGCGCTTTTTTCTTCTCTTCGTCAATCAGAGTTTCTTCGTTGACATTGAACACATATATTACTGGCTTTGCGGTAAGAAGATGAAGATCAGCAATCCATTCAGTGTGAAGATCTTTGAGCTCATTTAGTAACCGACCACTTTCTAACTCATGATTCAATGATTCAAGATAGGTGGCAATATCTTTTGCTTTCGGGTTGGCTTTAGCCTCCTTTTGCAGGCGTAGCAAACGACTCTCTATGGTTTGCATGTCGGCCAATGCGAGCTCGGTATTAATTGTTTCAATGTCGTGCTCAGGATTAATAGCATTCTCAACGTGCAATATGTCATCATTTTCGAACGCACGCACAATGTGCACAATAGCATCGCACTGGCGAATGTTTGCCAGAAACTTATTACCCAGCCCTTCGCCCTTGCTCGCACCAGCCACGAGCCCGGCAATATCCACAAACGTCACCGCTGCAGGGATTATCTTCTCGGCATTATACATTCTTCCAAGCATGTCGAGCCGCTTGTCGGGAACAGGAACAATACCAGTGTTAGGCTCAATTGTGGCAAACGGGTAATTGGCCGCCAAAATGTCATTGTTGGTCAGCGCATTAAAAAGGGTAGACTTGCCGACATTGGGAAGGCCGACGATTCCAATACTTAAACTCATAAAGACTAGTATATAACAGGGGTGAATAAAATAAAAATCAAAAAGGTCTACAATCAGAGGCCTGACGGCTTGTGGGGTGGTGTGCCTAGTGTTACCATAAGAGCTATGAGAGTAGTGGGTAAACGAATTATTCTTGCAGCGATTATCGCCCTTGTTCTTGCGGTAGGTGCTGGGGTATATGCATATTGGCAGGCTTCTCACAAAAACACTGTTATCCAGAAGAAGACAATCAAAGTTGACTCCATTACGATTACTCGCGTCTGTACAAATGCCATGGTCACGAGGGTGGGACAGGCGATTGCAGATAATGACATTCCTGCCATGCGCACGGTGTACGATGAGTTTAAGTCTAACCCGAGCTATACCGGCGATGCCACGTGCAACTATATTGCCACACGTTACTTCATTGCGACGGGCAATAGTGCTGAAGCGCGCAAGCACCTTGATGCGCTAAAACTTGGCATTAGTGCGGGTGATGTCATTAGCAAATCATTTAGCCCCCCGGCACAGCCAGTTGACGAGCTTGAGGCAATGGTTAAGGAGCTTTCGCTAATACAGCAGGGTAGTAGCGGTATGTCGACTTCTTCGTCTGAATTGGATGAAATAGACAAGAGGGGACCGCAGTGATGAAGCTGCGCATGCGCGGGCTAGTGGCGTTTGGTTTGATAGTAAGCAGCTTAGTGCAGGGAGGTGCTGCATCGGCACTTTATTCTGATGCCACCATTGAACGCGGCTTACTTAATGGTGTAGCAACGGCTCATGCATGGGATGCTGGGTGTTTCGAAAACATGCGATCTCGTGGATATAGCGCGCGTTTTATTAGTAGCGGCATGGGGGAGCTAAGAAACATCATTAACAGCGGCTCATCGTATGCGGAAGATACATGGTTATCAAAACGCGGGCAGGGAAATGCAGCGGTACCAGTGACGGTAACAGCGGGCACGACAAATTTACCGCTACAAATTAACGATGTCATATTTTTGTGTGGTCCACTTGTGAGCCCCGATCTTAACAGAGCAAGTGGCTGTAGCACTTCCATTTATGGTCGTCAGATTTTATATCAAAATGGTAGCGGAGGCACTCCTGCGAGTCGTTGGGTGGTGAATGACACTCAGGCTAACGATCGTGACCCAAATAATTTTGGTGCGGGGTGTATGTACCCAGCAAAGGCGTTCCAACGAACCCGAGTAGTTAGCCTCACTGTTGCAGCCGATTCTACGATTCCTGGCAGGGTGTCTGGAGGTCCTGGCGGTGATATGAATACCTGGCGAAATGAAAATAGTCGGTATTGGTTCGGAAATGCAGTGCCAATTAGCTTTATTCCAAACAACCCCATTGACTCCAGCGGCAGGATTCATATTGTCATGAGGTATAAGAAGTTCTCAGCGTATCACTCTACTAACGAGTGGGCGGCAACTAAAAACTGCAACGGCTCTGGTCCTTCCTATATATCGCGGGCATTGCTCGATATCAATAGGTGCGAAACGCTACAGACGGATCTATACATACGCATCGCTTTGGCAAGTGATTTTGTATTAACACCAAGCATTGCAATCAATAATCCTCGTGTTTCAACTTTTGGCGGTGTTGAGCGGGTGAGTCCATCGGTGACTAATAGCGGGCGTCTCAGCGCTGATAGGGATATTGACTGGCGAGTCACTCGTTTCGTATTAAATCCTGGGGCGAGCTATGGTGTCGTGGGCGGTTCGCGTGCCCCATGTGATGCCTTTACTGGGTTTCCGGCGAGCGGCTGCGTTCAATTGCGCAGCGGCATGGAGCGATTTGCCGCTGGAACCACCGCGCTCCCCGCGTTTGATGACAGTTTGGGTGAGTATGCTATTGGAACAAAGATTTGTTATTTTACATCAGTCAAGCCCTATAGATACAACATCGATGAGTGGCGCCACAGTACGCCACAGTGTGCGATTGTTGGCAAACAGCTTGCATCTCAATTCCAAGGCAATGATGTACGGGTTGGAAGCGTGTTCTTGGGGGCCGGCGTATCAACGGCTAAGATTGAAGGAATTGTACTTGCCACGCGCGATGGGTATAAAGGATCGTGGGCTGAGTATGCTGCTATTGCACCAGCTGCGATTGCATCGTTCTCATCTGGTTCAGGACTCGCCGTTAACGGAGCGACTCCGGCACAAGCTCAATGGAGCCGTTTGACGTTTAGTAACACAGCAGCAATTTACGGAAGGTTTGCAACGGCAGATAAGCTAGGCAACCAGCCCGATATGGCCACCTATTTTATGAGGACGGGGCTACAAGGTGTAGTGATAGATTCCGCGCCGGCTCCAGCCGGAGCTACGGTAAACAGTTTTGAGAGTAAGGTTATTTACCGACCCGGCGGAACCGTAGAGATTACCGGTAACATCATCAATAACGACAATGCCAATCTTCAAACAGTAGATAGCTTCCCGCAAATGGTCATTATCGCCCGTGACATTGCTATACGCTCGGGCGTGGATAGGGTGGATGCATGGCTTATCGCCAAAAAGGTTGGCGCAGTTGGTGGAACAATTAACACGTGTTCAGATGGGCCTGCTGCCCTGACAAATGCCACATGTAATAGGCAGCTCACAGTTACTGGTCCTGTGATAGCCGATAGACTGCTTCTCCGTCGGACAGCTGGTGATCATGGTGATCCAGCAGAAATCATCAATCTTCGCTCAGATGCCTATCTTTGGGCGCATCGGCTATCTGAAAAGAATGCTCGCTGGGATACAAAATACGTTGAAGAACTGCCTCCTCGCTACTAGCATAGTTCCTCGTGCCAGGGTACAGTTAATTGTAGAGATGGAAAGAGTACTATATACTTGTTTGTATGAAGCGTAAGCATTTATGGGTTGGCATAGCTATTCTAGTGGTCATTATAGTTGCCGGTAGCGCATACTGGTGGTATCGGACAACGCAATCGCAGCCTGATACCCAAAAAACGCCAACTCAGCAGAACACACAAATTGAGACAAATGCAATGCTTGATGAGCAACTAGTACGTGCAAACGAATACCCAGTTGGCTCAGACACTTGGCTGGAGTTAATGCTTAATCTTTCGATTACTGCGGCACAAAATGATGCATGTAGTAAGGCTCGTGAGTATTACGATACTGCCCGTAAGCAAGTTGCGCAGGGTCACCAAGCGTCGTTTGATGCTACCAAGGGAGTGCTTGATGAGAAATGTCGGCAGTAGGATAGGGCTGGTCACTGCGGCTGCTGTCATAGTGGCAGGTGTCGTTGGGCAATCGGCAGGAGCGTTAAGTCGGTTTGGGCCCGACCCAGGAGATATGGGCGGCGGTGCGGGGTATGTCACGGGGTATGTGCTTGCTGATCAGGGTTCTGCGATTAATACCCGTGTCATTACTATTCCGCTTTACTTTACCGATAATGCATCAAATCGCGTATTAACGATTCGTGACATTGATCTTTGCGATGATAGCCGAGATTCTGCCCCGGGTAGCGGAAATAATTATCGTGACACAGGGAGAAACGGAAGCAATACAGGAAGCGCCACTCGCTATAGCGGCCAAGTAATTACCAGTATTAGTGTGCCGGGTAACCCGACTGCAGCAAATGGCTATCCATCAACTTCTCGCACCTGCTATAGCAACGCCAGAACATTGGTTATTCCGGCATCGTCGATGGTGCTGCAGCCAGATATTAACGTGTACCGTGTGTTTGTGACCGCAGTTATGCCTGCGGGAATCACGGGTATTCAGAATCATTTTAACTTCGAGCTTAACAACGGTATTGTTGGTTACTCAAGTGCCGCAACAGCGCGTTCATTTGCAATTGCACAGTCCTACCCACCCAACAGGTATAAGCGGTATAGCTTGCCCTTCGCTCCATCATGCGATGTTGTTGGCTCGCAGCGAAATGCTATTGCTTTATATGATGATGATAATGGGACGGCGTTTGTGCAGCCAAATAAGTTCACTGTTTATTTGACACGTCAAAATATTGCCACAGGTGCGGTAAACAACGTGGCGATTCCATCGCGTGATATTACGGCGACACAAAAACAGGCTGTTGGTAACAATGGATGGGTGATAACGTCTGGCAACCAAACGAATGCGTATATATGGGCAAACTTTGAGCAGGGATACCGTTATTGGTTCGTGCTTGATTCGGTGTATGGCGTCAACTTGCTACAGTTTAGGCTCCCCTACGATAGCATTTATTCGCTGTATGGCTGTGCAGACTGGAAAATTACTGGTGCCACCAATAGCTCCAGTACTATTGCCTCACCTGACGATACGATTACGTGGAATCATACGCTTACTAAGGAGGGTAGCACGGCTGCGCCTGCCATTAATTATTCCATTGAGCAATCAAACACCCCTATTGGCGCACCAAGAAACTACAGTGCGGTGGGCGGAGCTTCGGGCACAAGTAGTGCGAACCCAACAGGCACATTTTTGACGCGCGATACGACGTATAACGTGCGACAATCAGACATTGGACACTTGATCTGCCAGCGAATCCGATGGAATCCAACTTCTCATACCACCGCCGGCGCATCGGTTTCGACTGAAAAGTGCGTAAAAATTGGTAGAATTCCAACCGTACAGCTATGGGGGAGTGATGCGCGGACGGGAAGTGGTTATGTAGCTGGAACCGGTAATAATGCCGCACTTGCGGTGGGTGCACTTGCACGGTATGGCACAGAATATTCTGGTTCATGGGTAGAGTACGGAGTACTTGCAACGGGAGTAGCGAGGGACTTGCCCTCAGGCTCAGGAGTCGTGTTCAACAGAGTGCAGACGCAATCCTCATGGAGTAAATTAACCTTTGCAAACCAAGGCGCTACCTATGGCCAGTTTGCGAATGCGTCTTCGATGGGGCTACTGCCGGCGATTGCTCAGTATTTTACCGCCACTCCCGCACCAAACGGTGTCACGATTGACAGGCGAGAGCCGACTAGCTTTAACGTCTCGAGCTTTGAAAACAAAGTGGTATACACCACTGGTACAGTCACCATCACCAATGACATCGTCAATAATGAGAATGCTAATTTACAGTCAGTCGATAACTTCCCGCAAATGGTGATTATTGCAAATACTATCAATATCGTTAACACTGTTACCCGTGTTGATGCGTGGCTGGTTGCGGTACCTAATGGCGTAACAGGGGGAGTGATTAATACTTGCTCTAACGCGCCCGCTCAGTTAAGAATCGCCGACTGTGACCGACAGCTCACAATAACTGGACCAACGCTTGCTAAGATGCTCAGGCTTCGGCGAACAGGCGGGGATAGAACAACTCCCGCTGAAATAATAAACTTGCGATCTGATGCGTACCTATGGGCCCGTCGTCTCTCTGAGCGTAACAGCCGATGGGATACTACCTACATGGAAGAGCTGCCACCGCGTTATTAAGCAAATATTCTCTGTAAAAGTACTTGCATGTACCCATCTCGCTTATGTATACTAGTACATAGCATGAATATATTCAAAGGGATGGGCGATTTTTTTGCACTGGATATTGGGACCAATGCAATTCGTGTCGTGCAATTGAAGAAGGCTGGTAACGGCTGGATTCTTGAACATTACGGATATGCACCGATTGATAGTCGCCTTACAGGGAGCGATTCTGAAGAAGCTCGCCGCAAAGTAGCCGAAGTCATCATGACTGCAGTGGGGCAAAGCGGCATTAAGACAAAAAACGTTGTGATTGGATTACCGTCCAGTAAGACTTTTACCACTATTATTGACGTACCTATGTCGAGCGAGTCTGAACTGAAAGCAACCATGAAGTATCAGATCGATCAGTATATCCCTATGGCGGTTGATGAAGCAAAGGTAGATTGGGCGCTGCTCGGTTCGTCGCTCAGGGCGCAAAACCAGCAAGAGGTTTTGCTATCAAGCGTAGCGCGAAACTACAGCGAGGAACGACTTGAGCTTGTCGAGTCGTTAGGCCTTAACGTCATCGCTGCTGAGCCAGATCCAATTGCTATGGTGCGTGCGTTATCTATCCCTGGAGCGACTGGTGCAGTCGTGCAGCTTGATATGGGTGAGCACTCTACGGACATTGCCATTGTCTACCAGGATGCACCACGACTTATTCGCACAATTCCAACGGGCATAGCTTCACTCGTTAAGTCGACGGTATCGAATCTCAATGTTCAAGAGGATCAAGCTCGCCAATTTATTCTGAAGTTTGGATTGGCTCCCGATAGGCTTGAAGGCCAGGTGCTACGAGCGCTTGAAAACACTCTCGATAACTTTGCCGCTGAGGTAACGAAGTCTATTAAGTTCTTCGAGACGCGCTACCCAAGTGTCGCGATTGACGGCGTGCTCGTCGCAGGTTTTGCTGCGGCTATCCCACAGTTTGATAGTTATTTGGGCAGCAAGGTAGGTAAGCAAGTGCACATTGCTAATCCATGGCAGTACGTGCAAATGACCGAAAATGACCAGAAGCAGCTCGGGCCAGTAGCGATTGAGTTTGCCACAGTGATTGGGCTTGCAAAGAGGAGTGGTGAGATATGATTGAGATCAACCTCGTTCCTGATGTTAAGCAGGAGTTTATCCACGCCCAGAAGATGCGCAACACTGTTATTACCTTTGCAATCATCATCAGCATTGCAGCGGTAGGTGTTCTTGCTATACTTGGGCTTTTCTACGGTGCACAAGCACTTCGTGAGCGAATAGCGCGCGACGCAATCAAAAAGGAATTCTCCTCACTAAGGGAAATCGAAAATGTTGATGATGTACTGACGATTCAAAACCAGATGTCAAAGATAGCAAGTATTCACCAGAAAAAAACAGTTGATTCGCGATTATTCGATATCATCTCGGCCATTAACCCCGCTGCACCCAACAATGTCAAGATTGCAAGCGTCCTCCTTGACCCACAGGCGCACACGCTGCGCCTAGAGGGTTCGGCAGAAAATGGCTTTGCTGCTACTGAGACATTCCGTAAAACCATCCTTAATACCAAGCTTGAGTATCGGCAAGATGATGCCGTTCAAACGTCACCACTCACTGAAGAAGTGCAAATTGGCGAGACAAGCTATGGTGAGAACGCTGACGGCAGTAAGGTGCTTCGCTTCTCGGTGTCATTTGCCTATCCAGCAGGTTTGTTTGATAACACCTGGAAGCTTTCGCGCATTGTATCACCAGTAGGACAGATTGATGTAACCGATTCGCGAACTCGTGTCCCTGAGTCCTTGTTTAGCCAAAAGGCGGCAGATGCAAAGGAGGAGAAGTAAGATGACTGGTGCTCCACAAGTAGGAATGAAAAAACGGCAAATCATTGCCAATTCTAATCGTACGATGTTCATTTGGATTGCGGTTGCTTCGGCGGTTGTAGGTATTTGTGCAGTGTTTGGCTATTTTATGGTTCAGCAAATTGCTTTTCGTGCCAAAGTGGCGAATGCTGCAGAGGGGACGGCTAATCGCTTGCGCGATAACAATAAAGCCGCCAAAGAGCTTGTCGAGAACGTCCGTGTTCTTGGCACGAGTAGTGCGCTTAGTTCTGTCAAAGCTCGTCCTGATGACCGACCCCTACAGGTAATTCTTGATGCATTGCCTGCTGATTTAAATACGCTAGCGCTCGGTTCATCATTGCAACAAAAGATTTTAGGTGAGGCAAATGGGATTAAGGTTGAAGGACTGACAATCGATGCAAGCAGCAGCACCGCAAGTGGCACGAGCGACGAACTTGGGACAATTCCATTCCGCCTAACCGTCTCATCGCCAGATGCAAATTCCCTCAAGGATTTGTTAACACGAATGGAGCGTTCAATCCGCACGATTGATATTGACACGCTTAACCTTGAGAAGACTGATGCGAAGTATACACTTACCGTAACTGCCCATGCCTACTTCTTGTCTGGTAAAACTGCACAATTAACAAATGAAACGGTGACGCCAAATGAAAAAAAGTGATATTGCAATGATTATCCTAATTGCTAGCATGTGTGCGCTTATCGCATTTCTTGTTGCTGGTCAGCTTCCATTCCTCAAGGTAGATAGCAAGGGTGTTGCCGTGCCACACACCGAGAAAATTGAGGCACAGGTAGATGAACCTGATACGGCCGTATTTAATAAAGACGCAATCAATCCTACGGTTCAAACCGTCATCGGTGGGTCAGGCGCTGCACAATAGGAGGCTAGTATGGCATTGATGACCGATGACATACAGCAGAAACTCATCAAGCTCCTTCAAGAAGAGGGCTTGGTTAGCGCTGATGCTATCGCGACTGCTACTGCTGAATCGACGAAAAGCGGCAAGCCATTACTGACAGTTTTGACGGAAACATCAGTTATCGATCTCGAGCTTATGACACACGCCATCGCTCAAGTTTCCGGAGTGCCCTATGTTAACTTGACAAGCACAATTATTGACCAATCTATTCTATCGCTATTGCCGAGCGACATTGCTGAACGCTTTATGGCGGTGCCGCTGGCAGAGGTGCAGAATCGTTTGGCAGTGGCTATGATTGACGCTAACAACGTCCAAGCTGTAGACTATTTGGCAAACCGCATTCAACGACCGTTAAAGGTGTTCATGGCTTCTGAGGCGGGGGTGCGACATGTCCTCGACCAGTACAAAACAGACCTCTCAAGCGTCGATGTTGCAGCGCAGGTATCTCAGAGTGAGGCTGCTGCCGAAGCAAGCAGTGATATTAAGACAATTGTTCAGGATTCGCCAATTAGCCGCGCATTAAGTACAATCCTAGAATACGCAGTAAAATCTCGTGCCAGTGATATCCACATTGAGCCACTTGAAAAAGCACTCAAAATTCGTTGTCGAATCGATGGCGTGCTTCGGGAAGTAATGCAACTGCCAAAGAGTATTGAGCCAGCGCTGGTGAGCCGTATAAAAATTTTGTCCAACCTCAAAATTGACGAACATCGTACACCGCAAGATGGTCAGTTTGCAGTTAAGGTGGGTAATAAAGAAGTCGATCTTCGTATTGCGATAAGCCCCGTAGTATGGGGTGAGCAAGTGGTGATTCGTCTGCTCGACAAAACAGGCAATAGCTTTGATCTTGAAGAAATGGGTTACGCTGGTCGAGCCCTTAGGGCTATTCGTAAGGGTGTTAAACGTCCGAATGGGATGGTACTTACCTCTGGACCAACAGGTAGCGGTAAATCAACAAGCTTGTACGCGCTTATTAAAGAGATTAAGGACGACACCATTAATATTGTGACACTTGAGGACCCGGTAGAGTATAAGATGGACGGGGTGAACCAGATTCAAGTGAATGCCGAAGTGGGTTTAACATTTGCCAGTGGCTTACGTTCTATTTTGCGCCAAGACCCCGATGTTGTGATGGTGGGTGAGATGCGTGACGCTGAAACGGCTAACCTGGGTGTGCAGGCTGCCCTCACCGGACACCTTGTGTTTAGTACCCTTCACACTAACAGTGCTGCCGGGGTGCTGCCGCGTCTGCTCGACATGGAAATAGAACCGTTCTTAATTGCGAGTACGGTGAACACTATTATCGGCCAGCGGCTCGTGCGTCGTGTGGCTCCTAAGCGCGATGCCTACTGGTCAAGCCCGCTCGAAACCAAGAGTATTCTCGAAAATGTTGGCCACTTGTTGCCTAAAACCAAAGAAGAAGTTGCTCAGATTTCAGCAGATTTAGGCTACAAGGACTTGCCACTAGCAAACCAAACCGCTTATACTTTAGTGAAGGGGCATGATACGCCGTCAACGCCACGTGGCTATTCGGGCCGTGCGGGATTGTATGAGGTGATGGATGTGTCCGAAGAAATCCAAAAAATGATTGTTGAACGGGCAACAAGTGCAGCAATTCAACGCAAGGCAATCGAACAGGGGATGATAACAATGCGGCAAGACGGGTACCTGAAGGCTCTGCAGGGCATCACCACGCTAGAAGAAGTTAATAGGGTCACGTCAGATACGGCATAAGGGGGGAATATGCAGCCAGAATTACGAATTGAAATACTACTAGAAGAAGTCGTTAAGAAGCGCGCCAGCGACCTGCACATTCAAGTTGGGCTTCCTCCTATGTTGCGTATTGACGGCTCCTTGACTCCTGTTGCAGGCTTCAATCCCCTTGATGAACAGCAAGTTGAAACCCTTATTTTCGCCATCCTCGATCAAGATCAGCAGCAAATTCTGTTGAAAGACAAGGAATTTGACTTCAGCTTTGCATTTGGTGTACTTGGGCGCTTCCGTGTGAATGCCTTTCATGAGCGCGGCAACTTGGCTGCAGCCCTACGCCTTATCCCGAACGAAATAAAATCAGTCACCGAACTAGGGATGCCACAAGTGGTGCTGTCGTTTGCTGATTATCCACGCGGATTGGTGCTGGTAACAGGTCCAACTGGTAGCGGTAAGTCAACAACGCTCGCTGCACTCGTCGACAAAATCAATAGTGAAAAAGCACAACACATCATTACTATTGAAGATCCAATCGAATTTACGCACAAATCAAAACGATCCGTTGTCGTACAACGGGAAGTCCACTACGATACTTACTCATTCTCAGCGGCGTTGCGCTCAAGCCTGCGTCAGGACCCGGACGTGGTCCTGATTGGTGAGATGCGTGACCTAGAAACCATTAGTGCGGCGATTACGATTGCCGAAACGGGACACTTGGTGTTCGCTACGTTGCACACTAACTCTGCTGCACAGAGTATTGATCGTATGATTGACGTATTCCCGCCCCACCAACAGCCGCAGATTCGTGCGCAATTAGCAAATATCCTCATGGCAATTTGTAGTCAGCGCCTTGTGCCAGCAATTGGCGGTGGGCGTGTGGTTGCTGCAGAAGTTCTGATTGCTAACCCTGCAGTCCGTAACGTGATTCGCGAAGGTAAGAGCCACCAATTGGATGCGATTATCCAAACCGGTGCCGATCAGGGCATGCAAACGATGGACCGTACGCTCGTTAGTTTGGTCCAGAGTGGGACAGTCACCTACGATAGTGCAAGAGAGTTTGCTGTTGACTTGACGGAATTTGAACGGTTGATGAGGGGGTAGCGCGTGAAGAAATTTACCTACGAAGCACGAGACAAGGCGAGCAGCCAAGTCGTTAAGTCGATGGTTCAGGCTGACTCTGAATCGATGGCAGCTAAGGTGCTCATTGAGCAAGGTATGATGCCGCTCAAAATTAAAGAAATTGATGAGAACGCCTCAATTATTTCTAAGTTATCAGGGCGAATTACCGCTAAGGATAAAATTATCTTTATGCGCCAACTCTCGACGCTCATCGGCGCAGGCTTGCCCCTAGCGCAGAGCATGCATACGGTGTTGGAACAAACACAAAACAAGCAAATGCAGCGTGTGGTTGAAGAAATTATTGCTGACATTGAGGGCGGTCGCACATTGTCAGATTCATTTGGTAAGCACCCTCAGGTATTCGACAAAATTGTCTTGGCACTTGTCGCTGCTGGTGAGGCATCTGGTACGCTCGATGATGCCTTGAAGCGTGTTGCAACCCAAAAGGAAAAGGATGCCGCAATGCTTGGCAAAATCAGGGGTGCAATGATATACCCAGCTATTGTATTGTTTGTGATTCTTGGAGTCATGACCTTTATGTTGATAGCGGTTGTTCCTCAGGTTGCAAAGCTCTACGATGACATGCATAAAAAGCTTCCTTTCCTGACTGCTGTCATGATTGCCATGGCAAACTTCATTATTCACTACTGGTATATTACAATCATTGTCATCGGCATTGTTATTTACTTTGTTATGCAATATTTCAAAACCGAGAATGGAACACGCTTTAAAGACACGATGAAGCTGAATGTCCCACTCTTTAAAGGTATGTTCAGAAAACTCTATATGGCACGGTTTACGCGTACTGGGCAAACACTTCTTTCGACTGGTGTCGCCATGCTCGATATGCTGCGTATTAGTAGCGAAAGCACCAATAACGTCATTATTAGTAAAAGTATCGATCGTGCTGCAGAAAAGGTGAAAGGTGGTAAAGCACTCAGTAGTTCGTTGCAGCCGGAAGATTATATATTGCCGATGGTGCCACAAATGATTAAAATTGGTGAACAGTCCGGCAAGATCGACGAAATGATGGGGAAGACCGCCCAAGTGTTTGAGGATGAACTTGACGAAGAAATCAAGGCAATCTCTACTGCAATTGAGCCGCTGCTTATGGTTGTAATGGCCGTATTTGCCGGTGGGATGGTGGGGGCTATTTTGTTCCCTATCTATAGCTTGGTAGGTGGTATCCGTTAAAAAATACTAGACATTTTGTAACCGTATGCGCTATGATAATACTCAAGGCAATAAGCTCTAAGAGGGAAGGTGGAAAAGAACTACAATGAGCAAACAAGAACTAAAGCAAAAAGGATTTACAATCATCGAGGTTGTTTTGGTGCTTGCAATCGCAGCCCTTATATTCTTGATGGTGTTTATCGCACTGCCTGCTTTGCAGCGCAACCAGCGTGATCAAGCTCGCCGAACGGTACAAGGCAAGGTCGCTTCTGCAGTGACAACGTATCAGTCTAATCGGCGTGGCGCACAGCCAACTACAGGTGCACAGTTAGCAACATACGCCGATGGCGCAGCTGCTACTGCTGGTGCGTATGACGGCGTAACTGCTACGACAAGTGATGGCATGCTTGAGAATAACTCATACTATGTCCGCGTTGGCGCACTTGCTTCTGGTACGACAACGGCTACAGCCGGGGTTGCAAACAAGACATGGATTCAAGTCTACACTGCTGCTAAATGTGACTCAACTGGTGCTGGTGCCATTAGTGGTACTCCAAAGCAAGCCGCGGTCGTTATGGGCCTCGAGAATGGTGGTTCAACCGTTTGCCAAGACGTATAGCAAATAGGATGAACAGAACAAAAAGGTTACGCTTTCTGCGTAACCTTTTGCTATACTGAGGTGTATGGAAGACGCTATGGTTATTGTTGCCCTTTCACTCATTGGGGCGACGCTGGGGAGTTTTGTTGGTGCACAGGTGTGGCGTCTTCGCGCAAAACAGCTAGTAGAGGACAGTGCTGCCGGTGAACGTGTCGATCAGGCAGAGCTTCGGCGTCTTAAGCCACTACTTAAACCTGTGGCAACAGATCGATCAGAATGCATTCATTGTCATCATACGCTTGCGTGGTACGACCTCTTACCGATTGTGAGTTGGCTTACTCTGAGAGGGAAGTGTCGCTACTGCAAAAGACCAATCGGCAAGATGGAAATACTCCTCGAGATTGGTTTGGCTGCGATATTCGCGGTGTCGTATATAGCATGGCCCTATCCGTTCACGAATATGGTAGCGATTGTGCCATTTGCGGTTTGGTTGCTCGCTTGTGTGCTGATGGCCTTGCTCTTCGCTTACGATGCTCGGTGGTCACTGCTTCCATTTGGGGTAAATATTGCATTGATTGGGGTAGGCATCGTATTTATAAGCGTAAGTTTTGCATTGGGGCTGCATGCGGATGTGCCGCTGTGGTCGCCATTGCTTGCGCTGGGTATTATGGGGGGGTTATACTTTATTTTCTCAGTTGCCGGCTGGTCGGGACTGGGAGATAGCATCCTTGGCGTCGGGCTCGCTCTTTTGCTCGGCAGGTGGGAGCTAGCATTTCTCGCAGTCTTTTTAGCTAACCTATTAGGATCCATTATGCTTATACCCCTGGCATTGACGAAGCGCCTCCACAGAAAGCAACATATACCCTTCGGCCCCTTTCTCATTGTCGGAGCTGTCGTTTCATTCTTATGGGGCTGGCAACTCGTTACAATGGGCATGCAGGCAAGTAACACTATCATAACAAAGCTTATGCTATAATTAATGCAGTATGGACAAGGGTAGCAAGAGTGGGTTTACGATCATCGAAGTTGTCCTTTTTTTGGCGATAACTGGGCTTATTATGTCAGTAATGCTCGTTGGTATTGGCAATAGTATCAACCAAGAGCGTTACAGAGATGCTTCAACCTCGCTCCTTGGCTACTTGCAGGGGCAGTATAATAGCACGGTGAACGTGAGTAATACTCGAGCAAAAAACCAACCTTGTACCGGTGTTGGGACTGATGACGGTCGTGGAACGAGTGATTGCTTTATTGTCGGCCGGGTTCTTACGGGAATAAAAACGCAAACTGATAGCAACGGCACGCGCCACGTTATAGAGTCGCGACCAGTCTATGCATCGGTTGATTTGAGACCGAGTGACCCGGCGCTTATAGGCAAGACTGATGTTGAAATTCTGCGGCTCTCGGGCTTGACCCAAGGGAGTGAAGTGGAGTCGTACGCTATGGAGTGGGGTACAAAGCTAGTGCGGCCAACAGGTGATCCCGCTGGAGACAGCACGTTTACCATTTTGATTATCCGCATGCCCACGAGCGGGATTATCCACACGTATGTCATGAGCTCACTGGATAGAACCCCTAGCCAGGTCCTTACTTCCACAGTTTTGCCTGCAGAGCCTACGGTAGACTTCAAGGCGTGTTTGGAGCCTGCTGGGCTCATCAAGTCTGCACAGGCTCTCACTGGTGTTCGGGTGACGAAGAATGCCGCTAATAGTGGTGGCGTGAAGTTTGTCGCTGCGGGGGATTGCTAATGACTACACGAAGAAGTTATGAAACGGGAGATACAATTGTCGAAATGGTCATGGCCTTTGCAATTTTTAGCTTTGCTGTCGTTATTACCACCGCCATCATGAATAGAGGGGTGGCATTATCACAGCAAAGTCTTGAGGTAACTCTGGTTCGCCAACAAATGGATAGTCAGGCAGAAATTATTCGCTACTTGCATGATACGCACAACGCCGCTTGGACCTCACTGGTGGGGACAGATGCAACTCCTGGTAACGGAGATGACCGAATTACAACCAATATTATGCCACTGAGTAGTGCGACGTGTCCAAATTCCGCCACCCTGGGTTCAGCATCACTTCGCGCATTCTTTATCACACCCAACCCGTCAACTCCTGATGCGTTTACCGTCTCAACTATTACGGCGGCGAACTACGGGGGCGCGACAACCTATGCGCGTGTTGTCTATCCTACTGTCGCTTCCCCCACACCTACGAGTCAGGGAATATGGGTGCAAATTGCCAGTGCCGAAGGCTCAACGCCTGCAGTGCCAGCATACGATGTCTATATCCATGGATGCTGGGATGTAAGCGGGCAAACACAGCCCATGACACAAGGAACGATTGTGAGGTTATATGGTAGATAGGCGTCGGTCAGGGTTTACGTTAGTTGAATTGTCCCTTGTAATGGCCTTCTTTTCAGTGCTACTCATTGGGGTACTTACCTTAACAATTCATATAGGAAAGCTATATACAAAAGGAATGACCAATAAGTCACTTAATACCGTAGGGCGCGATGTTACCGATGTTCTGCGGCGTGATTTTGCCGCAGCGAACGCCCAAGATGTTCAGGTTATTGGTGAGCGGGGTGCGATTGGAATGCAGCATGGACGGATTTGCTTGGGGAATGTTTCCTACGTTTGGAACACCGTTGGTCTTTTGAATGCGGCGCCGAGCGTCACACGAGTAACTATGGGAGGTACGAGAGCCAAGTTGGTTCGTGTTATTGATATGGCGCGAAGTTACTGTACGCCATCAGGGGGTAATTATCCCATGACGGTGGGTGCTGCGGAGACGGCAGTAGATTTATTAAGTGACGATGAGGCATCTGGAAAGCGTGACTTTGCTGTGTACCACATGGTCGTAACGCCTGCAGCAGTATCGGCTGGTGACGGTATGTACCGCATACAGTTTACGCTAGGGACGTACGACCCCAATACGACGCAGGTAATAGGAAGCGATAATACCTGTAAGCCGCCTACTGATGCTGCGGCCAACTTCGAGTATTGTTCGGTTGGGGATTTTGATATGTATGTACGCGCAGGAGGCGTAAAGGAATAATGACAGGACACATAAGAAAAAGAGAACAAGGTGCTACCGCGCTGCTTATTGTAATATTTGCATTACTATTATTCACGATTGTTACCGTTGGTTTTATGCGCGCTATGGTCCAGGATCAGCAGCAGTCGAACGACTCTGAGCTTTCACGAGGAGCATACGACTCTGCGCTAGCTGGGGTAGAGGACGGCAAACGTGTCCTTACGCAGTGTGTAGTGAATGGAGTTCAGGCAGCCTGCGATGCTATTGATGCAGAAAAATGTACCACGATTGGTGATGCGGGCATTGTTACTCCTGCAAGCGGCTCACAGACAGACGGCGAGGTATATGTTAAACGGACTGCGGCAGGTGACGGCACCGACTTCCAGCAGGCTTATACCTGTATCAAAATCGATCGCAATACAAACGACTACGTTAACACACTCGCTGCAGACACATCCCATGTCTTTCCACTGCGCGTCAGTGACGCGGAGTCATTTGATACGATTGAATTATCGTGGGTTGCGCCCGCTAAAGGACAAGCTACGCGGGCAGTAACACGGCCAGGAATGCTCGCGAGTCCACCACTCCCAACACTCGTAGGGTGGGGTAGTGACACCCCTCCAATTATGCGAGTTCAAGTGATGCAGTATACCGATAAAAACGTAAAGCTACGCGATTTTGACGAAAACGGTGGCTCTCAGACACTCTTCATTTACCCATCTAACGGGGGCAACCTAACTACGCAGTTCAGTGTCGACGGTAGGCGCTCCGGCACGCAGAGGCCAATTTATGCACCTTGCTCACCCGGCGCTCCACAGCCGCCTATTGATGGCTACTACTGTAAGGTTCGCATTCAAATGACCAAAGCAGTCTCCGGCAATGCAACCGACACTGATCGTCGCGCATATCTACGCCTAACCAGCCTCTATGCAGGTACTGATTTCCGAGTGCGTCTATATAAGGGAGCAAATCTGGTAAACTTCAATGGAGTTCAGCCAGCTGTTGATGCAACTGGTCGAGCTGCTGATGTCTTCCGTCGCGTCCGAGCACGGGTCGAGTTGATCGATCCAGCGGTTGACACCACATTGTATCCACGTGCAACCGTAGATATCACCAACAACCTCTGTAAAACAATGTTTGTTACAAATACAGCATCTGATTACGATCAAGGTAGCTGCGCTCCTTAGGAGTGGTATTTCTCATACACCTCGCGCAGGTGAGCATCGGTTACGTGGGTATATACTTGGGTTGTGCTAATATTGGCATGTCCAAGCATAGACTGTACGCTCCGTATGTCGGCACCATTCATCAGTAAGTCTGTTGCAAAACTATGACGCATCGTGTGAGGGCTTACGTGCTTTGTAATGCCGGCCAGTTTTGCGTACTTACTAATAATCCGCTGGATACTACGTGGGGTGAGCCGACGGAATGCCCCAGAGGTATCGGCAATGCTATTGCGACTATAGTTGAGAAAAAGCGGAGGCAGGGAATCGGTGCGCGATGCAAGGTAGTCTTCAATACATTGGGCTGCTACCGGGTTAATAAATACTGGACGATCTTTTTGTCCTTTTCCGCGCACCATGAACTCTCGACGCTTCGTATTGATATGGTCTCTGTCGAGGTTTACAAGTTCCGAAACGCGTAGTCCGCTTGAAAAGAGCAGCTCTAAAATGGCTTTATCTCGCAAATGCTGGGGTGTATCGTCTCCGGGTATGGCGCTAAGCATTCGCTCAACTTCTTCATAATGAAGAAAGGTGACTTGTTTGCGATGGACTTTTGGCAAGTCAATTTTATTAGGGCTGAGTGAGGCAATATCGCGCTTACTAAGATAGTCTAAAAACCCCCGTAGGGCGATTAAATAATAGCTTTGCGTGATTGTTGCAAGGTCATCCCCGTAGCCAGTCGTGTAGCGATTAAGCCATAGCCTATACTTACGTATAAGCTCAGGAGTAATGGTACTAACCGTTATATTACCAGCGAATTCAACAAATCGCTCAAGATAACGTTGGTAGTTCTCAGACGTCTTTGCTGAACGGCCTCGCTCAACCTCAAGGTATTCAATAAAATCGACAATGAGCTCGGACATGTACATGTTCCTAGCATAGCGTATTTGAGTCTAAATAGGTATAATACGGCTAATGGATACATTACAGGCTACTGTGCTTGGTCTTGTACAAGGCTTGACCGAGTTCATCCCCGTGAGTAGCTCTGGCCATCTTGTGATAGGTCAGCATTTTTTGCTCGGTGCCTCTAGTCACCAGTTTCTAGAGTTTATCAATATCGGAACACTGCTTGCACTTATTGCTTATTTTTGGCGCAGAATCGCTACTATATACGGGGAAGTTGTTGAACAAAAAAAGTATACACTACTACGCAATATCCTTCTCACCTCTATACCTGCAGGCATAGTCGGCTACTTTTTATCAGATATTATTGACCATATTTCGTTCTTTGGTAGCGTGAAGGTGGTCGTCACCACTCTGGCTGTTGTAGGTGTTGTGATGATAGTTCTCGATAAGCTACCCCGTCTTACAATGCTTCCACGACTTGAAGATATGTCATGGAAGCGTGCATTGGTAATTGGTGTTGCGCAAATGTTTGCGCTTATTCCTGGCGTCTCGCGTTCGGGCTCTACTATTATTGCCGGAAGACTTGTAGGCCTCGGCCACCAAAGTGCAGCCGAATACAGTTTTCTCGCTTCGCTGCCTATTATGCTTGGCGTAACGGTAAAACTATTCATCACATCAACCGACAGGATGTATTTTGTAGATAATTTTTGGCCACTGCTCATAGGGAATGTAGTAGCATTTATTGCGGGCATCCTGGCAATACGGTTTTTAATTAGTTACCTGAGTAAGCATAATCTCACTGTTTTTGGATGGTACCGATTGGCTTTAGCCGGTGTTGTTGGACTTATACTTCTGCTACAATAAAAGCATAATAAATGAGGAGCATTATGACCACTGAATCAGTCGAGAAGACGCTAATTGTTTTTAAACCAGATGCAATTCAGCGAGGAATTGTCGGTGAGATACTAACTCGATTTGAGCGAGTAGGCCTAAAAATTGTTGCAACGAAGATGATTGCCCCCACTAAGGAGCATTTCTATAAACATTACGAAGAAATCGGTAAAATGATTACGCGTCGTGGTCAGGACAAGTTTGATATTACTCTCGAGATGATGGTCCAAGGCCCTGTAATTGCAATGGTGTTAGAAGGTGTCGAAGCAGTCGCCTTGGTAAGAAAGCTTGTTGGTACGACTGAACCAAAGAGTGCGCTGCCAGGGACGATTCGTGGCGACTACTCACATATGAGCTTTGGCTATGCAGACGGTGAGGGTAAAGGAATTCCTAACCTAATTCACGCTAGTGGCGATGAAGCAGAAGCACAACAAGAAATCGACCACTGGTTCTCCGATGATGAGCTCTATGATTACAGCGTCTTAAACGAAAAGTTTACGCGTTAACAGATTGAAGAGCGCATAGTATAATAATAAATGCGTTCGGCTATCCGTGGGAGCAGCCGGCAAATATGCCTCGGTAGCTCAACTGGATAGAGCAGATCCGTCCTAAGGATAAGGTTGTAGGTTCAACTCCTGCCCGGGGTACCATGGTAGACAATGAAAAAAAACCGCGATACATCAGAAAAAGCATTTAATGGTCAGCGTGATGGCGAAGAGCTTCTCTTTGTATTTCGTCGGCATATTCTTGCGATGCGAAAGGGCTTTTACTTGCTATTGATACCATTTGCTCTCGCCTCCGTTCCTCCACTTCTTTGGCCAACAAATCTCGAACTTTTTTTGCTGCCAATTGGAGGCTTTGCGTTTGGGCTTGTGTGCTTTATGTATTATTTTCTGATGTGGCGTTACACCTATTTTATTGTGACAAATCAACGCATACGGCAAGTCACGCAACATGGTTTTTTTGGCACCGATGTTGTTGAGTTAAGTCTCGCGAAAATTCAAAACATAAGCTATAATATACCAGGATTCAGTGGCGAGATATTTGGGTTCGGCACCATCGTTATTCAAACGTTTGTGGGCGATCTTGTTATTCGTAACGCTGAGCATCCGGCAAAAATTTATAATCGCCTACAGGATGCCGTCAATCAGGCGGCGAAAAGTCAGCCGCAAGGAGCATATGAAGAAGCTATCGATTAACAAAATTCGACAACGCAAAACCGAATCGGTAGCTCCTTCTCGTATTACTAACGAGACAGTTGCGGAACATCGAGAGAAGATATTGGCAGGTGGCCGTAAGTTCAAATATCCTATTCAGTATGCTCGCCATAAGCTTGTTGTTAATGCACTGCTTGTTACTTTTGTATCTCTTGCACTTCTGGGTGCATTGGCTTGGCATCAGCTCTATATTGCGCAAAACTCCAGTACACTTATGTACCGCGTGACCCGGATTATTCCCGTTCCTGTAGCAGTAGTTGACGGAGAGTGGGTGCCCTATGATGATTATTTGGCACGATACCGATTTAATGAATTCTGGTTGCGTAAGTACGGCACAGTTAAGCTTGATTCCACAGACGGCAAGAAGCAGCTCGATTTCATCAAACGCCAGGTGCTCGACACAGCTATTCAAGACGCTTATGCAAAAAAACTTGCCCCCACCTACAGGATTACAGTGAGTAATCGTGAGATTGAAGATACGATTTTGCAGCAACGGCATACTGCAAGTGGGCAAATTTCGGCTGAAACATACTATTCAGCGCTGCAAATGACCAATGGCTGGTCCGCAGACGATTTAAAGTTGTCGCTACGCCGGACGATACTACGCAACAAGGTTGCTTTTGCGATTGATGAGCAGGCAAAAAAGCAGGCAGAAGAAGCCAATAAGCTCGTTGTGGCTACAAAGGGTGACTTTGCGGGTGTAGCAAGCAAGCTTTCTTCATTACCTGGGGGCAAAATGACGGTGAGTGACTCTGGGCTAGTGAACATCGTTAGCACATTTGGCGGTCTGCAGGTGTCAGAGGTGGCAAAGCTAGAAAAAGGGCAAGTTTCGGGAGTGATTAAGAGCAGCACAGATGATGGTTACTACTTCGTGAAGGTGAACGAGAAGAATGATACGCAGATCAGCTTCAGCTACCTACACATTCCACTTACAAAGTTTTCAAGCAATCTCGCCACTTTAAAGAAGAGCGGTAAAGTTACAGAGTATATTAAGGTAGCTAAATAGGCTGCCAGGATTGCGCTATAAAGGAGGAACTATGTATACACTGCCAGAGCTACCTTATGCCTATGACGCACTTGCACCTACCATCAGCGAAGAAGTTATGCGCCTTCACCACCAAAAACATCATCAAACGTATGTCGACAAATTGAATGCTGCAATTAGTCAGGAGCCCGATTTAGCACAGGCAAGTCTTGAGGAGTTACTGTCAGGAATTGGTTCACTCCCAACTGCTGTACGTTCTGCGATACGTAATCATGGTGGTGGACACTATAACCACAATCTATTTTGGAAGTGTATGGTGCCGGGTGGCAGCAGACTTGAAGGAAAACTAGTAGACGACATTATTACTAAGTGGGGTAGCGTCGATGCCTTCAAGCAAGAATTCAATCAGAAAGCCACCGGTTTATTCGGTAGTGGCTGGGTGTGGCTGACAAAGGACCTTGAGATCATTGCACTTGCCAACCAAGATACTCCAATGATGGAGGGAAAAGGCGAGCCGCTAATGGGGCTTGATGTGTGGGAGCACGCGTATTACCTTGACTACAAGAATAAGCGAGATGACTATATTACTCAATGGTGGAACGTGGTAAATTGGCCATTTATTAATAAGCGATATACCCAAGGCTAGGGTCTACCGCGCCACGAAAAAACCCCACATACACGTGGT
>APMI01020476.1_pt1 | contig 24962 bp, 17 predicted proteins | sample 667938 | NCBI WGS metagenome assembly APMI01 (sample SAMN01084076, study PRJNA167559) | wastewater metagenome | biome: Wastewater | place: Denmark: Ejby Moelle, Odense | collected 2011-11-28
TGAGGAGAAAACTAATTTCATGATCAATGAACCAAATTTTCAACAGGCGAGTAAGTGACAATGATTTTATTTATTCTTTAATAAAACAAATATTTAGTGTCTAATGTGGATGTTCTCATGTGACAGTTAAAGTAATAATTATATGGGCGGAAAGTTGTAAATTTTATAATGGTCAAGAGAATTATATAATTTTTATAACTATTAACCATGTCACTCAAGGACTTCGAAATTGTTTCGAAATTGGGCGATGGAGCTTACAGTACAGTTTACAAAGTGACCAGGAAAGAAGATAGTAAAACGTATGCGCTTAAGCGGGTCAAGTTAGGTACATTGTCCAATAAGTAAAAATAAAATGCATTGAATGAAATCAGAATACTGGCTTCACTGAGTCATCCGAATGTGATCAGCTACAAAGAAGCATTTGTAGATGAGTCTTCTAAATCTCTATGGTAATACGCTCATTTTATAAAGCATTGTAATGGAATTCGCCAACAACGGCGACCTAGCTTACCGAATCGAGGAGAAGAAAAAGAAAAATTAACTGTTTAATGAGGCTGATATCTGGGATATCTTCATTCAGGTCGTTAAAGGTCTTAATTCTTTACACCAGCTTAATATTTTTCACCGAGATATTAAAGTAGATTTAATGTTAATCCAGCCCGCTAACGTCTTCCTGCATGAGGAAAATGGGACTTATCAGGCCAAGCTTGGAGATATGAACGTATCAAAAATATCAGAAAAAGGATTGTGTATGACGCAAACAGGCACACCTTATTATGCGAGTCCTGAAGTATGGAAGGATAAACCATATGACTCAAAATCAGATATTTGGTCTCTCGGATGCGTTCTATACGAAATGATTGCATTACAGCCACCTTTTCGTGCTGAAGACATGGAAGGTCTATACAAAAAAGTGATAAGAGGAATTTATCCAAGAATTCCGTCAGAATACTCGCAAGATTTGAGCTCAATGATTCGAAGCTTGCTTCAAGTAAACCCCGAGATGAGGCCTTCCTGTTGTAAAATGCTTTTTATTTCAGAAAAAATATTAAAAATGGCAGTCGTTATCAAAAAAATGAGAGGATCACAAGAAGAAGAGGAGAAAAAATTCTAGTTGCTCAGGACAATTAGGGCAGGTGAAAGTTTTAGTGAGCTTAACGAAAACCTTCCAAAGGCAAATTATCTTCAAGGGAAGTTGAAAAAATAGAAGGGTATAAAATCATTGATATAAACGATCGAGTAGAGAACAGGAAGTAAACATATTTATCTATATAGTGATATAGGTGGACAGTTTGCCAATACTATAAAAGGAGCGGAAAATAAGGCCAAGCTAAAATACAGACCGCGTTATGTTAAAATAAAAACACAGCATCAACATGTTAACGAGGGACCGAAAGAAATCAGAGATGGCAATAGACCGCAGTAACAGAGCAGGTATTGAGTCTAATAGTATCAACTCAAAGAGCTCAAATCACAATGCTGTCGAACAGAAGTAGTTGAAACTGCCCAAAGTCCCTAATCGGTATAATAAGGTAAAATAGAGAATATATAAACAGAATAGTTTGAGAGCTCATAAAATATACGACTGATCAATGATATTTCATTTTTTCGCATTCTCACACTGACTCTTCACCTTTGCTCATGTTACATCTTGCGGGCTTTGAGAGCGGTTTGGAATACTGAAACTTCCTCGTTATTTAATTTTTCGATGCAGTTTACAAGACTACATTGGTCGACGATGAAACTGTAGCATCTCTCACTCTTAAAAAGAAGGTTATTGCACAGGAAAACGCTCTCCCTTTGAATCTCGAAATGATTGGATAGGAGACCCATTTATAATATTGTTTTAAAATCTGGAGTGTTGACAAACTGCATTATAATTTATTAAGGCTGTTCGTAAACGAAATTTGCCACTATTGTGAGCACAGGTAGTATTGGACTTTATTGACTGTTGTTTATATAATTTCTGACGATTTTAGAAACTGCTTCACAACTGAGACTCATTCTTGTGAGCAGCCAAATTACATCTTGTCTAATGCATTTTTCGTAAGGGTGTCGATGAGTTAAGTGATCAGACAGCAAGGCTTCATCTAACAGGCAGTATCTCTTGTTGTAGGCAATCAGCGCATGAATGAGGATGAGAAGATGCTCTTGGAATTATCGATTAGAAAAATGAAGCATGCTTTAGAGTCTTTATTGAAAATTATAGCCCCCCAGCTTCCCCATCCACTGGTCTCTGTTGCTGATCTCATCTAAAATCTTGCCCTTTGAAGATTCCACAAAGTTAGTGAATTTCTTAATCAAGAGTTATAGATGGGCCAGATACTGGCGCCATGTAAAATCATCCACAATTTGAAACAAAGTTATCAAGAGAGTATAAGGGTTAAGCTCCTACTATACAAGAGGTCGAAATTTATTAAAACTGACGCCTTCATACTTCAAGGATGATGTATTGCTGATTTGGCGCATTCTTGACAATTTATGTTCCCGACTTTGCCTCGAGTGATTCATTTTTATTTGTAGAGATCGGTCAGCAACTTAGTTCGAGTCCTCAAATGAGGTGATTGTTGATAGAGGGAATGGTGAAGTGTTATCTGAGCTTGAAAACATTTTCTTGATTATTAACTATAACAAAACATGAAGACTGTTAGTAACAAGTACTATTTAATAAAATCCAAGTCTAAAAATTAAAATCAATTTTAACTAAATCACAATATAAAGAAAAAGAGGTATAATAAATAGTAAATCATAAAATTATCAGGTACTAAGAGATTATTGGTCAGTAAACCACCTGCAAAGCTGTCTCGTTACTTATGCCCCAGTATTCAACGAAGCATCATAAATAATAGGTTTAATAATCGATCGAATCTTAGCAAACATTTTATTACCGGTAATTGAGCTTATTTACTGTAAAAATCTTTCTTTTTTGCTGCCTTAAGTCTGAAACACGTAAATATTAACAAATTTTTTGATATTCCATAGCTACTGTACAACAGACAAATATTTCTACACTTATAGCTAGTCCAAAAATAGAGTAATAGCTTTTTTATCACAACTTTATATAATATTTTTCAGCTCAGAAACAAAGCAGAAACATTTATCAAACAGGCTATTTGGCATGAAATTGTTGACTATATGATTGCGACTTGTTGAAATCTGGAAATTGAAATCTTTCCATAACAAAGCATGTTCAGATTGTATATTCTGTTTAATTTGTGATGATATCTAGCTGATCTGATATTATCCATTGAAAACTTAAATAACATTACTTTGCTATACTCCTAGAACTCTCATTCTGTATGTTATCACTGGATCCTTCTTTAAACTTGCACATTATTTTTATAATTTGCGGGTCCTTTATCCTATTTTTAGCATACGAATTGGTTTTGGCTTATTCTATTTGTTATTTGTTTCATTTTATTTTATTTTTTATTTTTACATGAATTTACTGTTTTTGCTGTTTGTACCTAAATCCAAATCGAATGTTTAAGGAAATTATAATATGTTAGTTTATTTTTGAGATGATTTCAAAGCCAAACTGGCACATGATGAATTTAGCACATGTTTCTACGTTGCACTTTAGTCAAAAGAGCTTGAATCTTGAAAATTTCTAGCAACTTAAACTTGTGGCTAAACTTTAACTGTTTTTATGCCAGTAATGCCTTATTGAGCAATGGGTATAATTTGATCTAATTTGTTTGTTTAAATTTTTTAATACACACTTTTACTTGCTTTCATCTTTTTTATTCTCAAAGGAGGCTTTGAATTATCAGGTGTTTACATATTAATTTTTATAGTATCTGAAAATGTATTTACATTTTGATCTTGTTTGTCTTATTTTTTAATATTGTTCCATACTGATTACGATTTAGTTAATTTTTAATTTTTAAACTTTTTAGGCTTTTATTACTTAATTTCAGAAATAGCACTGATAGGTAAAATACCAACAATTTATTTATTATTCTTACAGTTGCTTTCAATACTAACTCGTTTCTTCTATTTTGGGGGTTAGAACTGAATGCTTGCAGAGTCTTACCTGCTCATTTAGGGTAAAGGTACTTTATAACAATTAGCTGGAGCTGACTATGCAAATTTATTTGATCTGCAGCTTTCAGCGCTTACTTTTATAAAATATTAATCTGAACTTGCGCTTTGTTGACTCATAGCTATATTTTTATTTACTTAAGTCTCTTACTTTTACCATAATATCTTCTTATTTGATCTCGGCTTTTGCTGTTTTGCAAAAGGATTGCCATACTTTACAATAGACTTATCAATGTCTTTTAATGATAAGACTTGAAAGCCAAGATCACGAATTGTTGCAATGATTTGATTTTTGCAATTACAAATGGCGACGATATTTTATAAATTTTAAGAAACTACAGCTCCATTTGAAAATATTAAAATACCAACATTTTTCAAGTGCTCTTTTGGAATGTGCTCGTATTATGTAACATTCATTAAGACGTAATTTTATTTTGATTTACAGACTGAGAGTGTGAGATTAAATTCTGACAAGTTTTAGACAATTTCGAATTTTTTAGGATTGTTCGCAGCGATTTTTAACAGCCACTTGTTAAACATTTTGTCACCCTCTGAAAGAAATAGTAATAATTTGCTCTTTTAATTTATTTGAAATTTCTGTTTAACAATTTCGGAGACTTTCGGTTTAGTCTCGTTTGAGGATTCAGATAAAGCTCGAGAATTCGATGCAAGAGATATTGCTGATTTTGAAGATTTAAGCATCTGCTTGGAAGCAATACTTGATGAGAGGTAACTCTTAACAACGAACTAAGGGAGCTCACGGAACTAATTATACTTGCCAATAACTTGTAAAGCCTGTGTGCAGTAATGATTTTTCTTATTATTTCCCCTTTTGGGGTAGCCAACTATGAAGAGAAGCAAAGAGGAGAACCAGGGTCCTAACTTAGTTGCTCCCATGATATTATCGACAATCACGAAGTACCTCCTGTCAAGAGTGACGCCTAAACTATCTTGATCTTTTTGCAACTGATAAGGCACCGAGTTAATTTGCAACAATTTTATTAGTTATTCAATGTGGGGAGCGTTAAAATTATCAGTTATTATGTATGCGATATCTTTTTCATTGGACTAGTTTGTTTACTCTTTCATTTTGGAAGAATTATATAACCTTAGAAAATAGGAATTGCATTCACAAAAATTAAAGAAGCTTATTCTTATTCGATGAGCTATTTGACTCGTCTGTTTCTCACTCAACAATAAAATTTGTATTAATTTATTGATCTAAATAAGGTTTAGTTTTTAGTGCTGTGAATTAGCAGAAACTACTAGCTCTTAATATTTTAGGGAATATCTATAAAAAAGAGATAATTATGAAATATTGTATATAAATACTATAAATTAAAGAATATAGTCAAACCGATACTTACATTGATGCATTATATATTTTTACAAAACTGGCTCTTCCTTTCTATTAACATAATTTATGTTAAAATATATTTAAAATATTTCATATTAAAAAGCACACTATTCAATCAATATTACTGAGACTAAAAGAGTAAGTTATTGAGTAAATAATTGATGTTACCCATATTGAATTAATATCAACTCTTATTTCTATTTTTACAAAAATAATAGAAGAGCAATTGATATAATTAAGTTTTTTTCTAAATTGTTGAGTCAATAATACAAGACTACAATTCACTTGATTGTGCAGTTTATTAAAATTATAACTTACTTATACACAAATAATAGATAGTTTATATAGATGAAGGACGAAGAGCAAAAAAATAACATGCAAAAGCAGATGCTCATCAACCGACTCTACAAAACTAAAAATAATGCAGTAGGGGCCAAGCCGCCAGCTAAGAACGAAGATGACACCAAACTACTTTTTTATGTACTACTATTTTAATATTAGCAAACTCGCAAGAAATCCTTCCGCGAAGAATAAGACAAGCCTAAGATTCAAATGCTACCGAGAATCAGCGCAGGCAAGAAGGCAAGTTTTGAAGAGGACAATAATGTAAGTTTGATATCGGCGAGAAGAACGAGCAGAGGCAACTCTTTTATTAATGAGACTGTGGATCCGTCTGCTCCCTCTCGTAAGCCATCGGCTAAGAAATCGCAACTGGAACCTATCTCGCCCACAATCCCTAAAAAGTACGTGAAGTAGGCAAATGACCCAGTTTATAATACTGAAGTGGCCACTTTCTTCAAGATGGTAAGGCAGAAGAAGCTGACAGCAGACGAGTTCATCTACATGATACGTAAACACCCGAACGATCACTATAACATGGAAGTAGTACCTTACGCCTAAATAATCAAAAACAAAATTGAAGATTATTATACTTTTAGTTGCAAGGGAGTCAGCAAGTTTGTTGCATCTAAACCTGTCTAATTTATAACAGTCTAAGAGTGGTTTTAAGAAGTAAAGGCTTTCAATTAAATATGCCGATATAACTTTTTCACTACATTCCGCAAATGGAAATCTCTGAAGAAGTGGATGAAAGTGATTTCAGGTGAGAAAATGAAGAATATTTCAAAGATACTTGAATAGAAGATGTTTTTAACAAATGCGATGTACCAAAAAATTTTAATCAATCACAAAACTTTGTGCGCAGACATGTAAAACTTATCTTTCTCCACATTTTACATCCGCGATCCGGTTTCAAAATAAGATCTTCTAGTAAAAAGAACATAGAATTCCAAGTAGTTTAATATTTCATTGAATGCCTTTTCTAAGAAAATGCACGAAAACTCTGCTAGTGGAATTAATGTAATTCTCAAAACTCTCAGAGGTAAGATTAAAAAGTAGGATTCAAAAAAAGAGGATGCGCTTGGATTTCCCGAAAATATGAATTACGGTGATCGATCAATGATGAGAAACGAGCTGATTCGAATAATTAGACTCTCTTACCTCATTGAGTTCATTACAACATAAACACTTGGGCGCTGTTACTTGAAAAATATTGATGAGCTATTTGATTGCATTTAGAAACCAATAGTTGCACAAGGATAATACTCTTCCTTATTGAAACCAATTAAATTTAAGCCACCCAAAAAAGAGGTCAAGGAATAAGATAGCAAGTAGAAATAAAGTCAGCCTGCTCCAGTTTTAACTCCAGCAGACAGAAAAAAAGAAACAAAGATTGAACCATTGTTCAAGGTTAAACTACTCTTCGATAAAAACAAGAAAATTGATGAATAAATACAACAATTTGATGAAGACGAAACAATGACTTTGATCAATTTTGATTTGAATTTTTGGGACTCACGAAGAATCAGGCGTTTCAAAAACATGAACAAAATGATTTCCACTTTGCCCAAAGAATAGGAGCTCACTGAGATTATTATCTCTTTTTTCAAATAGAGTGGCATATAACGAGGAGTCCGCAACTGGAGAAATACTCTTGACATTTACATTGATTCTTTGGAAGAATGGGACGATGTTGTAGGCGGACGTACTAGAGATCGAGAAAATGTATCCGAGTTCATAGACCCTTTGTTTTGGTTAAAGGAATTTTCTTCAATGCTGCATTTAGTACCAAGAATTCAATAAAACATGAAATAGAGCTATGAATTTATTAACAAGTACATCAGTGAATTCTCCAGCTATCTTTAAATGTTTAAACGACAATAGTAGACAGACTATTAAGATCTCAATAAAACAAAATTTGAATCTCCTAATGACATGTTTATGAATTTAGTTAAGTTAAATGAAGCTATCTATTAAGCACTATCTGATAACTTAGAAGATATTCAAACTATCTCCATATATGAAGTAGATTCGCTTGAATTCAAAAAGCAACTTATGCAAGCTCAGGAAGATAATCTTAATAGACTGTTTAAATTTATGGAGAAACATTTCTAAACTATTAACTTGGAATGTTCTGACTTCTATGAAAATTTAATAAAAAAATTAAATATTCCAATGTCCTCGATTTAAGATTTTTCATACCAGAAAGACAATTTGGAGCAACTAAATAAAAGACTCACTGACATCAATGAAAAAGTGGGTCTAATGATGATGCATAATGAGCTGCTCCCAAGTACTAAAAACCAAGTTTTAAAGAAAAAGATAGAGAAAACAATCAGTCTGGCAGCTCAAGGCAACCAATTAATCTCCCAGACTGAAAGTCAGTGTCAATCTAGTGTTGAAAAATATAAGAAATAGTACAAATAATTAGAGAAAAAAATCAATAGACAGTTTGAAGAAATGATTACAGATGTTCAAGATAAAAAATGGTTAACTGAATCCGGTAAGGAAATAATTCTTTGGAAGCCCAAAGTTGAAAAATTGGAAAGCGAAGTCAAAAAAATGTTAGCATTTGAATAAGTACTCTAAATAGGAGGGTAAGGAAATTATGACAATCTCTATACTTTGAAGATGGAGTTTGATCTCCGTTACTCACTTTGGAAAGGTATTTAAGATTTTGAAGTTTTAAAATAGACACTTGAAAAGAAGAAACTACAATAAATTGATGTAAAACCAACTATGCAGACTGTTGAAAAATATGTTCGAACTGTGAACCAATGCGAAAGAAGTTTATCATAAAATCCAATAGTGCCGCGACTAAAAGCAATGGTTTGGATAATTAAAGATTCTCTACCTGCTGTTAATGCATTGAAGTCTCAATATTTAGAAGAATAACACATTCAAGAAATTTCACAGATATTAAAAGAGCCATTTGACCAGAAAGATGAAACATTAACTCTCGGTAGACTTCTCCAAATGAAAATAAATGAAACAAGCGCATAACTTATATAAGTGGCAACCAAAGCTCTTCAATAAAGACAGCTCAAATAAACATTAACGCAGGTATAAAATTCACTGAATGAAACCGATATGATAATCAAAAGCTACAAAGAGGGATCTTACATTTTATCTCAAGTTGATGAGCTCACTATTATTTTAGATGAGGCTTTAGCAAACGTGAACAATACGCTCGCCAACAGATATGTCAAATCTATTAGAAGTAGAGCAGAAAAAGACTCGCAAGATATTCAGTTAATTATGGAAATTATAGATAAGTGGGTCGAAGCTCAAAGGAAATGGATGTATTTATAAAATATCTTTGTAGCCCCAGATATCAAAACTCAAATGCCTATGGAGTCTAAAGATTTTGAAACCTGTGATAAATTTATTCGAGGTCATGTAAAAAGGACTATGGTGTCTCCTAAAATATTCAAGTTAACTAAAGTACCAAAACTGCTTGCAACTTTATCAGATACTACTGAAAGTCTTTAAAAAATTGAGAAAAAACTAGAACAATATTTGGAAAGTAAGAGAAAATAATTCCCAAGATTTTATTTCCTTTCAAATGAATAACTCCTTGAAATTCTATCTAAAGCTGGAAACTTAGAAATGATTGAACAGCATTTGGGAAAATGTTTTGAAGCTTTAGTAAAATTATACATGGCTGATGGAAAGTCTACAACTTAAACAAACATCATCGAGGGTATATGCAGTCCATAAAAAGAAAAAGTTAAACTTAAAACAGCAGTTATAGCGAAAGGCAACGTTGAAAAGTGGTTAAAAGATCTTTAAAAATAGATGTATGAAGCGGTCAGAAAACTTATAGCAGTTGGATATGAAAAATGTCATGATGGGACTTATGCCAATAAAATTTAATGGATCAAAAAGTAGCCTTCTCAAGTTGTGGCAGTAGCCTCTCAGATTATATGGACATGGAATACAGAAAGAAGTATTGAATAAAGCAATATTGAAGGAAATTTATAGCAAATAGTAAAGCAACTGCGCGAGTTGACATTAATAGTCCGAGAGCAAATTCCTGATATACTCCGTAAAGTTATCGTTGCTTTGATTACAATCTAAGTCCATAACAGAGATATTGTCAATGATCTTATCAAAAATGAATGTGAGACTGTGCATGATTTTCTATGGCAGCAACAGTTAAGATATTATCTAGGAAGCGATGAAAGAACAACACATAAGCAAGTCACATCTGAACTGGAATATGGATACGAGTATTTGGGAGCCACTTCTCGTTTAGTCATCACTCCACTCACTGATCGATGCTGGATTACAATTACATCAGCATTGGCTAATAAACTGGGTGCATCTCCAGCTGGCCCTGCAGGAACTGGTAAAACTTAATCAACAAAAGATTTAGCTAAGGCACTTGGTAGATTATGTATTGTGTTCAACTGTTCAGATCAGATCACAGCCAACATGATGAACAAATTATTCAAGGGACTTGCTCAACAAGGAGCATGGTCATGCTTGGATGAATTCAACAGAATAGATATTGAAGTGCTATCAGTCATTGCTCAACAACTCTTAATCATTAGAATGGCTTTACTGAGACGCAACAATCAAGATCCCTTTGAGTTCGATGGCGACAAAATTCCATTATTACCTAATTATGGATGCTTCATCACAATGAACCCAGGTTATGCTGGCAGAACTGAGCTACCTGATAACCTTAAATCTTTGTTTAGACCTGTCAGCATGATGATTCCTGATTATGCTATGATTGCTGAAATTATGTTGTTCGCCTAAGGATTTGAAAATGCAAGTGTGCTCAGTAAAAAGATGGTGCAGCTCTACAAGTTATCATCTTAGCAATTATCTCAGCAGGATCACTATGATTTCGGTATGAGAGCTGTCAAGTCCTTGCTTGTCATGGCTGGTAGTTTAAAAAGAGCAGAACCTGACTTGTAAGAAGATAGTATCCTTATTAAAGCCATGAAGTTTGCAAACATTCCTAAATTCGTTAAAGCTGATATTCCTCTGTTTACTGCCTTAATTTCAGATTTGTTCCCTTCCAGCTAAGTTCCTCCTCCTTTAGTATCAAAGCTTGAGACAATTTTACCTTAGTAACTAAAGAAAGCCAAACTACAGCCCTTCAAAAAATTTGAGTAAAAAGTTATACAACTATACGACACATTTAATGTTAGATTCGGTGTCATGTTAGTTGGGCAATCAGGCAGTGGTAAGACTTCATGCTATAAAATGTTAGCTCAGAGTTGCACATCAATGAAAATAAATCATCAATAACCTGGCTTCAATACTACTTCCTTCAAAATTATGAACCCTAAATCAATATCAATGGGTGAAATGTATGGTTAAGTTGATCCATATACTCAATAGTGGGCTGATGGTCTAGCGAGTTCAATTATTAGAGATGTCAACACAGCCAAAATTGATGATCCTGAATGGGACCCCAATCATAGATACTGGGTTGTTTTCGATGGGCCCGTTGATGCACTTTGGATTGAAAATATGAACACAGTGCTTGATGATAATATGACTTTGTGTTTGGCAAACAGTTAGCGTATCAAACTTAGACCACAGCTAAGAATGTTGTTCGAAGTGCAAGACTTATCAGTTGCCTCACCTGCTACTGTTAGTCGATGCGGCATGGTTTATCTATCATTTGATAATCTGCATTGGTCTCTGTATGTGGAGAGCTGGCTTCAAAAGTATATTTAGAAGAAATAACATCAATAAATATTGTTGGGTTTGTTCAACAAAACGTTGTAAAAATCATTCAAAAAGAAACGTAACTTAACTGAGCCATTCCCCACAACTTTAATTCAAATTGCAACAAATATCTGCTCTATTCTGCAATCCATGCTCCCATCCATGAAGCTAAAAGATGAATAAGTTGTGAACAAAGTACTGACTTATCATTATATTTATGCGATGATCTGGGGATTTGGAGGCGGTATTTCATACGCCCATAACTCTGAACTCATCAGCATTATTGAAGATGCATTTACTGATATTACTTTCCCACGTGCTGAATGTATTTTTGATCATTTTATTAACCCTGACACACAGCAAGGATTTGTAAATTGGTCCACTAAGATACCTGAATTTGTTTTCGACAAAGATGCACAATTCTTTGATTTACTTGTCCCAACAATTGATACAATTAAGTATTCAAATATCATCGAACAAATGCTTGACATTGAAAAACCTTTAATTCTCACAGGGTAGTCAGGCGTTGGAAAGTCTGTCCTCATTTCTAATTTGCTCACTGATTTGAAAGAGCGTAAGAAAATATCAACTATTGCTTTAAACTTCTCAGCCCAGACTAAGGCTAAATAAGTTCAGCTAGCTATTGAGAGCAAACTTGTCAAGAAAGGTAAGACTCTTTTCGGAGCCAGAACAGGATAAAAAATATGCATATTTATTGATGATGTCAATATGCCTGCGCTGTAATTCTATGGAGCTCAACCTTGTATTGAACTTCTTAGACAACTTGGAGATCTTGGAGGATTCTATGACAGGCATAAACTCTTCTTCAAATAAATAGTTGATACCACTATGGTGCCAGTATGTGCTCCACCAGGAGGTGGTCGTAATCAGTTATCATTCAGATATCTGCGTCAGCTGCTACCTTTGATGTTCCCAACCCCAAGCTCAGGAACAGCATTCAAAATTTTCAACTCGTTACTGGCCCCAAAATGCACATTTTCATAACCGATTATATTGACAACATTAAACGTATTTTAGAAAATCTGCAAATAGCTACTTCCAACTCCAAGCAAATTCCAGTATATTTACAACATGCGAGATATCGGCAAGGTGATTCAGAATATCGGCAAGGGTAAATAATAACAAATTGTTAAACTGTTTGTTCATTAAATTAGGCGAGTGTTTGCTGATCGAATGATTTAGGAAGATTATGTCTGGTTCAAGGGTATTGTCACAGATGCCTATAAACGATTTTTCAGCAATATATCACTGCTTACTTAAGAGACATTTTCTGTATTGTTCACTGACATACTTAAACTTGATTCTGGAGTCTCTATTTATGAATAAGTAACAGATAAGAAGAAGTTGTTTAATTTACTAGAGAACAAGCAACATGACTATAAATTTGCCACTAATGAAAACCTAGACTTAGTATTTTTCGATGAGGCAGTTGAACAGATTTTAAGAATATGTCGTATATTGAGACAGCCTCGTGGCAATGCTATGCTTATCGGTGTGGGCGGTAGCGGCAAACAAAGTTTATCAAAACTTAGTTCCTTTATTATGAAATGTGAAAAATATCAAATTGAGTTGATTAAAAACTACAACTCTGAAGCCTTCCGAGGTGACTTGCAGAAGATTACTAGGATGACAGGTGGATAAATGCAAAAAGTATCTTTCATCTTCACTGATGTCCAAATTGCTTATGAATCCTTCCTTGAAGACATAAATAACATACTAAATACTGGTTAAGTTCCTAACTTGTTCAGCAAGAAGGAAGACATATAAGAAATTTATAAATTAGTACGACCTCATGCACTCAAAAAGAAAATCCAAGACTCACCCGAACCATTATGGAACTATTTCATCAACTCAATTCGTGAGAACCTTCATGTTATTTTATGTATGAGTCCCGTGGGTGAACAACTGAGAGTAAGATGCAGAAAGTTCCCTTCTCTGATCAACTGCTGTTCGTTGGACTGGTTCCCGAACTGGCCAAAAGAAGCTCTCATCAAAGTTGCTAATAAGTTCATCAAGAATATTAGTCTGCCTGATGAAAAGATAAGAGATGGGCTTACTTAGATGTGCATGAATGTTTCAATCGATGTCAACTAACTTTGTTAAAAATACATGAGGTAGTTAAGGCGAAGAGTTTACACAACTCCAAAAAGTTACTTAGATCATATTAAACTATATGAAGTTCTGTTGGCATCTAAAAAATAATAAATTGAAGTAATTAAAAGAAAGCTCACATTTGGTTTATAGAAACTGTATGCAACTAACTAAATCGTAGCCAAGCTTCAAAATGATATGACAATTTTGAAACCTCAACTTGCAGAACAATCGATTAAGACTGAGTAATTTTTGAAGCAGTTAGCAGTTGACACTCAAGAAGCTTCAAAAGTGGAGGCTGTTGTACAATAGCAGGCTGAATTAGTCAACAGCGAACAGCAATAGATTAAGATAATTGCAGATGATGCTCAGAGTGAGTTAAGCAAAGCTATCCCTGCTCTTAACGCTGCCGCCTAAGCTCTGAAAAAACTTAATAAAAATGACATTACTGAAATTAAGGGTTTCGCGAATCCTCCTGCTGCAGTCGTCATGGTGCTGTAAGCAGTATGTATTCTGTTGGGAGAAAAGAGTGACTGGTAAGGAGCCAAAAAAGTTATGATGGAAATGGGATTCCTCGATCGCCTCAAATAGTATGATAAAGTTGCCCTTGCTGATAAAGATGCCTTATTGAAGAAACTTAGAGTCGTTACTAAAAAGCCATAGTTTGATGTTGAGTAAATTGGGAAAAAGAGTGTGGCTTGTAAATCACTAGCTATGTGGGTGAAGGCGATGGACAGTTATGCCAAAATCTCCAAAGAAGTCGAACCTAAAAAAAAGAAAGTGGCCTAGCTTACTGCCAAGTTGGACGTTAAGAATAAAGAGCTAAAAATCAAACAAGATGAGTTGCAGAAAGTGAAGGACAAAGTTTATAAGCTTCAAAAATAATGTGATGAAACAATGGCATTGAAGAAAAGACTCTAATAAGATATGATTAAAACTAATAATCGTCTTGTTAGTGCTGAAAAACTAACAGTGCTTCTTGAAGAAGAAGGAATTAGATGGAAATAGCAAATTCAAACAATTGGAGAAGATTTGCTTAAAGTTATTGGTAATGTATTCTTGTCCGCTGCTACAATTTCATATTTAGGTCCTTTCACTGGCGCTTACAGAGATCCTATCATTAAGCTATGGAAGTAGAAGTTTTCAGCTTTGGGAATTCCATACAGTGAAAATTATAGTTTAGCCAACACTTTAGAGACACCATTAAAGATAAGAGAGTGGATTATTGAAGGCTTATCTAATGATAATTTAAGTATAGATAATGGTGTTATTGCTACAAAATGCGAAAGGTGGCCATTATTTATTGATCCTCAAGGCTAGGCTCACAAGTGGATTAAAAAGCATGAGGCTGGCAATAACTTAAAAATTATTAACTTTTCCTAGACTCATTATTTAAAGACTATTCAAACAGCTATTCAGTCAGGTTACACAGTTTTATTAGAGAATGTGGAGTAAAAATTATAGCCTGCTATTGACTCAGTCTTACAAAAACAAATAATAGAGGAGGACAACAGAAGGCTTATCAGAGTAGGTGATAAGAAAATAGACTATGACAATAAGTTCAAATTGTTCATTACAACCAAATTAAGTAATCCAAAGTATCTACCTGAGATTTACATCAAAGTTACTGTCATAAACTTTAGTATCACATTCGAAGGACTCAAAGATCAATTATTGGGCGATGTTGTTGCTTTCGAACTGCCATAAATTTAAAAACAAAGGGATGAGGTTGTTGTTTCGATTTCAGATGGCAAGAAGTCTTTGAAGTAGGCCCAAGATAATATTTTAACTTTGTTGTCTTAATCCAAGGGCATGATCCTTGATAACTTAGAACTCATCAAAACTTTAGAGCAAAGTAAAAAAGACAGTGCAATTATCAAGAAAAAATTATAAGAAACAACTGCAATTTAATAAAAAATTAACTAATCTAGAAGCTCTTATATCCCAATTTCAATTAGAGGAACTGTGTTGTATTTCGTTATTAGTGATTTATCCCTAATTGACCCTATGTATCAGTTCTCCCTAACTTATTTCAAAAAATTGTTCCTCACAGCTATTGAGACAAGTGAAACTTCAAATGATCTTGCCAAAAGACTATAAACTCTTTTAGACTCTATTACTAAGCTCATGTATACAGATATCTGTCGAGGATTATTTGAGTCGCATAAAAGAATATACTCTTTCCTTATTTGCACATCGATTCGCCGTCAATCTTAAGAAATATAGTTCAAAAATTGGAATCTACTTGTCCGTGGTACAATGAAACCTGCGTCGACACCTAATCCTGACCCAACATTCTTCACCCAGCTCAACTGGGATTATCTATCAGCTGTTAGTGAAAGTTGTGACGAAGCTAAAGGATTAACTGATAGTCTGAAAAATAATCTTGCTAAATGGAAAGACAAACTAAAGTCCTCGAATTTTGTTGAAGAAGTGTTACCTTAAGGTTTTGAAAATGTAAAACCGTTTACCAAATTGATGATCGTGAAAGGATTATCTTTCGAGAAAATAATGAAGTAGTTTTCAAACTATGTTACTCATTAAATGGGTCAGTTCTACGATGAAATTATGACAACAACAATTGATCAGGTTTTCAAGACACTTGACTATAAAACACCGATGATATTCATTCTTTCCACAGGAGCTGATCCCACTTCTGCTTTACTGAAATATACACAAGATAAAGGCAAACAACTTTCAGTTATCAGTTTGGGTCAAGGTCAAGGTATAAAAGCAGAGCGACTCATATAAAGAGCAAAAATTGATGGTAATTGGGTTCTGTTAACAAACTGTCATTTGGCAAAATCATGGATGCCTCAGCTAGAAAAAATAGTGTTGAACTTTGCTGAAAATTATAAAGGCAGTGAAAACTTTAGACTAATTCTTACTTCAATGCCTGCAGATTATTTCCCAGTACCTGTACTTCAGAATGGAAGTAAATTAACATTATAGCCTCCTCGAGGACTTAAAGCTAACATGAAAAAATCATTCATCGACCTCTCTGATGACTTCTTCAAGGATTGTGACCATAAAAACAAGGACTGGCATAAATTAGTTTTCGCCCTAAGCTTCTTCCATGCAATCATCCAGGAGAGAAGAAAGTTTGGTCCACTTGGATTTAACATCCGTTACTAATTTAACGATTCTGACTTGAGTATTTCCTATGCAACTTTGAGCATGTTCATAAATTCAGTCGGAGTTGATGATCGCATTCCTTGGGACGCTATGCTTTATATGACAGGGCACATCAACTATGGTGGTAGAGTGACTGACGACTGGGATAGAGTTTGTTTGCTGTCTATTCTTAAAAAATATTATAGTCAAGCTGTTTTGGACAAATAGAAATATGAGCTTTCTTCTTCAAAAATCTATTTTGTGCCTCCTTATGGAAATAGCAAGTCATATTTATAGTACATTCAAAGCTTGCCGAATTTCGAAGATCCATAAGTATTCGGTATGCACGAAAACGCAAATATTACCTATCAGAATCAATAATCAACAAAGATCATGGAGACAATCTTATCGATTCAACCTAGAATTAGCAGTGCAGCAAGTGGTAAATCGCCTGATTAAATTGTCATCTAGATGGCTGAGCAGTTCATGAGTCAGGTTCCACTCCCACTTGTTGAAAGTGAGGGTAATCAATAACATTTCGTAACTAATGAAGAAGGCCATATGCATTCTCTGTCGATTGTGCTTCTGCAGGAAATGGCGAAGTTTAACAATTTAATAAAGACTGTTAATAAAACACTTGGTGAACTCAAGAAAGCAATTCAAGGATTGGCTGTAATGTCACAATAATTAGACGAGATGTACCTCGCATTCCAAAACAACGTCTTGCCTGGAATATGGCGAAAAGTGTCATATGCTTCGCTTAAGCCGTTGGCTTCGTGGTTTAAAGATATGCTCGAACGTGTTCAATTTATTAGATCATGGCTCATGGAAAAAGCACCCTACAGCTATTGGATGAGTGGATTCTATTTCCCACAAGGGTTCTTGACTGGTGTTCTACAAACTCACTCTAGACTTTATAAGATCCCTATTGACACATTGAGCTTTAAATTTAGAGTTTTAGGAGTAGATAAGGATAAACTAACTGCTGGACCTGAAGTAAATTTTATTTTATTTAGAATGGCGTTTACATAAATGGACTTTTCCTCGATGGAGCAAGATGGGACCAAGCCAGCTAGAGCCTCGTCGATCAAATAACAGGCAAACTTTATTTCCCGATGCCTATAATTCACTTCCTTCCTTTTGAAAACTATGTGCGAAAACCTGAAAATTATCGGTGCCCTTGTTATAAAACTTCAAATAGAGCAGGTGTCCTTTCAACAACAGGGCAGAGCACTAACTTTATACTGCCCGTAGATCTACCTACTAAAATGCCGCCTGATTTTTGGACACTTCGGGGTACTGCTCTCCTTTGTCAGCTAGACGACTGATTCAATTTATTAGTGTATTAATATATCCATAATTACATTCATTAAGACAAATAGAATATACAGTTTTAAGATATATCGATCAGTTGACATAATGGGTTCTGATATTGGCAAAGCTTCTCATACCTTCAACTCCACACTATCGGCCATATCCGCTTTTGCCGACTCCTCCTGAGGGGTATGGAGTATCAGATTTGACAAAGGAGTTAACGAACACCATGCCGCCTTTAATTTGGTCAATGACTTCCTCTCCTCGAGATCTGCTGTGAATTGAGGCTCCAAGCCCATACTCACTTGAATTAGCTAATTGAATAGCGTGCTGTTCATTCTCTGCTTTGAAAAGAGTGAAAATAGGGCCAAAAAGTTACTAGTCATATACCTAAGTGCTTGAAGCTTCCAAAACTGTAAGGGGGTAAAAAGGCTTTTCTATCTTTTATCTTTGCCATGCCACTTTCCAGCTGACGGGAATTTTACTCATTTGATTGTTCAGATTTTCGTAAAGATCTTATCTCGCAAGTGGGCCCATTTACGTTTCTGGCTCTTTTGGATTGCCATATTTCAAAGCGTTAAGTTTTTCGATAAGCTTTGTTTTGAATTTATCGTAGACCTCTCTAGCAATGATGAATCTCTTAGGCGAAAAACACACTTGTCCAGCATTAACAGTTCTGCTTTTGACAGCGTTATCAACAGCTAAATCTAAATCAGCATCTGCAAGGACAATATAAGGATCATTACCGCCAAGCTCCATGACTGATTTTTTGAGATGTTTGCCAGCAGCTGCAGCGATATCGCAACCAGCTTTGGAAGAACCTGTAAAGCTCACTCCGATCACATGAGGGTTCTTCAAGACGTGCTCAAGTTGATCTCGACTTGTGTAAACATTTTGGAACTCTCCGGAGTCGTAACCGGCTTATTTCATCACCTGCTCTATTTTATCTCCAAGGAGAGGAGTCGAGTCAGAGTTTCTAGAAAGAAGAACATTTCCTAGTAAAAGATTAGGGAGACCACCCTTGAATGCCAAATAGAACGGAAAATTGAAAGGCACAATTGAATAGACCACTCCCATTGGTAAATACTTGACTAGTGTTTTCACTTTGGCATCAGATTTTATTTGAGTAGGTAGGATATCATTGAAGTTTTTAGAATAATATTTACAGAAGCTGATGGTCTTGTCCACTTCAGCTTGAGATTGCTTAATCGGTTTACCCATTTCTTCAGTAACGAGTTAAGATAGCTGTTTCTTATTTTTCTCAATGACGCTGCCCAAGTTTGCAATCATGTCAGCTCTTTCTTGAATTCTGCGCTTGCTGTGGATAAGATAGGCATCATGAGCCCTCTTAATCTTGTTATCAAGGTCAGTATTTGAGATAAACTCGAACTACCCATTGATCTTCATGCTGAATGGGTTCTTGGATATTATCTTCCTCATTCTATCTTCTTAATATTATTAATATGTAGTTTATTTAGCAAATACATTGATAGTCAGCCTATACACATCAACTCTACTCAAATTGAATCGTTCAAATTTAAAATTCCCAAATATTTAGATAAGGTTAACATTTATTAATTATTTTAATATTTTTCTGAAGTCAAGCTCAACCTTTCCCGCATATTTCTCGCATCGGTCTTCCTTGATAGAAATGCAATCACATCAGAATAATCCCCCAATTTTCAAATTCTCTCTATATATTCGAATTCTTTGTTAAATTAAATTCTAGGTAAAGTTAAAAAAGCTGGCTAATTGAGAAGCTTAGTTGTCTTAATCCTGGCTTGTCTAGGTAGTATATTTGTTTCAAGGCCAGCATGCCAGATGTTATAAAATATTTTTATTTATGCAGCATCTTAATTATTTGTTAAAATCAATATAGTAAATTTATAATGACGATTTATCGTCAAAAGACCCTACCAATTTATGAGGAATTTGACTCAATGAATTTTTAAGTTTAATTTTAATGTGTAGTGGAGCTCAATTCAGAAAATATATAATGTGCACCTTTATCAAAAATTCTCTCATCTCCAGTAAATAAGTGCAGAATATTATCAAGCATACTTTTCTACAACCAGTTGTATGATTCATACATTATATTTTATTCTCCGCAATTTTCAATGATTTTTCAAGAAATCAAAAAATCATCTTTTTCAGCACATGCTTTGACTCGAATGGTTTTAATAAAGATATTGCTTTTTGAATAGTCCATATTGAAGTGTCATTGGTCAACTGAATAAATTTTATAAAACATATCGGATTCAGACAAGATTTCGTGATAGATTCCAATTTGCAAAAATTTTTAATTTAGCTAATCAATTGTTTCTTGGCTTCAACTGGTTCTTTTGCGCACTCAAGGTACTGATTCTTGCTTTCGTTAACATAAAGTTTAAAATAAATTGCATACCTTTCAAAATCCAAGGAGCCATGCCTGTCTTAAATTAGCTATACCTGAGCATGATTTAGAGGTCCACGGGTCAGAATATGTGGAGAAATTTAACGGGAGACAATTATTTTCATTTTCATTTAAGTCAGCAATATTTTACTGGAACAACTAAATGGCATGCTAAAACAATTTTTATGCGATAGAACTTCTTAATGTTAGCTTCGTGATTACTCTCAAGGTCTCATGAGGCAGCTCATTTGAGAATAAGAGAGAATTTACAAAACTGTTGCCCCCTAATTTATGTAATATTTTGCTTTTTTGAATTGAAGGCAGTCCTTGATTCATACTATTTCCCGAGCTAAGGAAGCGAATCTGAAGAATCACAGAAAGCTGCTTATTTTATATCTAGTAATTTCTTTCTTATTTATAATTTATGATTTACAACAAAGCAAGAAGCCCATAAACTGAAAATTTGAAATAGATGCATAGCGAGAGTGAGTCATTTAATGCCAGTATTGATGTTAAGAGCAATCGAAAAAATCGAAGAAAATACAAGAAAATAATTCATAATTGCTGTGTTTATGTGAGAAAGCAAGACGGCACAAATTAAATTCTTTTAAAGCAGTTTCTCGCTCCTTGCAGGCTAAAAACGCTCAAATGTTTGACTAAGAAAGCAAAGGAAATTCAAGTACACAAGGATGAACAAGTCGCTCAGGAATTACTGGCCGAAATAAAGAATATAGAAACGGGTAAATAAATTAAGCAAACCCTGCAAACTCAGCCAAGTCTAATCTTAGAGTACCAGAAATCAGAAATCCACCCCACAACCAGCAACTACAGTCTGTAAACTCAAACTTACTTTCCCACACTATTTTATATAGTGCCTCCTTCATTCAGTTTTGAAATGATTTGATATTTTATTAAATATTATTAAACAATTTCACTGACCACTATAAAATGTTAACAAAAACAATACTTTATTAGATAGACTCGATCCTAATTTTCATATCAAACATAGTCCCCTGGCCTAGACAGTTCAATTCTTTTATTTGTTCAAAATTGTGACATTTTTAAAAAATCATTATTTAACAATAAAATTGAATAGAATGTTAGTCTCAAAAAACATTGATTTTTTTCTTAACGCCATCCCCATAACTACAAATTAACATAAAATAGTTCAAACTTCGAGGGTTTTCATTTTTATTAATTTCCTTTTTATAATTAATTTCACGATATACACAATTATCAAATATTAAAGGTAATCAAAGAATAACAATAGGCACAGGATTTAAGACTTTGAAATGTTAAATTTTAATCACAGTCTTGCCCTTAATTACTTGTCAAATATTTTTCTTGAAATCTTTCCGGTTGGATCACTCCACATTTTCCATCCTTTTGCATCTTCATGTTTCTTAAATTTAAGCTGTTCTAGTACATTTTCAACCCTGTCAATTAGTTGTGCATTTTTTCCATTGAACAGGATATACTTTTTGAAATTGCTTGTTGCGATATCAGCTTTACCTCCGCTGGGGAACGAAAACATAAAAGCGTATAACTAATTTTATTTCATTTGCTAAGCTGACATCTATTTAAGCATATCTTTGCCATATCTGTTGAGGAAAGCGTCGATATTAAGAAGAATAGTCGAGTAATGAATACTGAAATCTCCATATTTTATTTATTTATAATCTTTTATACGCTGTTGTTTTAAGCTGAGTTTTAGATTCTTTTACTCATCAAACTTAACTTCACCAAGCTCATCGAAAGTAAATATGGGTTTTATTTTGTTTTGTAGATTCTCAAGCCCGAACTGATCAAACTTATTCCAGACTTGAGCCTGATTGGGACTTAACCCATATGTATCAATCAATATGCCATTATAAAAAAGCTGATCAATAATTTATTGATCTTGCTTGAGCTCAAGATTCTTAGGCACTTGCTTTTTAGTTATAAAGTAGTTGTAATACTTCAGGTACAAATCAGTGTCCTTAAAGTTACTAAGCAGCTCGGGGTAGTACAAATAGTATAGTAAAGTTAAAGCACTTCCACAATGATTGACTAAATAATTGCATTTCACTTGTGATGGGTCAAATGCATGATGATCCACTATCTCATCGATATTGTTCGGATTAATTGACGCCCGTATATTATGATCATATAGAGCAAATGTATGATTTTCACTGTATAAATTCGGTACCATTTATGTGTACAGTAACTCATGATGGTTTATCGATAGAGCATCCATAACTGTTGTGATTTCAAATCGTAAGCATAGGTCGCTCTGATGACAATCGATAAGCGGTAAATACAGTACATTGAAAGAAGTGGTCATATAGAATGCATAAAGCAGGGATCCTACAACTGAGTCATAGTCAGCTCCTGAATTTCCTAACACGAACTTAGTGCATTATCCATTTTTGAGCAAAGTTCTCAAAGATTTTATGTAATGAGTAAAATTCATTTTCTGTTCGCGTGTTATTATTTAAAATTATATTCATATCTATCATATGTATGGATGAATGTACATATTTTATGTCGATAAATTATAGTTAAGTGAACTATAATTTATTAATGAGAAGTCCGACAAAGAAATCTTCGCCTTCGAAACGCCAACCTTCAAATTCACCAGTGAAACATATAAGTCCAGCTAAAACCCACAATGACAAGCTAGTTTGTAATGATTATTTCTGTCATTACGCAAATGCAGTATACATGGGTGGCATAAACTGCTTCAAACGACAGAATTAAGGTATAATGTTACTGGATAATGGTGCGTGTGCGATTACCTGTTACATTCATGATATTATGGTCGATCACAATATTATATTTAGAGACGGGTCACTTACTTCTATACTTGTCAGTGATAATCGAAGCAAAAGTGTGTGCTATCGGAGAGGGCATTTGTTGAATTATTTTAGGATGAATAGTCGAGGGGAGTTTTAAGATAGTGGATATTTTGTTGATTATTACTATAGGAAAGTGTTTAAAGTTAAGTATTCTACCCATGGTGATAGAATATTAGCCAAACAACGTATTACTGATCTCGAATTTTGTCGATAAATAATCTAAGAAGACGACCTTAGTGTTTTCCTTGAATAAAAGCATATTAAAGCTATTAAAATGAATTTCTAATTACCAAAGTATATCAAAAGAAAATCAGCCAATGAAAGGCACCTGATCGGCTTCGTAAAGCCTAACAGAAATGGGGCGATTTACTCAGGACTTTACTTTAAAATAAATGTTAAACAAAGTTTGCTTGATTATGATGTCTTTCTATAATAAAGAGGCTATGTTGAGAAATAAATTATGTAAAAATTTGGTGAGAGACATTTTCAGAATAAAAACTATTACTTAGGCGAGTTTTAAAAAGGCAGATACCATGGTAGAGGAATTTTAATGTATCCACTTTAAAGAAAATGGGTCCTAGGAGATTTTATCTAAGGATAGCTTAAAAATGTTATATAAACTTCAGTAAATAATGAAGGATCAAGCTGTCAAGCGGCAATAAAAAAGATTCATGAATATTGTAAGCCATATATTGATTTTAAAATTTAATTCACTCCAACTGAGAAGCAACTTCTTTCAATACTGGAAACTATTGATAAAATGGATCCTTATTAAAGCCATAGCTTAGATTATGTAAGATAGGAAAATAAATTGCAGGATAATCTATATATCGTGCAGAAGGATTATACTGAAGGTCGGTATGAGTTGAGGACAGAAGAGGCTTTAAAAAATATATTCGAAGAGAATGAGAAAAAGAAGCGTAGATCTCTAGAAAGACTATCTAATAAAAGTTAAAGAGGTCAGCGTTCACATTAAAAACAAAATGACCCAAGAAAGAAAAATATTCGAAACTCAAGAAGTCGATCTAAGAGCGGTGAAAATACAAGCTCTCATAAAAGAAACTCTTCTAATTTACCTTCAAAAAGACAGAACTTAGCTAAGAAAATATAGGATTCACATTAGAAAATAGATAATTTCAGTCCAAAAAATCAAAATAATTCGCCAATAAATGACCTCCGTTCTCAAAGACAAACTTCAATACGAGAGACATTAACTCCTAAACAATTTTCTCCGAGTGATTATAGTGCAAGAATAAATGAAAGGTACTTAAATGAAACATCAACAGGTTTTATGCAACCTCGTCTAAACGATAGACTGTTCGATGAAGCAGCAATTAATCTAGCTTCACCTCAACTCTAAAATTTAGCAACTCATAAATCCTTTACTCCACATAGACACACGAACAAGATAGATTTGCTGCCTCGAACTTACACAATGTCTCCAACCAGTCGTTAAAAAGAAGAGAGGCAAAATTACTATTAATACAGGACTAATAATGGTTCACCATCAAAATATGATCTTCAGTACCCAAATTATAGAAGATTGCCTGAAAAATAAAGAAGTCGTATGCACTTTCGTTACCTGCATGATGATGACGACGATTTTCTTTTGTATCAGTCCCAAAAAGACAGAGAGAGGCGACTTAACAATTTGTTATATCGTTATGGCGATTATCGCTATTGAAACAGCAGAATCAGACTTCTAAATCCTTAATCTTATATAATTTATTAAATAAAAAATATACTATATCAAATTTGGTTT
>APMI01010186.1_pt1 | contig 24948 bp, 12 predicted proteins | sample 667938 | NCBI WGS metagenome assembly APMI01 (sample SAMN01084076, study PRJNA167559) | wastewater metagenome | biome: Wastewater | place: Denmark: Ejby Moelle, Odense | collected 2011-11-28
ATAACATTCGAATCCGCGCGTATCGAATCAGCACAGTGTCTTGATAATATGGCTGTCAAACTGCAAACAGAAATATCAACCATTAATTATAAAATAGATGCTTTCCGCAGTAAAGTTTCTCAAATTCTGGAATAATAGTTCTAAGTCCTAAGAGAGAAAATAGATATTATGGTGAATGGTATCATATAAGAAAGCCAGAACAATATCCGAGCGTATATCCAGTCACAGTAACGAACATTAGCGTCTGATTTAATAGCTATGCGCGAAACTTTAATCCGAGAGTACCAGAAAATTGAACAGATGAAAGAAGAAATTAACAAACCTAGCTGGAGGAAAGTAGCAGGCGAGCTCTTGGCCAGTTAACTGTAGGATAAAATCTAGGACATCATCCACAAGAGCAAGTCACTCTCGGTAAAGCATTGGGAACTGCGCAATTTCGGAGAAGATAAACTGCCCGCGCTAGAAAGAGAATTACGCAATGTTGTGAAATTAGGATATACTTGAATATATTTAATAATGCCGAACAAATCAGAGCTGTATATATAAATATTCGATAAACCTTGAGTTATTAGCATAACCCCGATCGTTCAACGGTGAGGACATCGGACTTTAAATCCGAGAATCTGGGTTCGATTCCCAGTCAGGGTGCTTTTTTACTCTCAGTTCGCAAACCCAGCCAATAATAATTCAGCAGCGGTGCGCTTTTATTGAGCTGTGAGTGCCTGCGCTGTGATCATATATAAAAATTATGGAGTTACTGGGAGTTGAACCCAGGGCCTCTTGCATGCTAAGCAAGCGCTCTACCAACTGAGCTATAACCCCGTTATGAATACTCTCATGGAAAATCAAAGAAACAAAGAATCATTATAAACAAAACCCATGCTTATTTTTGTCCTTCACTTAAATCCTAGAATTGCATTGAGTTACATCAAAATTTTGTCGGAGATTTAAACGACTTCAATTTTAGCCTTGGTCTTGATCTACTCGACTATTGTTTACGAGTCAACTTATTTCTAGGTGAAGTAACTTGCTTGCTTCCATTGTTATGTTTATTGCCGTGTTCGACATTAAGAAAATATTAATTTATTTTTTATTTTTTTATACTCTTTACTTTATCAATATTGTTTACGCTCTTCTTTCTATTAGTTACTCCTTTACTTTTGTCTCTGCTTCTTGCTTACTTTGGCAAATTTATACCTTTTGCGGGAGATATCAAATTTTTCATTATTTTACTTGACCGCGAACCTGGAGACACAATATGCTCTGTAGTTGAAAATTTACGACCATTTTATTTCTTATTATTTTCTTTTATATTATCGATAGTTTTCCTATCATTATTTGAATTGGCATCTGAATCAGTATTTTGATTCTTAGTTCGATCCTGATCTTGCTTTTGACTTATGCTTTATGTATTTGTTTCAGAATCTTTGCATACTTTCTAAAGGTCTAATTTTTTATATTCCATTTTACGGCTTATTTCGTGAACTACTGCATCATCGAAGTGTTCGTTTATGATGTCAATACCGAAGTTATTTTTGAAACTTTTGATTATGTGAGTTAAAAAGTTTGATTAAATCAGCACGAGTTAAGAAGAAAGTTTTATTGAGTGCAAATGGTAAGCCTTAGCTGTACTTAACCTTTATAAAACTTATTGTTCTCCAGAAACTTACTTCTGACTACCTAATCGAATTTCTGTGGCTAGCGCAAAGAAACAGCAAGATAAATAAATGCTTATGTAAGTTAAACCAAGTTGGCTTATAAACCAGTCTATTGGAATTTGCTTAAAAGCCTGATCAAAACTTAGAGGCTCGATCTGCATGATATCTCCCATGCTGAGACACTCGATTATTTTGGGATCAAAGCTGAAGAAATAGCGATGACTTAAAATTCTATCCAGACTATTCTTGACTTATTTAAGAGATCTCTCGATTTTTGCACCGGAATTATACTCAACGGCGATCAATAATTTATCCAAGTATTATGAAGTTTTGCCTTTTACACATTTTTCATAAGCGCGGCAACTTTTGATAAGTTCAGTAAATTGACTAAGACTTCTCTCGACTAATTTTTGAGCTTATTAATGCTTACCAAGCTGTGAGCTCAAAGCAGAAAATTGTAGATAGCAAAGACCCACAGTCAGTTTTTGATTTAGGATTTTTTACAATTTTTTACTGGTCTATGATTTCTAATCTTTGATGTCTTCGCTCTAGCACAGCTACTGAGCATCATCTAACTTCACATTGAGGTTGTAAATGAGAGCTTCCATGTAGTCATAGCAGGTAGCCAGTTCCCAAAGTCTCTGGTAGGCACATGCTTAATTCTTGAGCGTGGTTGTTATAAGCACTCGATCGATAGACAAGCCACAGCTGGCTGCATACTAAAGATTCTTTTCGGCTTCGCTTAGGTATATCATGGCATCTTCGTATGCTTCTTAGTTTATTTCTTTGATCGCTTTTCGATTTAGTTACTTAATTCGCAGGCTGAAGCTTTCTAAATCAGGTAGTAAATACATGGGTTGATGACAATTTAATGCAACTGTGAGTTTGTGAGGGTTATTTTATTCTTCAGATCCTCAGTGCCGTTGGTGCTGCTGTGCTGGGACTGGTCGCAGGTGTTTTCTGACTGCAACTACATATTTAAATTATAAAAATCCTTACTTTTAGCTAAAATATCGCCATTTACTCATATCATAAAGAATTAAAAATCGACTATCAGTTTCATTATGTTTCCATGATAGTTGTCAGAATGACTATTTAGGTTATAATAATATAAGTTTACATGGGAGGATCATGCATCAGCAAATCGAAGTCAACCAAGAGCAAGGAAAGCCTGTACATCGAGTCCACTCCCATAAAAAATGGAGGATCTTCATCTCATGTTGAGTATCGCAATAAAGCAGAGTCATTATCTACCATGATATATCCTTGCTATGAGCCCAGCTGGGGGTACATCAAAGCAAGCAAAAATTATCATAAAATTGATATTTTACAAATGATAAGCAAGTTAAGCAACTTTAGCGGTAATTAGAACATAGGATGCTTGCTTCCAGCTCGGCTATACTCGTACACAGGTGCCGATTTAAAGAAGGCATACATACTAAGTCAAAAATAAAGCGCTGAGAAATCATACAAAAAATCAATATAAATGGGCAGTCATATTCTTATCAGGACAACAACTGTATAAAGCTTATTGCTGGCTCCTTTAAATAGCGCTAAAATTCAAATAAGCCCCGAATTTGAGTGCTTCATAGCTGAAAAAGATACAGATATTTAATTATCTTAATAATCATTTACAGGTATGCTTTCACCAACAGCATATCTCATTGAAATATTGAATTCTGGCTAATATAATATTAAACTGTTGATAGGTGAATAAAATATCAGAAATGCTGTATAACCAATGGATAAGTGCTCTAAAACTAACCTACACCGTAGTTGTATTTTCAATGGCATAATTTTTCGTAAAGCTAAAGGTCAAATTAATGGTGAAATTAGCAATATGAAAACGCGACAAAGTAAAATACTAGGATAGAACGCATTATTAAAAATATTTAATGAGCCATCATTAAGTCTAGAGGAAGATGATATCCTTATCTGCTACATCAACTCGGCAATTAAATCAATAACAGTCTCTCAAACGTATAAATAATGTTATACTTATCTTGAGCTCAAGTCTCAAATCGAGTAAGCTAAAATTAACTTAATTGACTTATTTAGACCTGACTCAATTTTAAAGGGATCCAAATGTTAGTTGCTTTGTATATACATTTTAGTATTTTGCCTAAAAATTGTGATGTTTAATAACCCAGCTCTGCTAAACATTCCGCTCATATTTCTAGATGAATTCATTCAAATGAAAAGTCAGCAATATTAAATACTTAATGAAGTAGTGAATATAATGAAATTTGGCTTCACCCTCGCAGCATGCCATGACTCATCTTTGAATAACAAATTTATTGCTGCTAACTGCTGTAGAAATGTACTTCAGATCAGTGCGGTAAATTCTCACATTTTAGTAGATGCTTACTTGCATTAATTTTCACTGTAAATAAACTAAGATTTAACTCCCATAAGGCATAATCCGTTATACCTCATGAAATAGAAGCCTAGATGCAGTTTTCTAAGGACAAGTAAGCCTGACCCTAGATTTATTTGTCAATTGAAGATCAGCTGGGTAAGAAAATAAAAGTAATTTTATAAACTGCGAGTTGAGTCTTAGCGTTTGATTTAATAACAAATCCATAAACTTAGTCAGGTTTGGCAATAATAAACTAAAAGTTTTGCAAAATAGCTTATACTTAATGTAAATGATTAAATTGGATAACTACAATAGAGAAATTACAACGTAAACTAAATCATATACGATTAATTTGTGCTATCAATTAAAATATTCGAGTTCATACATGTTTGTCAGCCAATTATCAACCTATTTCAAATTTAATCTGGAGATACATTAAAAACTCCAGCTGCATACCAATCTGTAAAACGAATGTGGTCAAATATTATTTAATAATTTACTGGTCTTAGTGCGAGGACTTATTGCTCAGGATAGCTGGCCCTCACTATTTTGACCATTGATAATCTTTTGAAGGTTGTTGATAACGAGTAAGAAGAGGGAATTGAGCATGGATTCAACAAATGTGTGGATATTTGGATTCGTATTTATAGAGATCCCAAAGCTAAATATAACCCTTACCTTCCAAATACATGGATTGTTCTTCTGGCCAAAATAATTCACAATCTGAGTAAACGCTCATAATCAAACAGATTTTCTCCGTCTTATCTTATCGGGTTACAGAATTTGGTCGATTGCATATTTGCCAATACTGACATCGTTCCATACGGGAAGCCTTCAGAAATATAATGGATCATTCATAACCTGCCAATTAGAAATTTGTCGGGCATCTATTTCTTGAAATAATAATTGTTGGCTCCCATTGCAGATAAGAATGTATAGCTGATGGCACGAACAGGAGAGAGTCTCATTGATAAAGCCAATGGTGATCTGTCTAGTAAATCTAACTTCTCGTAGTCGATGTCGAACACTGGCTCAAGTGTTTCACGAGCCAAAAGGAGACGACGGGAACAAGTAAGTTAAAACTTAAAACTTTCGGAAAATAGAACATTGAAGAACGGTATATATTTTTGGGGTAAGGGCTTAAGTTGCAGTCCACTCCTGCACCCATTTGCTAAAAATCTTAATGTCCTGAAAATTACATGTGGAAATTATCATGTTGTCATTGCAACTACAATCGGAGTATTTGGGTGGGGTGAAAATGGGTCTGGTCAGCTAGGTGAGCCAGCTTCTAAGTAAACCATTCGAGGTATAAAAATGATATTGCCCAAAGCCATCAGCTCTTCAGAGAACATTGCACTTTCTTGTGGTAATTAACATACTGCTGTTTTAGTAAAAAATTAAAATCTCATCATGTTTGGGCAATCATAGTCGGGAATAACTTCAGGGAATGGGCATAAATTTGATTCTATCTGTTGTGGTGGTCTGCACACTCTCGGTATTCTGAATGGGAGAGTGTACAGCTGGGGAAGAGGAGAAGGAGGCCAATTGGGTCACCCGTATGAAGATTTGAAAACTATTGTCAAAAAATAAAGTACAGATTTTTACTCGGATGAACCAAAAGTAATTCAGAACCTTCCATTAATTAAAAAAGCTGTGTGTGGAGATGCTCACTCTGTAGTTTTAAGTGTGGATGGTGATGTATTTGTTTTCGGATTTTCGTACCAAGGTCAATTAGGACTTGGATTAACTGGGGATAGCTAAACATTTCAGATTTTTGTCCCTGTCCAATTGAAAATTTTAAATAAAGCAGCACAGAAATTAAAAATCGTGGATATTTATTCTGGCTCGACTTTTACTTTCTTCAAGACTGCATAAGGTTAGATTTATAGCTGCGGACTAAATGACTGTAACCAACTAGGGGTGTAAAAAATGATGCGAGTATTTCATAAGAAGAAAAACCCAGTACTGTAGAAGAAGGTATATGTAAACTTATGTAGGGCAGTGAAAGGAAAGTAGGCGAGATTGAATTCAGCACTCCAAATAAAATCGAGATGTTTAGCAATCAGCTAAAAGTGCAATAGATCTATTGTGGGGAGAACCATTGCCTGGCATCAGTGGAATACCAAACAAATAAAATGGTGATGGGGTGGGGCCTTAACAAAAACTATCAGATCAGCAGCTAGTTTCCATCAGACAGTATTACTCCGCGAACAATTGACAATATGTATGGGTACATCTTTTAACAAATTTGCTGTGGGAACAATTTTTCTATCGGACTAATCAAAAATGACTAATTTTTAATGCTAAGTGAGCTTGAGACAAGAATAAATCACCTTGTAAACAACTCAGTGGGGCTAAATATTTTCACATGATTCTTATTATTCACTTGTACTAATTACTAATATATTCAAATGGCCATGCTATCTAGTTGGATATCAAAAGGAGCAGAAGCTATAACAAACAGCGCTAAGTCAATGGCTCAGTCAACTAACTCTTCCGTTGACACTCAAGCAATCATGAGGCAGGTCCTCAACAAAATATAAGTCAAACTTTCTAGGTAATTGGGCGAGAGCGTTGAACCTCATTTGAGTACCATTAGTTCTTAGATTCTGCAGTAAGCACAATTAGAGAAAATACTATTGGAGACTAAGGAAAAATATAATAATCTTGTTTCCCAAGCTTAACTGCAGAATGAAATCGTTAAACAGATGATGCAGAGCTTTATTGAGTTTCTTAAAAGTCTTTGTAGAAGTTTAAACAATGAAGACATGATGGCACCACTAAAGTAACTTGAATCTGCCTTTACTGTCTGCAATAATAGCAAAGTCGATAAACAATTAAAATATTTTTCAAAGCTTTATGACGCTGCTCTTGAAGATTATATCAAGGAATGTCTTAACTCAAAAGCAGCGTAACATAAAGATGAGATATTACTATTTAAGAATTTGAATAAAAATTTGGAAGTAGAACTCTTTAGAAGTAGAAATAATTGTTCTGATTTGGAGAAGAGGTTAAATGAAACAAGCTGTAAAAGTCAATAACTAGCCTAAAAATTATCCATTTTCGACAAACTGGGAGCTGAAAACGCAATTCTTTCACTTAACAAAGAAAAAGAAAGACACTCTTAAAGGTAGAAATAACTACTTGACAAAATTAAAAGTTTGTAGTTAGAAGTTTTGAAGCTATAAAAGTCGTTAAAGTAAGCTGGGAATGAAGTCGTGAAGATAAACTCGACAATCGAATTAATAAAAAGGAACAATGATGCAATAGTCTAAGAGCTGAAGAGATAGCTGTCAAAAAAGTAACAAGCCTCTCAAGCAGCAATATCGAAAACCTATAGCTAAAAAATGCAGCAAGAGGATCAAATAAAATTATTGACCAAAGATCTTAAAAGTAAAGAAGAATAAATTACAGTAATAAAAAGCAAGCTTAGCGTACCAAAGGTTTAGATAAAATCTACATAAGTTAAGGACTTAAAGAGTAGAATTAGTTAATTAGAAGATGAAATCGCTAAAAATAACTAGTAATTAGCCAGTTTAGTGAGCAAGGAAATGATGCGAGTCTTGTTTATGAGTTTTGAAGATGAATCCAAAGAGTGGTCGGTGCGCAAAGATATCAAAAATCAAATTTATCTGCTATTGGACATTAAACCTAAAACTACGGAGGTGAAAGTAGAGGGTAAGAAATGGTTAGGAATATTTTGATGCCAGTCATCGTGTACTATTTGCGTATTCTTTTAATAATCGATATTATTAATTATGAAAAATACCACTCTTTTGCTGAAACATTTCGAACTGGGCAAGGTGGGAAGACCTGTTTTTCAGATGTTGGCTCCGCTCTTTGAGATGTATGTTATGTGTAAATAAGCAAGGCATACAGGATTAACCTTAACAGTCCCTTAAAATAGATATTGAACAACTCTAAGATTAACTATACTCCCCGCAAAAAATAGTTCGATAGAATACTTGTCGTCTGTTCGGATTTGTAGTCGAATGCAAGAAGCAAATCTTTTATCAACACGAAGCGCAATGATCTTATTCAGTACTTTAACAAAAAGGGTGAAAAATCAATGCTCTATGTTGTGAATCTTAACAACATCAATTAATTTGTACCAAATGTAAGGTTTAATTCATTTAGGATCATCTAGTAGAACAAATTTAATGTGTGCTCAGTTCAAAGAAATAAGTAACACACATAAAAGCAAAATCAAAAAGTGAAAATAAAGTAATAAATTTTAGAGAGCAAGTATTGTTTCCATTCAATCTTCAAGAGTGGCGAATTTTATTGCAAAGCACTTTTCAGAAAGCAACTTCAATCAGCTATTTCAAGCTACGTCACAACTATTTTTTCATGCAAGTGGCAAATCTGTATGTAATGTAGTTCAGCCTTAACCGTGAACTCATGTACCGCGATCTGAAGGACTTTGATTCCTTTCTTAATAAGTTCAACTTCGTTAGGTATTTTTGGCAGACTTGTTTCGACAATGAATTTCGAGCTCGGAAGTACTCTGAGCGACTCATTAAAAGCCTTAAATGGCGAACAACACAGTCTGAGGACTATCTTTTGCTTTTGATCCGTGAAAACAACTGGCAAAGATTTATTTTAATGGTGCAGGACTTCTGTATTTCTTACGAAAGTATATACAAACACAAATAAATCAGTTCAGACCAAACTAAAAATACAAAGGATAAGCCGGAGTATCAGTGAGATGTTCCTTGAATCTAGACTGTTCTTTATAAACAAGCTTATATTTTAGTGCGCACTCCATTTATGAAGAGATTGAACTCCTTCTCTGTCTTTTAGTTCTTATGATCGCCGTACTTCTGGAACACAGTCACATACTCTTGCAGCACTTATAACACCTTTTCACTTTAATGTCTAAATAATATAAGTTTTACTTGTTTGACTACCAGCCGACTTTCATGGTCATGTTAAGTTAAGTCTGTTTGCTACTAAGTACATTTTCTCTAATCTGAGATAATGTCTCCTGCACGAAAGTATGCATACCTTCTTCAGTCTAAAAGCCATCAAGAAGATCATTTTTGTCAATATTGTTGTCGGCATGTAGTTTTTTATAGTGTTTATAGTTGTCTATCGTGTACTGTTCAAGCTCCAAATTGTATTCATATATGGAGCGCCATACTGAGGGATTCTGACCAATTTTATCTACCAGCAGTCTGTATACTCTGTCTAATCTGTTTTTCATAGCTTGAATAATGCGTCTTCTTTCTGCCACGCCTTGCTGATACTTGAATATTTTTGTCACTTGGCCCAATAATTATGGTGTGATGAGCTCTGATCTTTAAAGATCTACTAACTTCTCAAGACTCTCGAAGAACTTGTAGAATTTTTTAAGTTTGAGCGCCACAGAGATCATGTTCGACCACATTTTCCAGCTCCTTTATGAATATTTTAGAGCCTGCTCTAATGTTGAATAGGCTTCCTTGTATCTCCCTTGATGAATGTAGCAGGTTGCAATATTTCCCCATGCATCTCCTTGAGTCTCATCTATGCATACGCACTCTCCGAAAGCTGGGATTGCTTTCTGAAAATCCTTCAGTTGCAAATAACAACAGCCGAGAGTGAACCAAGTGTTTGGGTGATAAAAATTCGCCTCGGTTGCTTTTTTAAAAGCTTCTGCTGCTTTGTTGTATTACTTTTTACCAAAATAATGCCATCCCAATGAACGTTGGCAACGAGCGTTCCGATGCTAACTAAGCTTCCAGGCTTACTCATAAAAGGGTACCCCTTTATCTCCTTCTTGAAGATCACCTAACATGCAGAGAAGTCTGGGAGTTCTACCGTGCTCTTGTTCATACTTTGTGGCTAGTGTCATAGCTTTCTCTTTGAAACTTTTGGCAATGAGACCATCAATACATTCTTAAATCATGCCTACTTTTTCATACAACTCAATGGCAGTCATAGTCATACCAATTTCCATATACTTCTGTGCAGAGATTCTGATAAAGTCAAGGTAAGGTAAATAAGCTGAAGTGAATAAATATTCTATATTTTTCTAAGATTTCTAATTAAAGTTGGCTTTTATTTTTTACAATTGGTCAAGGGCTCGCTCCACATTCTTAGTCCTAGGAAACTAATTTAACGAACGTAGAATCAGCACATTGTATAGGAGAGGATAAGTGAGTAACTCTTTATGCTCAAGTATTGTTTGGATAGATGTAGCAACTTGTTGATATAGTATCTCTTATTTTGGAGAAGTGTCCCACATATATTGAGTAGCAGCCAAGGCTACTAAAACCTTCTGCAATGTCACTTGTTGACCTTTTTATTATTATTTGCCTTCATCAACATATTTTGGTTTCTCAAGCAGAATACTCTATTAATCAAAGCTTGAAGATTCTATTTGAGTTGATTTGCTTTGATTTTGATGAGTAACTTAGAGCTACTTTAGAACAAGCTATTTAGCATTAGGCATCTGTACTGCATCTTCATCAATAGTTTCATCGCCAAATTTTGGCTTGTGAGTTTATTCCTGTTGTTTGTCTTTCAGGTTCATGACTAGCTGAGGTGTATCAAAGCTTTGAAACTTGGTCCTTCTGCCAAGCCTGCCTGTAAATTCAATGTCCAGTTTAGCGATAGATTTACATAATTCAATGATTTTCTCGGCTTCAGCGTATTTATAATAAAAAACGAGAGCGTGCGCGTACTATAGCAGTAGGGCAACATAGTTGACTAATGTGTACGAATGTGATTTATTAATCATGTCAATAAGCTGTCGATAAGATGAAAGTGTACGATCTGCTAGCTCTTTAGCCGGATTTTGCAATATTTTATTATGCAAAAATGAAATCCTTGCCTTCAGCACTAGCACTTGTTCTTACTCGAGTTATTCTTTGCTTGAGGGGAGTACTTGAAGAGTCTGTGAAATTACAAGGAGTAGTGTAGGAAGAGGAGTTGTTTTAAGCCAAGACTATCCATTTACTTCAAGTTACTTTAAAGCTTATGGCGACGTTTTCTTATTTATGAAATTGCTGAGTTTTAAATAATTAGATCTTCGATACCATAGCAATTAGCTCACTTGAGACTATGGGATAAATTAGCTAATCCAACTGTTTGCAAGGATAGCTTTAATAGCTTTTTATAAATCAGGCTTTAAATGATCACTTTACCTAATGAATGCAGAGTCTAAATGTTGATGATGAGGTCGATCTGCAGCCGTTACAAAACATGCGCTGGGTCCGTATATAATTTCACGAAACAAATCTTAAGCTAATTGTTGCGAGGCCGATATCAAACATACTCTGTTAGTAGTCTGACTACACTTTAGAATGATCTGAGTGAGCCAATTTTGAGTAAGGGGATAGTACTCTGCACTATAGATGAGACAACTCATAAGTAATTCTTTCATGGGGTTATCAGAGTCTATCAACTGTATTGACTTCTCGTGAATTGTAGGCTCGTCCATTTTTATTGTTGAAAATTAATACTTTTATTAACTGTTCTAAATTGGAAGTCTCATTAGTCATCCTGATTTTATACAATAGGTAATCTTAAACGATATTAAACTGAAATTGAATCATTGAAATGATGATTTGGTGTTATGATTTTGTTCATTCAGCTATACTTGCAATATAATATGGTTATTGTTAAGGAAGCAGAAATTAAAAATGGAAAACCGCCTCGGCTAACCGGTAAGAGAAGAAGACTCGTTTCGATTTCGACTCATCGAATACTCAATCGCGCTCACTAATTACAAAGTGCCTTTACCCTTAGTCTACTTACTCTTAGTGATCGAGTCCCTGCAGATCATCTCTATTGGTATCGTCGCTCCTATGAACTTCTCTTCATTTGCATATGGATATTTCGAGTACGTGGCCGAGGTGCTTTACCCTGATTTGTATCTTCGGACTATGGGATTGGTGCTGTATGCTATTCCCCTTATTTTCTTGTTCTCAGTTGCGCACTGTCTACTACTAATTTACACAATTTACAAATAGTCCAGACTCAAAATAATAGTGCATTACTTGCTGTTTCTGCAGGTTACAGTCTTAAATGTGCCTTTTCTGAGTATAACTGTGTCAGTACTGTATTGCAATGCTTCAAGCCCATTTAGTACATATTTTGTGTGCTATTAGGGAGCTCATGTGCTTTACTTGATCATGTCTTCTCTAGCTATTCTATGGTCATTTCTTTGTACTCTCTTTGTGTGTTTGTTCTACGTGTGCAAAGATCCACTCGCACTGGGATACTTTTCAACATCTTCTAACTTATGGCTATTGGCCAAGTTTATCCTCAAGCTGGCCCCAGTAGTTTATATCAATATTGACCCTATGCTTCAGTATGGAGTCTTGTACAGTGTCAGTTATGCTGGTCTTAACTTAGTATACTTTGGAGCTTTCAAAATTATGTGGCCTTACAATCGTAAATCCAAATCGCTTGAATACTTTATTATTCGTTGTGAAATGATCATCAATTTTGTGGTAGGCTTCTTTATCTTTTTACAATTTTTCTCTCTCGAAGATCCATTTAACATTGTTTTCGTCTCTTCCATACTAATGGGCGTTATCTTTGGAGAATTTGCCATTAAAATTTTCGAATTTCAGAATAAAATACTCATTTAAATTTATCTTAGGACTGAGTAAGAGGAGGAGTAAGTTTCAGAAAGCGTCTATATTTCATTTTTTCGCAATTTTATGGGACAAATTGAAACCAAGGGTTCTGATGTAGAATTGTTACCCATCCTTAAGTTACATGAATATGAGTGTGAATAATAGTAATGTCCTTGTCAAGAAATTCGAAAAATATATTGCAAGGAAAGTAAATAGGATATTTCAAAATAGTTACTTTACAAATTTGTTAATGTACTCATCAAGTAAGCCGTAATAAAGACAAAGAAGAACAACATCGAACTTCGATTAATGGAAACACACATTCGTTTCTTTCGACTAAACTAAAAAATAAAATCAATATTTTCGGTTTGTGACTTAATTTAGAACGATAAAGTTAGCCTCAGTGAAGAAATTGCAATACGAAGAGTGTTTTATCACTTTAGAGAGCTCAATCGGGAGCAGACTGAGATGAATAAATTTGTTGAATTCTCGAAACATCTATGGAAGTTCTAAAGAATAGCAGAGCAAGGGATATAAAATTGCCAGAGTTTTTGGAATTAGCTAATCCAACAAGACTGTGAAGTAACTAAAGCATGGAAGCTAGCTAGTATCGTTGAAGACGACAAGCACGAACTGTCATAGTTAGTGGACAAACATTTATTGAAAATTTTTCCCAAAAACAGACACATTTTGCAGACCTACTCTTAATTGCTCCGCATAGTTTATAGATGTCCATTTAATCAAATTGAGCCTTACCTCAAAGAGCTTGCTATGAATTCAGAGTTATGTGGTGATTAATTCGATACAAGTGGTGAAATGTTGTTTAGAGAAAATGACTAAATTGCTGTATTGTGCGCTTCATAGCGAGATGGCAATTTTGAATATATTAGAGCCAGCAGCAATATATATCAAATTCTCGACATTCGAAGCGTAGATCTGGTTGGTAAAAATATTAATACTATAATGCCTGAGATATACCAAGACTTTCATGATACTAAAGTCAAGTAATATTTAAATCAAAATGATTTTTAGATCTCAGAGCGTGATTCAAATGTATTTGCACTTGGAGGGAATGGAAATGTTGTTAGTACTCATTACAGAGTCAAAGTAATTCCAAGTATGAAAAATGGTTTCTAATTGGCTTGCTTTCTTAAAAAAGGAGCGGATAATAATGGATAAAAATATCTTTTATATTTTTACAATTAAAACGAAGAGTAGGCTCATGAACTCGGTTATCAAATTGGAGATATTATCCATATAGACCCTGAGCTCAAAAGTATGCTTCATAAATAAAGTGATGATGAAATAAATAGCAACTACTGTGCCAAAATTTAATAATTGCTACCAGAATGGGACATTTAATTGCAGTAAATGGACTGCTCTAAAAGCAACAAGTACGGTTCACTGTTTTCCAAAATCTAAGTAGCTCATTAGGATAAGCTAGATTGTGGGGTTATTATCAAATATCTCTGTTTTGCATCTATCATGGAAAAACCGAGGCTCACTATTGATGCAATTGACTCAGCTCATATCGTAATAAAGCTTCAGCAGAGTGATCAAGCTCTTCGAGAGTCGTACTGGTCGTAGGTTTCTAATTCGAGACTCAATTTGGTATAAGACACTAATAGCTAATCTAAAAACTTAAATCTTATGGAAATTGAAGGATTTGGTGGCTAAATGAAGGCTTCAGTTATTAATTTGTTAGGAATGATTTTTACAGCTATTATTGTTGGTCTATGCGTGGTTTCATTTAAGATCGGACCTGAGCTTGTTAAAATCGAACAACAAGATTTCACATCTATGTTGATTATTGATAATGTGACTATTACTCTATTCTAAACTGCTCTCAGTTATCAAAAATCATTGAACCCTTATCTCATGCCAACTGCTATCTCTAATAGCTCGGTGCTTGACAGTATAGCTGATCAGATGAAGGAACTGTACTCAATAAATGGGATGGTAAATATAGATAGAAATATCAGTGTACCTATCAAAGTATTTAAAGGCAATACTCTTCAAAATGTGATTTCATCTAGTCTTCAAAACGCTGTTAATTATTTGATAAGCGCATGTGCCTATTTGATCGGGGACATTAACGATACTAATGCAAGGCTGAATCTTTTTGAAAATCTGGAATCTACATATCAAGGATGCGTTGGTGTTTTCTCAGTTGATAATTTAGTTACAAATTCCAGACTGGAAAACCTGGAAAATATATAACTAGCATGTGACAGTCTTCAATATGTTTTGATTTCACTACTAGCCTTCCCTCTGCTTTGGCGAATCGTCAAAGTCAATCAGTACTCAAGTCTTGTGCTTTCTCTTTATTAAAAAACTATTGACATCGTAGAGATGAATGAGTTAGTGCAAAAATGTTCTGTTTTCATGTAAAAAATAAAAGGCAGTTCTTTAAACATAGATAATTCAGAATAGCCGAAAGTACGTGAAAAAGATTTGAGGATACTTTTCAAGCAGATGGACTATATTGTGCCACCAAGTGAGATTATTTCAAACCAACTTGAAGCTATATAATAACAAGATCAACTGATTAGTCTGAAAGAAAAGATTACTTTTCAGGGTGGTCCATCAAAAATAAAACATATTGCAATTGTGTTATTAGCACTCGTTTTATGGATTGCAATCAGGGCAATTATCAGGGTACAGACTCATTCTAGCGAAACAACAACAGAAAGAGCAGCAGTGATTGATCACATTCAAACTCAATTGAAAACAAATATATTGATGTCTCGACTACTGTTCAATGTGGCCCTAAATGATTCCTCAAATTCTAACGTAAAAGTAAGCTTAGATGATTTGTACCAGATACTATAGATTAACAATATCTTCAATAACGCCAGACAATCAATTGATTTTTAGCAAATTTACGCAACACTGGCTTAAATAGAAATGGAGAATTCAGCCTCAGAATTCCAAACATTCGAAAATGTCCTAACAACTAACCAGGAGAAACTTATGGATCATATTATGGAGGACATTCAAGACGATGAGCAAGTGATAATTGACAGACATAGTCCTGGCATATTGGTGGCTGGAATTCTAACTGGTGTTCTCACATTGTTCATTTTGTGGAAAGTGAGAGTACTACAGCTGCATATTTATACTGGCTCACTTCTCATGCTGAATATGATAAGACAGGACTGTTCAAAGTTAAAACTAGCCAATAAAACTGCGTTGGTCACCCATCTTCCTAGGTGACATGATTTATATTTATTTTTTACTACTACTATGATGCCTTATTATAATTGTGAATGAACGAAGAAGACCGTAAAAAATACACTGATGAGCTTCAAAAAGTATGTCCGCATTAACCTAGAATTTGACACGATCATGTTTCACAAAATGCTCAAAAGGGTCTAAAAATATAGCCAGTTGCTTTGATAATTGTTACTAAAAGTATTTACATACGATAAACACTGTGAGTTCAACCATTAAGGAGGTGGGCTACTCTAAGAACTCCTTGATTGCGTACAAGGGCTACCCTGAACATAATATTGAGTCATTATTAAACATAACGAGAACCTTAGTTGATACTTTAGCCGACGCACCCTTCGCCATCCAGCATGAGTCTCGGTCTTGATTATTACTGTATGATCTGATATTATAATTGTCAACAATAGCAAATACTAAAAATGTTAAAAATAAATTACGAACTGGCCAAGAAAATTCAATAAGTGCTAGCTAGCTCTCCGAAAGCAGACGAAGATACTATTGTGGATAAGCTTGCTAACAACCCTTCTGTACGCATGAAAAAGTAATCAATCAAAGCAGGAGTTAGGGAGTACTTTCGGAGTAGAATAAGCAAACCTGACGATAAAAAATAGCAACTGACTAATGTCGTAGACTTATAAAAGCCTAAGAAGAAAGTTAAAAGGGATAAAGATATTGAAATTTAATTCGAAGATCATCCTTCATACAAATTCGACAAATTAGGAGGAATAGGCGAAGCAATGACAGAAATTCAAAATAATATCTTCATGCCCATTTAAAAGAAAGAAGATTTAATAAGTATGGGCACAACTACTACCAAAGGGTTCCTTTTAGCAGGACCAGCAGGATCAGGCAAAACAGTAATTGCAAACTGTATTTTGTCTTACTTCAAAAATACTCTATTTTACAGTGCCTATAGTGTGTCTGCTATGCTTCTCTCATATTCGGATGCATAATAAAACATAAAGAAGATATTTGAGACTGCGAAATAGAATGAACCATCTATAATATTGATTGACGATATTGATTACATATGCAATAAAGAGAACAATAAGAGGCCTCAAGCACCTCCATTGTATCCTTTGCTTGCTGAAATCGATAAAGCACGAAACAGCGATATAGTACTTATAGCAACTACATCAAATCCGTAGAAGGTTGATGTTTCTCTTAAAAAATTGAACAGGTATGAGAAGACCATTACAATAAATGCAAGCAATGAAAAATGCAGATAATAGATACTTAATAAATTAGTAGAAGGCATCACTCATACATTGAGCAAAGAATAAATCACGAAGATATCGACCTAAACATCAGGATTCATGGCAGCTGATTTAGCTATGTTGGTCAGGGAAGCGAGTCTGCAATGCTTACTGTAAAATAAGCCAAGTAAAATTTTAACGGCCTAGAATATTCAGAAATCGATAAAATTCGTGCAGCCCATACTGAAAAAGTAAGGGTTCACTGATATTCCACAAACTACACTAGATGATGTTGGAGGACTTAAAAATTTGAAAATTTAGCTTTAGCGTGAGATCATCATACCAATGCGGCAACAATAGAAATTCAAATAAATGAACTTCGATATTCAAAGTGGAGGTGTGCTACTGTATGGACCTCCTGGGTGCGGTAAAACTATGTTGGCCAAAGCTATAGCAAATGCTGTAAGAGCCAACTTTATTATCGTTAAGGGGCCTGAATTACTCAACAAATATGTGGGAGAAAGTGAGCAGGCAGTCAGATAAGTGTTTGGTCGAGCACAAAGAGCATCTCCATGTGTTATATTTTTCGATGAGTTTGACGCTCTTGCCCCAAAAAGGTCAGATCAAGGCAATCAAGTTACATAAAGAGTAGTAAATACCTTACTCACTGCACTTGATGGAGTAGATTAAAGAAAAATGGTGTTTGTGATTGCTGCGACAAATCGTAAGGATATGATCGATGAGGCAACATTGAGAGCAGGCCGTATTCAAAAACATCTTTATGTGCCTTCTCCAAGTGAGGAAGAGAGGATATAAATACTGAAGGCAATAACAAAGCATATGAAAATTAGCAAAGATGTCACATTTACCGAAATAGCTAAAAAGACCAAGAGTTTTTCAGGAGCTGATTTAAAATTTTTAGTAAAATAGGCAACTGTAAGCACAGTAATGGATAATCGCAAAGAAGTGTCACAAAAGGATTTAGACAAATCATTAACTTAGCTATTGGAAGCCAAAAAGAAAGATTAGTTGAAATAAAAAGTGCATGAAGTTTAATTGAAGGATGATGAATAAAATGAAAAATACTCCTTCCATGCTCAGCCAGAGAGGAGTAAGCTTGAAGTTGCGGTTGTTGAGAAATAGAACCACAAGCAAACTCATAGTAACTCAAACATATTCGAATAATTTTTAGAGTATTTGCTGAAGAGAAAAAATGACGTTAGTAGTAAACAATGATTATTTATTTATTTTATTAGTGTATTGTGTTGTTATAAAATATATTGAATAAATCATTTAATCTGAGAACGGGCAAGGGAACTCGTAAAAAAGTCAGTATTAGTGAGAGTTTGGGTCATGCGAGGGAAGAAACGAGCCAGAAAAGAGTGTCTAGAGATTTGAGAAGTTAGAAGCTAATGTAGACGTAAATTTACAAATTCATACTTCAATCGCTCATTTTCCGAAATAGTGATGTTGGCTAGTAACCATAATGACTATACCCACTTCATGCGATTAGGAAGTGATTCCAAGTCATCACAATCTACGTTTTTGAGTTCTGAAGGCAGATAAGTGATGAGCTTGCTGCAAATGTCATTCGCAATGAATGAACCCTAAAACGAAAGAGCAAATCCAATGAGAGCAATTGCTTATGCTCTTAGTGGATGACAAAATCTGAATGGCACTACTTAATTGTTAGCTTTGTAGAATCGCAAATCTAGCGTCAGAGTACTATTAAGCATTGTGTCGACAATGTAAGCAGGGAATTTGTTGGCTATCAAAATTTGTGAGATTTAAGTCTGGTATCTTATATTATGCAAGAAAAGGTGGAAGCAAGTCAGACGAAATTCAGCTTCAGGGTAATAGTTGTCAGTCATATGAATATTCTCTACGTTTTTGTCGATATAATTCTACATGAGCTCATGCTGCTTGATTACCATACGACAATAAAATTGTACAAATCCATTTACCACTGCAATTTGTATTAAATCGTGCTTATTAATTGAGGGCTATTCGACCCAAAAGCGTCGTAAAACATATAGGATGTCAGGCCCTACTTGTGAGTTTACCTTGCTTTTCAGATAAATGCTATCTGAAGAGTATATTGCTTATAAAGCATTCATTAAAAATCTTAGTGTTGCAGAAGTGAAGTCTGGGTGACACGGTAACTAAGTCCAAATATCAAACATTATTCTATGTATTTTTACGATCAAAGTAACGATTTAAAGAGAAGTTTAATCCTGCTGAACCTCTTTTATCTCATTCTAATATAACTTTTGGGTCTTGGCGATGAAGCTTTGGAAGTAAGCATAATAATTTTTCTGAAAGTTCACACTCATATTCTGGTGGTCCAGCTGGCAGTACCACTGATAGTACCTTAAGTGATCTCTCAGCAACTATGGGTACGATGAGTGTTCAATTGGAGCAGTCGATATTTAGCATAAGGACAAACATTCGGTGTGTAATGAAATGGCTTATTTGATCTGAGCTAGAGATGACTCCATTTTTAGTTGTTTCATTTTTTGAATATACCCGCCTACCACCGGACTCTTTAGTATTCTGGCTGAATCCTTATCGTAATTGAGGTTAATGATGATCCGATCCAGCTTATTGACTTCAACTTAATTAATTAAATAGGTGAGTACTGGTAAAGTACACAGTTGTGTCCTACAAATTTCCCTAAGTACTACTTCCTTACACTATTGTCCACTGAGCGTGTAGTAGTTATTCACAAAATCCTGCATACTGACAATTGATTAATTATCAACATTATTATCCGTACTGCTAGGCTGAGCAGATATTGTCATAGATGCTGTCTGCTTTAGCTTAGTTGAGGCTGTCTTAGCAGGTGATGCTTTACTAGCCTTTATGGAGTTAGATATCACCATGATTACTTTATACACCTCATCCACTGATCTAAATCTGTTTATGCTAAGTGTGGGATTAAAGCAAGCAGTTGCGATTTAGAATATGGATATTACATTAGCTTGCAATTCCTACTTTGATAAGTAGCAGTAGATGTTGCGGAGAATGCTACTGCGATACACTGCATATACCTTATTGATGTTATTACTAACGAGGCATGACTGAATAAATGATATCGCCACTTTTTTACTCGTCTCGCTTCTCTTTGCAGCCTATCCCTCAGCTAATGCTACTCTGCACTCAGCTAAAGTAGAGATATCGTGATAGAAAGAGGAATTTTTGTGAAGTTCTTCAAGTTTGTCATGCATGTTTATTTTCTATATTTTCTTGTTGATCTCATACTCCTCGATTCTCCAGTTTTAGTCGCACCAGTTTAAATATCTTCTCACTTTGCGATCATTGAGTAAACCCTTGAAAGCTGCATTGGTAAGATAACATTGTCCACTATTGGATACAGGTATCATCATAATGTAATCAACAACACTCGATAAGAAGGCTCTCATTTTGTCAGGGTCTTACTCCGCCAAATCACTCTTCATGTACGACTCCAATACTAAATTGAAATACTGCAGAACTTAAGTGTCAAACTGAGTGTATATCTAAAGCGACTATCTGAACTTTAGTATTTAGTTTAGCTTCCAATGAGATGTAGGAATTAGTTTCATTTTTATAATAGCTTCGTTCAATTTATTATCAACCAAACAAGATAGAAACTCTTATATAGCATTAGAAGCCTCAAATATTTGAGAGTTAGGTTGAAAGGTAAACCCTTAGAAGTAGTTGTCAATCATTTGTTGCAGCTGATGTAGACGAGGTCGCATGAACCAGTCATGGTATGAGCACTAGTAGAACATCATCCAAATTTGTTGCTATTTCTATGACGTTTTAGTGCTCTCCTGAGTTATCCGTGAAGCTGCTATCTAATGAAGTGGCGAACTCCAATCCCAGAGTGGCTCTTATTCGCAGCTTCGTGCCAAAATTTATGGAATTTCAGCATCAGAAGGGTTAAGCTTGTGCCTAAACATAGCATACACGATATGAGCAAGCATGTACACATCGATTGCCTCAGTTAATGTGCCCAGTTCTGCTTCAGGAGGGTACGGCCTCTTCAAGTCTAGCAAATACTTAGAGTCAATTCCGTCAATATACGTTACAGTTTGTTCTCTGTTCTTAATAGCATTAGAGTTTAGAGACAATCCACTAACAAAATAGTCGAATTTTAAGTCACTATTATTATTAACGTTGACCAAGATATTCCTCGGTATTATAAGCAGACCAGTTACTGAGTATTTGTAATAACAGTATACTAGCTTGTCATTAATAGACTTGACCAGACTCATAATTTGGTCCATCAATGAGTCAGAATCTGGGCATTAAACTGGCCGCATTTATATCATTGGCGTATACTCACTTCTAAATGCATAGGCCCCTTCTACTTTAAACCGATTGCTAGTCTCAACATTTAAAGGCATGAGACTGATTTCAGGATCGCTGTAAAGCAAAGCGTGCTGCAACAAGTTGACCTTATTCTCGCTTTTACAAACGAAATCAGTGTCTTTCCATTCAATTTGTCGATGTAACACACAGTCTTTGAGCGAATCTAGGTTGTTCAAAATTATAGGCTTCTTCGAAAAGAGGAATGATTTTATTCTAAACAGAGGCTCATTCAAATCTTCAACTACAATTTTGTTGGACCATTAGTTTAGTCCTGATGGTTGTAATGATTTCAGTCTATTTTTTGGATCATCAAACTCATTGTAATGTAATATATCCAGTTAGTAGTTGAGAGCAACAGATGGCAGTTCAATTTTGTTGAGGTAGTTCAATATTTGTTTTACTTACTTTCCGACTCGTTTCAAATTCTTCACAACTTGCTCAGTAAGTAAGCTATACGCTACGCTACCTCCGAGCTCTTTATGCTCATAGGATTTGACTTTGAGAGGATGTTTTCGATAAGACTACTAAATGTTTGAAACTAAGCTTGTCATGACTTTCATTTTATCTGATTTCTTAACTGACTCTGGTGTTTATAATACTATCTTCAGACTCTTGTATTTCTGGCCTAGTGTCTGCACATTCATCTGGCAAAGATCCTCAAAGTACTGAAGGATTAAGTAGCCCAAGTTCGGATATTTTAGCATGATGATCCTGGCAAGGCTTTGGGCATTGTATCCCTACTGAATATACGGATAAATATATGGCTGAGTAGCTTCGATAAGCAAATTTTAGCACAATTCATTTTTAGTAGTCTGGCTGACCTTCATTTTATCCATCATGATTTTTAATTTAGATTTGCTCATTTGAATGCGGGTATTAAGAGCTCCACTTGCTGGTCCTTTACTTATTGAAGCAGAATTAACAGCCCTAGCTATAAAATCAACTTTCTCAACGTTAGGCATGTTTGTAAATCTCACAAGATCATCAATACCAATTTGTTCATTGTAAGAATTGTGAAGTTAGACACAACACAGTTCTAAAAATGCATTTTTAACTTCTATATTAATTTAATCAATTTTAGCAGACATTGAGTATTTATCTAAGTCTTCAGCTTGGAACACCTGCTGACATGCCATCCAGAACTGACAGAACTCCAAATAGCTAAGTCGCTTATCTGAATTAATATCGATTGCTGAAAACAGCTAGTTGACATCAGCACGGCTGTATCCGGTGATACCCTTTTATTCAATATACCTCCAAAGAGTAAGTAGAGTTAACTCTCCTTTTTAGCTGGCGTCGTTGTATATCTGATGCATGTCCACCCTTATATGAGTTTGGTAGAACTTGAACACCAGGCCGTAGTAAACTTGAGCCATATTTTTTATCTCCCTGCAGAAATGGTTGTTGAAAGTATCCCATTTTTTGATTTGCTTAAAATAATCCTCAGCAAGTTATTTTAAAATTATTATTGCTGTTTACATTTTTTAGTTACTCTTACTTGAAATTGATGCTAAAAGCTATGTTTGTACTTTATTTTTATTGCTGCTAAGTTATATGAGTAACTAATATAGTTTTTGAAGTTCATCAGAATGGTTCTTTTTTGTCTCTAAATAAGCATACAATCCTCCTCCATTGTCGATTTCTTGAATTAGATTGTCACTTTTGGATGCTTTTTATTCTGCAGCTTAAGTTTGTGTATTTTACTTTTTCTAATCTAATAACGAATTGGTGAGCCAGTCAATGATTCCACTTAAGTCCAGAAGTCCGCAGCTCTGCATAGTAAACTTTTGTTTAATGAATTCGTGATACTGATGATTTTGCGCAATGCCAAACTCGCCCATAATAGCTAAGCAAATGTCTACTTTGATGAACTTTGTTTTCTGTGACTTATGCACTGGGACTTAGTACTTGAGTAATTTCTATTTCACTTTCATTCGCAGTTGTTTGTCTTAGGGTGGTTCCAAAATAGGACCAACGTACTTTGAGGGCAATGATCCTCTTTTCGCCTTATCTTGCTCAGTAATGTAATCAATGTAACTAGGAATATACACATAGGGAGTCAAATATGTCGGAATTGTTCCTCTATACTTGGGAATGTCATTCAGATTCACATATCCAACACCGAACATGTCAAGCTCAGTGTAAATATGCTGGTATTGTTTACGATAGTTTTGGCTCTCTGCGCTCAACTATGATAATAGTATCTCAAAGTCGTTAGAGTTTATTGGATATTTTAAATTTAAACGTTAGGGTTTTGCCATTTCCGATACTATTTTTGTAAGATTTGCGACTTATTCATCGTTTTCTGAGCCTATGAGTGCAACTTCTGGCAAATATCGAACGATATTATCATAAGTACTTAAATCGAACATCTCATAGAGTTTAGCAGGAGCAAGATCTCTCTTAATCAAGAAGTCTCTCACTTGAGTCTGAACTCTCAATATTTATTGGTTGCTTGTTAATTTGGAGAGTAAACTCGATTGACAGTAAGCTAGTAGAGCATGAAAAGATGAAAAATATTATCCTGAACCTAATGAAAGAAACTGTTCATAAACTTTTGATTGCTGAATTCTTACAATAGAATCATATATGGTTGGGTTCTATTTAAATTGTTCAGCATTGATTGCGAAATTTAACAAATTTTTGTGCTGTTTTATAATTTCAATAATCTTTTTTATCTACTCAATTGGACTATCATCAGAACCAACGTATTTCTTCTGTTAAGTGTGTACATTTTCGAGTGCAAAATATTTCATCAACTGGATTATGTGTATCGGGTCAATCACACCATAAATCTACAATAGCTTGCGAGCTTCGTTGTCATTTTTCTCTCTCATGCAAGAAGTCAGCTGCTTAATTTTGGTAACATCATTACTTAAGTACTTATATACCAAATATTTGTGGTAATGCAGTGACTGCTTTACTGCTTATTTTTATGTCTCCCTCGTCGATTAATTATGGCTGTCGTATAAATTTTTAAGTCTTTCGATTTTGAGCTCGTACTCTAAAACCTGCTATTCATGCTAAAGTGGGTCTGAAAGAAACTATCGATCATAGAGTGCACAAATCCACTCCATTTTCTTATGGGTTGGGATGTGCTATTGACATAAGGCACGCATCCCGTTTGCATCACACTTCTTATTTTAAGAGATTCCTATAATAGCTTCATAGATTAATAACAGGCTCTCAGTACTCATTTTGCTTAGTGTTTTGAAACTCGACTTAAGTTTATAGTAGAAATCTGGAAATTGTACATTCTCTCCTATTACATGCATGATTTCATTAATACCCACACGACATACACAGTTTTATGTGAAGAATGCGATTGAACTGAACAGCTGCTAAGATTGACGTTATTTAAATCTCGCATGATCAATGAACTATCGAGCTGTAGCAAATGGTTTAAAGTTCACATACCACAAATGTTTTCCACCTAAAACATCCTCCATATGTTCCTGAGTGAAAGTGTATTGCTTAGGCTGGTCTTCCTCAGTAAATGGTAAATTTTGAGGTTGGCATTAATCCAAAAATAAATTTACTAAATTTTTGCCTTTAGTTTGTAGGACTAGGCTTTACAA
>APMI01015341.1_pt1 | contig 24910 bp, 27 predicted proteins | sample 667938 | NCBI WGS metagenome assembly APMI01 (sample SAMN01084076, study PRJNA167559) | wastewater metagenome | biome: Wastewater | place: Denmark: Ejby Moelle, Odense | collected 2011-11-28
CGGCATCTGCGCCCCTGATCCCCCCCCTTACGGGGCGATATTCCTGCCGCTGCTCGGATCGCAATCGCACGGGAACCGCTGAAGCGGCCGCAAGATCGACAATCGGCACGGCCTCGCCCTTCGCCCAGACGCTGGCCAGCGTCTGGCCATCCGGCCCGACGATGACCGACATGCCGCCAAATGTCACATCGCACTGGGCACCCACAAAATTGGCCCAGGATAGCGCCGTCCAGCCCGATGGTTGCGGTGGCATTGTAACCACTGTTGCCGTCACGCTCTGCCCTACCAAGGCAAATGCCGCAACCGGCATTGGGCGCCATCTCGCGCAGGCGCCCCATCCATTCCCTTCGACAGGCTGCGCGCCAGACACATGCAAATCAGGCCGATTACAGCCCGGCAAGAACAGTTCGGGCAGGATCAGCAGTTTTGCCCCCGCTTTCGCAACTGCCTGCAACTGCGTGCAAAATGACGGGAAAACTGTCTCTATCCGTCCATTTGTCGGCTCTGACTGCCAGAGTGCCAGCTTCACTTTCGCCGCCGCCACAAGCAATAATCTGTCGAAGATTTGCGCGATTTTGCGTCCGTTAGAAAGACCGTCTGATCATGAACGCCACAAAGCCGGTTACCGCCTTTGGCCCCGACTTTCCCTTTGCCTATGACGACTGGCTGAACCATCCGGCCGGATTGGGTCACATCCCGCCGGATCGTCACGGCGAGACGGTCGCAATCATCGGCTCGGGGGCATCAGGCATCGTCGCCGGATATGAGCTGATGAAGATGGGGCTGCGACCCATCATTTACGAATCTGCCAAATTTGGCGGCCGACTGCGGTCCGAGATCTTCGAGGGCACCGAAGATGTCATCGCCGAGCTGGGTGGCATGCGCTTTCCCGTATCGTCGCGCGCATTTTATCACTATGTGGACCTGCTGGGTCTGGAAAGTCGCCCGTTTCCCAACCCGCTGACCCCGACCGCAGGATCGACGGTCATCGACCTTGAAGGCGAAACACACTTCGCCCGTGGTCTGGACGATCTGCCGAAAATCTACCACGAAGTCGCCGCCGCCTATCGTGCCGCGCTGGAAGAACACAGCGATTTCACCGCCCTGACCCAAGCGGTCCGTGACCGCGATGCCCTGCGGCTCAAGGCGCTATGGGATCCGCTGGTCGCGAAGTGGGATGAGCGGACCTTCTATGATTTCGTCGTTTCATCCAAGGCTTTCCAATCGCTCAGCTTTCGTCACCGCGAGGTCTTCGGGCAGGTGGGCTTTGGAACCGGCGGCTGGGACAGTGACTTTCCGAACTCGATGCTGGAGATCCTGCGGGTGAACCTGCTGGAACTGGACGACCACCAGCGTTTCATCGTCGGGGGGGTTGAAAACGTGTTGCAGCGCCTTTGGCGCGCGCCTGCCGCCTGCGCTCACTGGCCCGAGGGAACGACACTGGCCGGGCTGAACGGCGGGGCGACGCTGGGGCGGGCGGTGCGCATTGCACGCAACCCCAAGGGCGGGCTGACAGTGACGGACATCTGGGGCGTCGCGCGCGACTATGCCGCAGTACTGGCCACCTGCCAGAGCCATCTGCTGACCACTTCCGTCGCGGTCGATGAGGCGCTTTTCGACCAGAAGATGTGGATGGCCCTTGATCGCACCCGGTATATGCAGGCCGCCAAGACTTTCGTCATGGTTGATCGCCCGTTCTGGAACGACATCGGCCCGGACGGACGGCCGCTTTTGTCGATGACGCTGACCGACCGGATCACGCGCGGCACCTACTTCTTCGACTATGGTCCTGAAAAACCGGCTGTCATATGCCTGTCCTACAGTTGGATGACCGACGCGCTGAAGGTGCTTCCCTATGGCCCCGAAAAAAGGGTTCAGCTTGCGCTTTCCGCGCTGGAGCGGATCTATCCTGACGTTGACATCCGCAGCCACATCCGTGGCAATCCCATCTGTGTAAGCTGGGAGGCGGATGAGAACTTCCTTGGTGGCTTCAAGGGCGCGCTGCCGGGTCATTATCGCTATAACCACCGCATGTACGGGCATTTCATGCAGCAGGACATGCCCACCGAGCAGCGCGGCATCTTCCTGGCAGGGGATGGCATAAGCTGGACACCCGCCTGGGTGGAAGGCGCCGTGCAAACCGCCCTCAACGCGGTCTGGGGCATCATGTCCCATATGCAGGGCGCAAGCCCCCTGGAAAATCCCGGCCCTGGTGACCTTTGGCCAGAACTTGGCCCCATGGCCCTGCCGGATTGACAAAGCTGGGGCCTGCGTCGCGACAGGAAACAAGCTTCGGATCATGCTGAACGGATCGGCAACTCTCTTTCGGGGGGCGCGGGGGAGAATGTTTCGGGGCCGCCCCGGCACGATTCGCCCCTGACCTGCCCCCCGAAACATCCTGCTGTGGTGCACCCTTGCGCTGCGCCGTGACATGCACGAGCTGGGCTGTTCTCTGGTCTCCGCCCCGGCACCCTTGTCGGGCTCCGCCGCGAGTGGGTCAGGCTCGATGCGAGGAACATCTCCATCCCGAAGATGACGTCAGGCCGCGCCTTCAACCTCCCCCTGTTGGAGAGGATGCCGCTTTCGGTGAGGATGCCTGCATCAACGAATTCTTTGATCGCGCGCTTGACCGAGAAGTCGCCCAACTCGGTATGCGCTGCGATGGTGCCCTTGGAACACCAAATGCCCGACCCGTCATTACTGGCCTTGTCTGCCAAGAACATGATGATCGGCTTGTGAACCGGGCGACCAAACCGCCGCCCAGCGCACATGTTTGTAACGCGCCAGCTCATAGCGCGGCTCCTGCTTTACAGGCGAAGGCCGCGCACAGCGCCAGGGAAGATCGTTATCGCGCTCATCAGGCATAGAGCAGTTTGGAAGAACATTCCGCGAATCGCAGGACGCGCTTTGTACGGGAACTGTACGAATGTTCTCGCGTCGTTCTTCGTATTCGTACGCATAAAGCTGCAAAATCAACAGGACGCCGCAGGCACCGATGCCAATAACCGTTGATTTATCTTGATTTTGCTGGCGACCCCGGCAGGACTTGAACCTGCAACCTTCCCCTTAGGAGGGGGACGCTCTATCCGTTGAGCTACGAGGCCTTCCAAAGGCGTTTTGCCCCGGATCGGATGGCAAGGCAACGGGTCAAACCGGACTGCCGCGCGATTCCCATGCGCCATCGCCCGGATGGTGGGACCGCAGGGATGGACAAGCCGGGTTTTGCCGCTAACATTGGCAAAGCCTTCGGTTTGAGGCATTGCTTTCAGGACAGTCAACAAGTGACCAAACCCTCCGGTTTCGACCCCCGCCGCCCCCTGACGCTTCGCGATGTGTCCGAAGCCTCCGGTGTCAGCGAGATGACGGTCAGCCGGGTGTTGCGCAATCGGGGGGATGTGTCCGAAACGACGCGTGAAAAGGTGCTGGCCGCAGCCCGAGCCCTTGGTTATGTGCCCAACAAGATCGCCGGGGCATTGGCCAGCCAGCGGGTCAATCTGGTCGGCGTGGTTATCCCGTCACTCTCGAACATGGTCTTCCCAGAGGTGATGACGGGCATCTCCGAGGTGCTGGAAGATACCGGCCTGCAACCCGTGGTGGGGGTGTCGAACTATTCGCCCGATCGGGAAGAGGCTGTCCTTTACGAAATGCTGAGCTGGCGGCCCTCTGGCCTGATCATTGCCGGGCTGGAACATACCCCTGCGTCCCGCGCCATGCTGGCGCAGGCGGGCATTCCCATCGTCGAGATCATGGACATCGACGGAGAGCCGGTGGATTCCGCCGTTGGCATTTCTCATCGCCGCGCCGGTCGCCAGATGGCCGAGGCGATCATTGCGGCCGGCTATCGCCGCATTGCCTTCATGGGCACCCAGATGCCCAACGACCACCGCGCCCGCAAACGGCTGGAAGGGTTCGAGGATGCGCTGGCCAAGGCTGGCCTGACACTCGTGGACCGAGAGTTCTATTCGGGCGGATCGGCATTGCTGAAAGGCCGCGAGATGACCGAGGCGGTTCTTAGCCGTAATCCAGATGTCGATTTTCTGTACTACTCCAACGACATGATCGGCGCGGGTGGCTTGCTTTACTGCCTTGATAAGGGGCTGGACGTGCCGGGCAAGATCGGGCTGGCCGGCTTCAACGGCGTTGAGCTGCTGGATGGTCTGCCGCGCAAACTGGCCACGATGGATGCCTGCCGGTTGGAGATCGGACGCAAGGCCGCGGAAATCATCGCGGGCAAGGGTCACGACGGCATCATCGGCGGCGAGGTGCTGGAGTTGTTCCCGACCTTGGAGCCGGGCGATACGATCCGCAAAGCGCCGTGATCCAAACCGGCGGAACGGGCGTATATATCTCGTCCAAGGAGGATCGCCATGCCCCTGCCCCGCCTTCGCAGTCTTATCGCAGGCCTTACCCTGGCCGCAGCAAGCCCGGCCGGTGCCGCAGACCCGGCACCCGGCTTTACCTTCCCCTCGATCGATGGTGGCAGCTATGACACTGCGAATTGGCGGGGCAGGCCGGTGTTGGTCGTCAATACCGCTTCGCTGTGCGGCTTTACCCCGCAGTATGACGATCTTCAGGCCCTTTCGGATACCTACAAGGATCGCGCCATCGTTCTGGCCGTGCCTTCCGATGACTTCAATCAGGAGCTGGGATCGGACAAGGACGTCAAGGCATTCTGCGATGCGAACTTCAACCTGACCTTGCCGATGACCACGATCCAGCATGTTGCCAAGGGCGAGTTGCATCCGTTCTATGCTTGGGTGAAGGACACGCAGGGCTTCGCCCCCGGCTGGAACTTCAACAAGATACTGATCGGGCCGGACGGGCAGTTTATCAAGGCCTGGGGGTCGATGACCAAGCCAGGTTCCGCGTCGATTACCAAGGAAATCGACGCGCTTCTGAACTAAAGCCGCGCCGCCAGCCGTGCCCCCTGGTCAATTGCACGCTTTGCGTCCAATTCGGCGGCCACGTCGGCACCGCCGATGATGTTGTGCGAAATGCCTGCCGCAGTCAGGCGGTCGGACAGGCCGCGCTCTGGCACCTGGCCTGCGCACAACACCACGTCATCCGCCTCGATAAGCTGCGGTTGCCCATCGCGCAGAACCGCCAGCCCCTGCTCGGTGATGGCCTGATAGGTGCAACCGCCGATCATCTTGACCCCCTTGGCCATCAGCGCGGCGCGGTGAATCCATCCGGTGGTCTTGCCCAGGCCTCTGCCCGGCTTTTCCGGCTTGCGCTGCAACAGCCAAACCTCGCGCAGGGGTGGCTCGGGCGCCGGTTCTGCCAAACCGCCCGGTATTCTGGCCGGATCGCCCACGCCCCATTCCTGACGCCAAAGCGCCGTGTCGGTGGTGGCAGAGTGATCGGTCACCAGATATTCCGCCACATCGAACCCGATGCCACCAGCGCCCACCACCACCACCCGCTTGCCAGCCTTGGCACCGCGCAGCACGTCGATGTAGCCCAGCGCCCGTTCCTGTCCAGGAATGCCGGGCGCGCGCGGGGTGACGCCGGTGGCAATCACCACTTCATCGAACCCGGTCAGCGCCTGGGGCGTCGCCTCGGTCTGAAGCCGGGTTTCCACCCCCAGCCGCGTCACCTCGGCTGCAAACCATGCGACAAGGCCATGAAACTCTTCCTTGCCCGGCACCTGTTTGGCCAGATTCAACTGCCCACCCAGTTCGCCTGCGCGTTCGAACAGGGTAACGGTGTGCCCACGCTCTGCCGCCACCATCGCACAGGTCATCCCCGCCGGGCCTGCCCCCACCACGGCCACCCGCTTGGGGGTTTTTGTCGGCGTATAGAGCAGCTCGGTCTCATGGCAGGCGCGTGGATTGACAAGACAGGATGTCAGCTTGCCCGCAAAGGTATGGTCAAGGCAGGCCTGGTTGCAGGCGATGCAGGGCGCGATCTGCGCCGCGCGCCCGCTGGCAGCCTTGACCACGAAATCCGGGTCGGCAAGGAAGGGGCGCGCCATCGACACCATGTCGGCCATGCCGCGCGCCAGCACGCCCTCGGCCACCTTGGGCGTGTTGATCCGGTTGCTGGTGATGACCGGAATCTTCACCTCTGGCCGCAGCCTCCCCGTCAGATCCGCAAAGGCCGCCCGGGGAACCGATGTCGCAATGGTCGGCACCCGTGCCTCATGCCAGCCGATGCCGGTGTTCAGGATGCTGGCGCCCGCAGCTTCAACCGCCTTGGCGAGCATCACCACCTCGTCCCAGGTTGAACCATCAGGGATCAGATCGATCAGGCTGATCCGGTAGATCAGGATGAAATCCGCCCCCACCGCCGCCCGGACCTGCCGCACCACCTCAACCGGCAGGCGCATCCGGTTTGCATAAGACCCACCCCAATCGTCCGTTCGTTTGTTCGTGTGCCGCACAAGGAACTGGTTCAGAAAATAGCCCTCCGACCCCATGATCTCAACGCCGTCATACCCGGCGTCGCGGGCGCGGGCGGCAGAGGTCGCTATATCGGTGATCTGCTTTTCAATTCCCGCGCCATCCAGCTCTTTTGGCGGAAAGGGCGAAATCGGAGACTTGATGGCAGAGGCCGAAACGCAATCCGGCCCATAGGCATAGCGGCCTGCATGAAGGATCTGCATGGCGATGCGCCCGCCCTCGTCCTGCACCGCCTTGGTGACACCGCGATGGTTCGCAATGTCTTCCGCCGAGAACAGGCCGGAGGCCCCGGGAAATACCCCGCCCTCACGGTTCGGCGCCATACCCCCCGTCACGATCAAACCGGCCCCACCCCTGGCCCTTGCAGCATAAAAGGCTGCAACGCGGGCCCAGTCGCCGCGCTCTTCCAGATTGGTGTGCATCGACCCCATCATCACCCGGTTTTTCAGCGTGACATGGCCCAGATCAAGCGGCGCCAGCAGGTGCGGATATTCGGTCATGGTCTCCTCCATCGCGCCAGATTGCCCGCTCGCTGCCCGGTCGTCACGCACAACGCAGCGTCATGCACCAGTTGAACTGCGATCCCCACCCCGCTAGACAGCCCGAAAAGGATGCGTCGATGCCCGAACTTTTCGCCTATACAGACGGAGCTTGCTCGGGCAATCCCGGACCCGGCGGCTGGGGCGTGCTGATGATCGCGCGGGAAGGTGGCGCGGTCGTCAAAGAACGCGAGTTGAACGGCGGAGAGCCGCAGACCACCAACAACCGGATGGAGCTGATGGCCGCGATTTCGGCGCTGGAGGCGCTGAACCGCCCGGTCGAGATTACCATCGTCACCGACAGCGCCTATGTGAAGAATGGCGTGACCGAGTGGATTCACGGCTGGAAGCGCAATGGCTGGCGCACCGCCAGCAAAGACCCGGTGAAGAATGCCGAGTTGTGGCAACGGCTTGAAGCCGCGCAATCGCGCCACAAGGTAGCGTGGCGCTGGATCAAAGGTCACGCCGGCCACGCCGAAAACGAACGTGCAGACGCCCTGGCGCGGGCGGGCATGGCGCCCTACAAGCCGGGCGCTGCCGGATGATCCCCGGGCTTGCCAGCGCGCTCGATTACGGATCGGTGGCAGTCTTTGCCCTGACCGGCGCCCTGGTTGCCAGCCGGTCGCAGCTCGATATCGTGGGCTTTGTCTTCATTGCCTGCCTGACGGCCGTCGGCGGCGGCACGCTGCGCGATGTCATTCTTGACCGACCTCCGCTGTGGATTGCCGATCCAGCACTGCTGGCCGTGGCCGCGGGGGCGGCCATTCTGGTGTTTTTCACCGCGCATCTTCTGGAAAGCCGCTATCGCACGCTGGAATGGCTGGATGCCTTTGCGCTGGCTGTCGCCGTTCCCGCCGGTGTGGCGGCCGCAGTTGAAGCGGGGCAGTCCGGCCCGGTGGTTCTGGTGATGGGCATGATCACGGGCTGCATGGGGGGCCTGTTGCGCGATGTGGTCTGCAATGAGGTGCCGCTGGTGCTGAAGCAAGGCGAGCTTTACGTCACCTGCGCCCTTGCCGGGGCGCTGGCGGCGGTTCTGGGTGGCCAGGTCGGACTGCCACAAAGCGCCGCCCTCATCCTGTGCAGCCTTGTCACGCTGATCCTGCGCACGGGCAGCCTTGCCCTTGGCTGGCGGTTGCCGGTCTATCGCCCGCGGCCACCGCAGCAGCCAAAACGCTAGATCCAGTCCAGATTGACCCTTCCCGCCGGGTATTTTTCGGCAAAGCCTTCGCGGATGGCACGGTAACGCTCTCGAAGGTCACGAAACTTGCGCTCGTGGGTTTCGGCCACCAGGCAACGGACATGGGCAAAAAGGCCCTCGGCATCCATCTGCTCCAGAATCTCCAACTCTGCGCCCTCGATGTCCATTTTGACAAAGGCGATGCCGCCACGCTCTGCCGCTTTTTCGCGTACCAGAGTGGGAAAGTCGATCAGGGGCACCTCAACCGAATTCGCCGTGTCAATACGCCGGCCACCATCCAGAATCGTGCTTTTGACCGAGGCCCCGGTGGGGTTGTCGACAAAATTGTCCGCCCGCATCAGCCGCACGGTGCCAGACCCCACACCGACGGCGGCATTGACCAGCGTGACATTCGCCACATCCGCAAATTTCTCCTGCAAGGTGGCAAAGGCAAAGGGGTCAGGCTCATAGGCGATCACATCGGCCCCGGTCGCGGCCAGTACCACCGTCACCACCCCCATGTTCGCTCCGCAATCCATCACCAGATCACCGGGGCGCAGCATGGCGCAGACCCCCGCCAGAAACCCCTCGGCACTGGCCTTGCGCAGATTGCGCTTCTGCCGCCGGATCAGCGCCTCCGCCTTCAGCTCGGCCGTGCTTTTGGCGGCCTCGGGCCGCGTGGGTTCGCTGTGATCCACCTTATTCCTCCAGCGCCTTTGCCGGGTCCACGCCCTCAACCGTGCACATCCGTGCGGCATAGGAATTTGGCAGCGGCACATTCTTGCGCCACCAGGGTTTGGTGCCGTTGGTGTAAAGGTGAACCGACAGCGTGTTGTCGGTGAAATGCCCTTCAACCCGGCCATAGGGGTCATAGAACACATCGTTCAACTGGAAGGGCACCGGATAGAGGTAATCCGGCGTCAGGGCCTTTTCGTAATCGCCGGTCTGCTGGGCAAACCAGGTGAAGGCTTGCGGACCAAAGGCCGTGCGTTCGGCATTATAGATGCGCACCGCCTGCGGCAGGCTTGTATCCTGCTTTTCAATCTTCTTGCGCTGCTGCTTGTTGAACCATGCCGGGGCGGCAGGCAGGTTTTCGTAATAGTCCAACAACTGCGCCATCAACTCGCCCCCCTTCGGGATGTAAACCACCCCGCAGTTCAGCGCCCCTCGAAAACCGTGACCCGCGAAGATGTGGGTCATCTCATCAGGGAACGGCTTGTGGCAATAGGCGTCGCAGTCGATCCATACGGCATCGGTCGCCTGGATCATCTTGTAGCGGAACACATTGGACAGGAAGGATTCCGAGGTCTGCCGCACGATATCCATGTCGATCTTCATGATGTCGCTGGCCGGCCGCACCGTAACCCCCTCGGGCACATTCGTCACGGTATCGGTGCAATATAGCGTGGTCGGATGTCCCTGGCGCACATGGCTCAACAGACAGATCTGGTTCAGGTAATGCAGCCTTTCGCCAATCCAAAGCGAGGCGACGGGGCGGCGGACGGGGTTTGCAGAGGGTGTGGGCATCTTGGGCTCTCTTTCACAGGCAAAAAGGTCAGGCGTCGGGCGCGTCGTCTGGCTCGGCATCGGGCACGGAGGAAAAGCCAAGCGCAACGGTTGGCGGCAAGTCGAAATCGGGCCGGTAGCCAAGCGCCATGAGCAGTTCAGCCACGCGACCAAGTTGCCCGTTCCAGCGCTCAACCAGCCGTCCGGTCAACAAAATCTGCGCCGGACCCGGCAGCGGCAATTCGGGCAGCAGCGATAACAGCAGCTCGGGCGAAAGCAGCGGGTCCGATAAAATCAGCGTTGCGGGCCGGTGCAGGCGCAACCAATCGATCACGGCCTCTTGCGTCAAGGGCGCATCCAGCATTTGAAACTTCGGGCCAATGGCGCGCGCGCTTTGGTTACACAGCCGCAGCATCACATTTCGGAATGAATGTTCGCTTTCCTGCGCAACCACCGTCACATCGCCACGCGTATTGGCCAAATTGGCCGCAAGAAACCCCTCTGCCGCACCGACGAACAGGACCTTACCGCCCTTTGGCACGATCTGCGGCAGCTTTCGCGCCAGAATGCGCTGAAATTTCCCCTTTCGGATCAGAAGCATAGCCAGAGGCGAAAACAACCTCATGTCCAGAGGCACCTGAACCCGATGGTTCGCGACATATTCCATGGGCAGGTCAGAATCGGTATCCAGCGGACCCGGCAGGTATAAAACCTCGGGCTCCTGCTCTTTCGCCTCTGCCAGCTTTTCCTTGCGCGCAGCCCGGGCCTTCAGCCCGCGCTGCTTTTCGACATCCGACATCAGAGCCGCGATCTTTTCCTTGTCTCGGGCGACCGGGGGTTTGGCCACGATCTGCGACAGTGGCACCTGACTGGCACGAGCCAGATCGGCAACCAACGTGTGATAGGCTTCGGTCTGGCGCAACTCGGCCAGCCGGGCCTCGGCACGCTCTACCGCAGCAAAATGCAGCCGATTAAGCACCGGATCTTGCAGCAACTGAGTAATCAAGACATCGCGCTGCGGTTTATAACGCAGCATGGTTTCGTCGCGCACCTCGTTGCGGTCCTGCAAGCTCCAGTAATCGCTGTTGTATTTGTCTTTCTTGTTGTTCACATTTCCGCGCATCTTGCGGATGGCATAGCTGTCCACCGACTTGACCGCATAATGGTTCAACTGGACCCAGTCATAGCCCACCGTGCGGGTAATCGACCGCCAGCCGCGAAACTTGAAGTAATCCTCCATCTCGCGGCCCGAACCGTTCAGCCATTTCACCTGATCAGGATAGTCGGTCTTGATCCAGCGGGTTTTCATCTTGGGTCGGTGGATGCCCAGCTTCCAGTGATCGGCATCGAACCGGAACAGCGTCTTGACGCCCCAACCCTTGTTCCAGGTCTGCGGCGCGGCCATCAGATATTGCTCGCTGACAGGCGCGCGCGACCAATCGACCACTCCACCAGAGCCAAAGATGCGCCATGTCACCACGATCCCGTTCGCGCCCTGCGCCACAGCCGCGCCGATCAGCCCATCCAGTTTGCCGTCACCATATGGGATCGACAGGAACTCATCGGCATCAAACACCATCACCCAGTCAGATTGGCAGATGACCGGCTCTTGCTGCGCGTGGTTCAATGCCGATGGTTGCGGACGCAGCCCCTCGGGAATGACATTACGCCGATGGTGGCATAGACCCAGCTCCTCCAGCCGGATCAGCATGTCATCTGTGCCATCCGAACAATCGTTCGTATATACGACCAGATCGGTGAACCCCAACAGCAGATGATGGGCAACCCATTCGATCACATAGGGCCCCTCATCCTTCATCATCGAAACCGCCGTCACCTGACCATGCGGGCTAAGGTGACGTTTCAGGGCGAAATCGACCGTGCCCCAGATGTCCGATGCGCCACGCGGGCGGCGGATGTCCTGGGAAACCACCGGGTTGACGGCGCTCGCATTTTTTCTGGGTTTTGCAGCCAAACTGTTCATCCCACGGCGCATGAACCTGCCGCAGCCGTTTGCGAAGGCACGGCATTGCAAGGAAAATACGAAACAAAGCCCATTGTCAGGACTGCTACCACTTTGCTGATCCGCGACCGCAATTCGATCACGTTGCCACACTGCCTCGGACTGCTGCGAAGTTTCTTTCGCTTGTTTGCATGGAACTTAGGGCGCTGCGGCCAAGCCGGGCAAGCACAAAGCATGTATGCGCATAAATTGGATTCGGCGGTGACATTGCAACAACGAACCTCCATACTGTTTACTAGAGCAGAACACCGGCCGATCAGAGCCGCAGGATGGAACAGAGCGTGACCAACACGGCAGACGCCCCAGCAGATACCCGGATCATCGCAACGGTCCACGGTGTCATGGTGCCGCAGTCGCCGTACATCGGCCCGACGATGGCGGAAAGCATCGTCAAAGGCCGCTATGAATGGCGCGGGATCGGCACTGGCCTTGTCGCTATACCCGAAGGTGCGCGCATTCTGGAAATGGGCGCAGGGCGGGTATCGTGGGGGCGATCATGGCCTTGAACCGCAAGCCCGCCGCCATGATGTCGATCGAGGCGAACCCCAATCTTCTGCCGCAGATCAATGCTCTTTACCGGCTCAACAACCTTCAGGACTGCATTGCCCTGCGCCATTGCCCGGTATTTTCGCAGCCCAATCCGCCAGCCACGGCCGAATTCTTTGTTGCGGGCAATTTTCTCGGCTCGAGCCTCTTTGCCCCCGACAACAAGAGATCCAGGCCAGTGCAAGTTCCAATCATACCCTATGCGACCCCCAAGGCCGAGTTTCCCCATGACGTGCTGATGATGGATATCGAGGGTGCAGAGCTGGATTTTCTTCGCCATGCCGATCTGACGGGTATCAACCTGTTTTTGGCTGAGTTCCACCGCTCGATTCACGGGCGCGAAGGAATGCGCGGATGCCGCCATCTGCTGGACAAAGCCGGTTTTTCGATTGACGAAGAACTATCGCGCGTCGGTGTTTATGTCTGGCGGCGACGGGTGTGACGATGCAGGATTATCCGGTCAGCGCTCACCAGATGGCAGAAGCGGACGACCCCGGCGAAGAAAGTGATGCGCGCCGCCCGGCGTCGCCCGGTCGCTTTACGCCACCACCCGAGGCAGACGATGCGGCAAGTGCCGCCGCCATGCCTGCGTTTCTTTTGCGCGGCGGGCTGGTGGACGCCTGGTTCCAGAGGCGTGGTGAGACCCTGCTGGTCACCTTCGACAATCTCGCCTCGATCGGTGAATATGATCCGCCGCAACCTTGGCTGATGGCTCTTTCCGAGCGGCTGGGCCTGTCTGTTCTGGGTATTCTGGCCAGTCGCAAGGATTGGTATCGCAATCCTGATGCTCCGGCCCTGATCGCGGCGCTGCGCGACGCCGGGCTGTTCGACGGCTTTCGTCGTGTCCTGTTCATCGGCACCTCGATGGGCGGTTATGCGGCGCTGGCGTTTTCGTCGATCGTGCCGCAAGCCGCCGTCCTGGCGTTTTCGCCGCAATCCACCCTGTCGCGCCGCATTGCCCCGTTTGATCTGCGGTATCGTTATGGCCAGCGCCGCTGGGACTGGTCCACACCCGAATTTCTGGATGCCGCCGCTTCGGTCAGCACGGCAGAGGTCTGGCTGGCCTACGATCCCTTCGTACCGGAAGACTGCGCCCATGCCCGCCGCATCTGCGGACCCAACGTGCGGCATATTCCGCTGTCGCACCTGGGTCACCGCGCGATCCGCGAGGTCAAGGCAGCAGGCCTGCTGGATGATCTGATCGCCGATATCGCTTTTGACCGGTTTCAGCCTTCTGCCTTTGCGCGGGCTCTAAGGGCCTGCCGGTCAGATCCCGGCTGGCAGCGGCAAATGCTTGGCCATGCCGAGCGGCTTGGCCACTATAGCCTTGCTCTGACCGCAGCCCGCAAACTGGCGGCCGACCATCCTGACCTGCGCTTTCCGAAACGCGCCGTCGCCCGGCTGGAGGGGATGCAGAACCGTCCGCCCGCCTTGCCGGACGGGATGCTCCATATCGCTACGGGCGAGCCGAAGCCGCCGTTCTCCGGCGCCATAGAGCGCCTTTCACGCGCCTTGATCCTGCCAGAACGAGAGGGTGATGCCCGGTTGGCTTCGGGCGTTTTGCGCCGGGACGGCAGCTTCGCCAAATTGTCCCGCGCCTGGATACGGGCGCGCAAGGCGACACCGGCACCCCGCCTGCAACCCGACGAGCACATTGCTTTTCTGCCTGGCCAACACTTGTTTGCTGGCCATCTGCGCGGGCATTTCGGGCATTTCCTGGTGGAAAGTACCGCCCGTCTCTGGGCGCTGGATCATCTGGGCCTGCGCCCGGACTCGATCTTTTATCTGCCCTACCGTGGCGCGCATTACGAGACCGAAGGGGTGATCCGATCACAAAAGCCCCTGTTTGACCTTCTGGGCATCGACGTGCCCGTCCGCACCTATCCCGGCGCCCTGCGGGTCGAGCGGCTGTATCTGCCCGAACTCGGTTTCGGCTGGGAAGAGCGTTATGCGGGCAGTCCGGCCTATCGCGCCTTCATGCAGAGCCGATTGGGGGCAGCGGCACCGGCCGAAGGGGGCGAACGCCTTTACATCTCGCGCGCGAAACTGGCCGCCCAGCGCGGCGGCATTCTGGGCGAAACGGTGATCGAGGAAAACCTTGCCCGTGCCGGGTATGAGATTTTTCACCCCGAACGCCACCCGATTGCAGTTCAGATCGCCCGCTACAAGGCTGCACGCAGCATCGTGGCGCTGGATGGCTCGGCCCTGCATCTGGCGGCCTATGTGCTGCAACCGGGCGCGCAAGTCACGATGATCCTGCGCAGGTCCAGCGCGAATGTGGATGATTACCTGCTGCAATTCCGCAGCTTTGCGGGCATCACGCCCAATGTGGTCGATGTGATCCGCACCGATTGGGTGTCTGGTGACGTTACCCGCCCCGACTATCGCTCGGTCGGAGAGCTGAACTTCCTTCGCCTGTTCGACCGGCTCAAGGCGCTTGGCCACTTGCCCTATGCCTTTCGCCCCGACCTGCCAAGCGATGCCGACATCTCCGCCCTGCTGGAGGCGCAGACCGAACGGCGGGGCGAACCGTTCCGCGCGCTGAACAAGGGCGAACGCCACCCGGACGAGGCTGATCCATGACGCCGAAACTCTCGGTATATTTCATCGTCGAACCACCAGAATATCAGGTTCTGGCCTGCTATCTTGCCGCCTCGTTGCGCGAACAATTCGGCCAAAGCGTGCAACTGATCGGCTATTGCCCGGCGGCGAAGTTTCCAACTATTGCGCCCGATGTTCTGACCACGCTGGGCAAGATGGGCTGCGAGGTGCGTCCATTTGAAACCGCCGGGCGCTGGGATCCTGCCTATCCCCATGGCAACAAGATCCTTGCCACGCTGGAGCCACGCGACACCGAATTTTCCTGCTTCATGGATTCGGATGTCTTGTGCATTCGCAAGAATGATATCGCCAACCTGATCCGGCCCGGTCATGTCTCATTGACCCCGGCGGCCAGTATGAACTGGGCCAAGCAGGACGTGTGGAAGATCATCTATGATGCGGCCGGGATGGAGATTCCCGAAGAGCGGTTCATGTTGATGAAACAGAAACGCGGCAAGCCCCGCATACCCTATTTTTCGTCGGGTCTGTTCTGCTTTCCGCAGGCCCACCGCAATGCCGATGGCTACACATTTCCGCAGGTCTGGTACGATATGGCCCGGATGCTGGACGCCCATCCCGACATTCCGCACAAACGCCCCTACCTCGACCAGATCAGCCTGCCCCTGGCCATCCAAAAGGCTGGCCTGTCGTGGCACCTTCTGCCGGAAGAACAGCACTTCATCCTTGGCGGGCGTGCGCGGGGCGAACCGCTGCCCGAAGGCCGCCAGATCTATACCGTACATTACCGCCAGTGGCTCATCCTGAAAGAGGTCGGCTTGCGCTGGAAGGCGCGCAAGATGCTGCTGAACCAGGCAGGCACCAAAAGCGTCGCGGTCGAGCCTGCCGAAGAAGCGCAACCGCAGCAGGCTGAGGCGATGGAATAATTTCCGCTTGCTGTTCATGAACAATCGGTCACTCTAGCGCCATGTCACGCCCCCGCACCCTGCCCGATAGCGAAATTTTTGTCCTGGTTCTCGCGGCCCTGGCCGATCAGGGTGAGAAAGCCATCAGTTTTGGCAACCTGTCACGGGCCTGCGGCCTTGCGCCAGCGACGCTGGCCCAGCGTTTCGGCTCGGTCGATGGCATGATCCATGCCGCGATTCTTGCCGAATGGGATCGTCTGTCTGCTGCGTTGGATGCTGAAAACGCTGATCCGGAAAAGGGCGCCCAGGGTCTGTTGAAGCGCCTGCCAACCCCAAGTGCCGCCGTGCTTGCCGTGAGCCTGCGCGATGCAGCTTTGCGCACGCAGGCCGAAGACTGGCGTGCCCGTGTCGAAACGGCGGTCGCGGCCCGGCGTGGCGGCAGCCTGAAGGGCCGAGAGGTGGCGGCGATGCTGGTCGCGGCATGGTATGGCCGCCAGTTGTGGGACGCCCTGGGGACAAAGGGCTTCAAACTGTCCGATCTGATGAAACGCCTCGGCTAGCGCCCGTATTTCTGCCACAGCCAGACCAGCGCGACCGCCCCCATCATCGCACCGGCGAACCCCGCCATCCAGGCCGCCATGGTCACCAGCGCGCGCAGGGCGAACCCGCCAACCAAAGCGCCGGCCATACCGATAACCACCGTCGTGGGAATATCCGCCTCCCAGCCAAAGGCGCGGGTCGCCAGAAATCCGGCCGCCGCGCCGATGATGATCAGAAGAACGATGCCCATGGCTCACACTCCGCTTTGCCGGGTGTGATATGGGGATTGGGTTCTGTCTTGTCCATGCCCAGCATGGCCCGGGCGATCACCCTGAAATCATGGCGCGACAGCTCGCGGTGTCCATAACGGAACGCCATGCCCCATGACGCCTGTCCCCGCGTCAGATCGAGCCGGTCCAGCAGCGGATGAATCGGGGCTGGCTGTGCTTTTTGCCAGATCACATCACACCGCCAAGGCACAAAACCGCCACCCATATCATGCTGCCACGCCTCGCCCTCGGCCAACCGTCCGATGGCGGTAAACGCCATGACTGGCGCGCCGCCCCGCATCAGTTCGCGCGGGGAGTATATCACCACGCCGTCACCGGGCCGCATCCGCCGAAGGGGCGCGGTTTTGCCATGGCAGGCCTGCACAATACCTTCCGCCAGCCCATGTGCTGCATGATCAGCCGAAGCTGTGATAACCCAAAAGCGTTCCATCTGTGTACCCTCTGTTTCCGTCGGGTATCGCATCCTGCTCCTGCCAGTTTCCGTCAGGATTATCGCAGAATGTCAGGCAGTTTCAGGCCATTCAGCAGATCGCGTACGGCCGCGGGCCGCTTGCCCTCGCGCTGCGCCTCCAACACCTCGATGGCGCCGGTGCCGCAAGCAATCACCATTCTATCCAGCACCTGTCCCGGCGCCCCGTTGCCTGCCGCAAGGCGGCAGCGCAACAGCTTTACCCGCTCGCCCCCCACATCGCACCAGGCGCCAGGAAACGGCGAAAGGCCGCGGATCAGGCGGTCAACCACTATCGCAGGCTTCGTCCAATCAACCCGAGCCTCGGCCTTGTCGATCTTGGCGGCATAGGTCACGCCCTGCTCTGCCTGCGGCACGGCTTGCAGGGGCAAACGATCAAGTGCCTGAACGATCAATCGTGCGCCCAGCCCAGACAGCCGGTCATGCAGGTCTGCCGTCGTTTCCTCGGCCCCGATCGCAATCGCCTCTCGCAGCAGCACCGGGCCGGTATCCAGCCCCGCCTCCATCTGCATGATGCAGATACCCGTTTCGGCATCGCCCGCCATGATCGCGCGATGGATCGGCGCCGCCCCGCGCCAACGTGGCAAAAGCGAGGCATGGATGTTCAGACACCCCAGCCTGGGCGCGTCCAGAATGGCCTGCGGCAGGATCAGGCCATAGGCCACCACCACCGCCACATCCGCGCCCAGCGCCGTAAACTCCCGCGCCGCCTCGTCTCCACGCAGCGAAACCGGGTGGCGCACCGGCAGGCCCAAGCCCAAGGCGCGGGCATGAACCGGCGTCGGCCGGTCCGCCTTACCGCGCCCGGCGGGGCGGGGCGGCTGGCAATAGACGGCGACGATCTCATGGGCCTGATGCAGCGCCTCCAGCACCGGCACCGAAAAATCGGGCGAGCCCATGAAGACCACCCTCATCCTCGCCTCCGCAGTTTGTCCGCCTTGGCAATCAGCATCTTGCGCTTCAGCGGCGACAGGTGGTCAAAATACATCCTGCCCGCCAGATGGTCGATCTGGTGCTGCACGCTGGTGGCCCAGAGGTTCACGAAGTCGCGCTCCTCCCACTCCCCCGCCGCATTCATAAACCGCACCGTTACCGCGCGCGGCCGGCGGATCACCGCAGAGACACCGGGCAGGTTGGGGCTGGCCTCCTCATGCTCGCGGAACTGGCCGCTGGCGTGCAGGACCGCGGGGTTCGCCATCAGCACCGCCTGCCCCCGCTCGGTCGAACAGTCCACCACCGCCAGCCGCAAGGGAATGCCGATCTGCACGGCGGCCAGACCATAGCCCGGCATCGCCTCCATCGTGTCCACCATGTCGCCCCAGATCGCGCGCACCTCATCGGTGATCGCAGCCACCTCGGTGGCAGGCTGGCGCAGCACCTGCACGGGCCAGGGCACACAAACCCGCGCGGTCATAGCAGCCTTGCCTCGGCTGCGGCGCGTTCGTCCGGCGAAATCCGGTCCAGCGTCAGGATACCGTCCAGATGGTCATATTCATGCTGGGCACAAATCGCGGCAAAGCCGGTCAGGTGGTCTTCACGCTCTGCCCCGTCCAACGCGGTATAGCGCAACCTGATTTCGCTGGCGCGTGTCACCTCGGCCGTCACGCCCGGGATCGACAGGCAGCCCTCTGGCCCTTTCACCCGGGCCGGCGACCGCCAGGTAATACGCGGATTGATACAGACAACCGGGCTTCGAAGGCCCTCTTTCCACGTCACATCCATCACGAACAGACGCAGCAATTGCCCGACCTGTGGCGCGGCCAGGCCACGGCCAGGTGCTGCGTACATCGTCTCCAGCATATCGCTGGCCAGCCCCGACACACCATCGGCGACCGGAGCGCAGCGCGTCTCCAGCCGCTTGTCCGGCCATTGCACGATAGTCAAGGTGACCATCAGCCCGCCCGCGCCCGTTCGCGTTTCAGCTTTTCCATCTTGCGGGTGATCATCTGACGCTTCAGCGGGCCAAGATAATCGATGAACAGCTTGCCATCCAGGTGATCGATCTCATGCTGCACACAGGTCGCCCAGAGGCCCTCGAACTCTCGCTCCTGCGTCTGGCCATCCATATCCATCCAGACGACCTGCACCCTGGCCGGGCGCTTGACCTCGGCATACTGGTCCGGGATCGACAAACAGCCCTCTTCATAACTCGAAAGGTCTTCCGAGGCCCAGGTCACGCGTGGGTTCAGCAAAACCATCGGTTCTGGTGGCCCCTCCTTCGCACAATCCATCACCAGCACACGCTGCATCACCCCCACCTGCGGCGCTGCCAGCCCGATGCCCGGCGCATCATACATTGTTTCAAGCATATCGGCGGCAAGCGTGACGATTTCGGGCGTGATCGCGCCCACCGGCTCGCAAGGCTTCTTGAGGCGTGGATCGGGATGGATGAGGATGGGGCGCTTCATGTCCGGGATTTACGGTGCAGGACAAATCGGTGCAAGAGGGATGGCCTAGCACAGACGCAAACCATTCGCGCCCCGCGTCAGGACCGTTATACCGGTATATCAAATGATATTGGTATATATTCCTGATTTTTTGATAAAACTAGGGATGATTTCCCCTATACAATCTATTATCAGGAATTTACGACACGCGAACTGCAGGCAGGACAAATGGACTTCGACACTCCGATCAACCGCTTTGGCACCCATTCCGTAAAATGGGATTCGATGGAAGGGCTTTACGGCATTCCCGCATCGGACGGCCTGGCAATGTGGGTCGCAGACATGGATTTCCGCCCTCCAGCTTGCGTGCAGCGCGCATTGGAAAAGGTGCTGGCCCATGGCATCTATGGCTATTACGGCGAGGATGGCGAGTATCTCGACGCAATCCGCTGGTGGATGGCCAACCGTCACGGCTGGACGGTCGAGCGCGATCAGATCTTCACCACCCACGGCCTGGTCAACGGCACCTCGCTGTGCCTGCAAGCCTTCAGCCAGCCGGGCGACCGCGTCGTCCTGACAACGCCGGTCTATCACGCCTTCGCCCGTGTCATCAAAGCCTCGGGGCGGGAAGTGGCAGAGATGCCGCTTGCCACCGTCGATGGCCGGTATGAGATGGATTTCGCGACCTGGGACAGCCGGATGACCGGACGCGAGACCATGTTCATCCTGTGCTCTCCCCACAACCCCGGCGGCCGGGTCTGGACCAAGGCGGAACTACGCGGCGTGGCCGATTTCTGCAAACGTCACAACCTGATCCTGGTTTCGGACGAGATCCACCATGACCTTGTGATGCCCGGCCACAAGCATGTGCCGATGGCACTGGCCACCCCCGATATCGCCGACCGTCTGGTGATGATGACGGCCACCACCAAAACCTTCAACATCGCGGGCTCTCATACCGGCAATGTCATCATCGCCGATCCAGCGTTGCGGGCACGATTTGCCAATGTGATGATGGCGATGGGAATTTCGGGAAATTCCTTTGGCATGTTCATGGCCACCGCCGCCTATTCGCCGGAGGGCGCGGTCTGGGTTGATCAGCTCTGCGCGTATATTGACGGCAATCGCAAGCTGTTCGATGCGGGGCTGAACGCCATCCCCGGCTTGCGCTCCATGCCGTTGCAGGCGACCTATCTGGCTTGGGTAGATTTTGCGGGCACCGGCATGGCAGCAACGGAATTCACCGACCGTGTGCAAAAGAACGCCCATATCGCCCCCAACCATGGCGCGGCCTTTGGTCTTGGCGGCGAAAGTTTCCTGCGCTTCAACCTTGCCACGCCCCGCGCGAACATCGAGCGTGCGGTCGAGCGGATGCAGAAGGCCTTTGCCGATCTGCAATGAAGTGGCTGGCGCGGTTCTTTTCGGCCCTGATCCTGCTGTCGCTGATGGCACTGGGGCTGGCTGCGTTGTATCTGCGGCCCGCACCGATGGTGCCAGCCGGCTCCCCTCTCAGCGGAACGGTCGAGCGGATCGTCGTTGAAAAGGCGGCCCGGCGGCTGGTGCTGTACCAGAACGGCACCGCCGTGCGGGAATACCGCATCGCCCTTGGCTTTCAGCCGCAGGGCACCAAGCTGCGGCAGGGCGATGGCCGCACGCCTGAAGGGATGTACCGGATCAACCGGCGCAACGCGGCCTCTGCCTATCACCTCAGCCTTGGGATCGACTATCCGCGCCCGTCAGATAGTGCCCGCGCGCGGGCGGGCGGCTATGACCCTGGCGGCGACATCATGATTCATGGCCAGCCCAATTCGCTGCCTGACGGAACCAGACTGGCGGGCGACTGGACGGCTGGCTGCATCGCCCTGACCAATGCCGAAATGCGGGAAATCTGGGCCGTTACCCCCACCGGAACGCCGGTCGAGGTCAGGCCTTAGGCAGATAACCCACCGGCAGGCTTTCGTCCCGCCAATAGTCCAGCGGGGCCTTGTCGCTGACGGCCGTAGCCCGCTTGAATGTGCAGACCAGTTCGTTTCCATCCAGCTCCGACGCGATGATCAGGCATTGCAGCACATGGCGCGATCCGTCGTAAATATCGACAAGTCCACGCAGGTGCGACAGCCCATCGACCTGCAGGGCCATACCGTCAACCCACAGCCGCAACACCGGATATTCGGCCTGATCGACATGCACGCGCAGCCGCGATTTGCGCCGCTGACGGGTTTGCTGTGCAGCGTGCAACTGGTCGCTCAGCTCTTTGCTCAGAAATTCCAGCATAACCACCTCCCCTGCAATAAGATTAACCCTGTTTCCCGCTTTGACAGCTTATCACGCCGATGTTGCGGATTTGTTATGTCCGTGTTGCGGCAATGCTGCACATTTTCCCGCTCTGCGCGTGTTGCCTTTCGCCGCACAATCCGCTCTTGCTGCGCCATCTGCGATACGGGCCCCGATGACAGCTGTTCTGTTGCTTTCTGCGATGATTCTCGATGCTTTGCTGGGCGAACCTCCGGCGCTGTGGGCACGCCTGCCGCATCCTGCCGTGCTGATGGGCCGCCTGATCGGCTGGCTGGACCGGCGGCTGAACACCGGCAGCAATCTGCGCCTGAAGGGTGTTGCGGTAATGGCGGGCCTTGCGGTCGGTGCCTGGGCTCTGGGCATGGCGATTGCGGCACTGCCTCTGGGCTGTCTATGGCAAGTGCTGCTGGCGGCGATCCTGCTCGCGCAGAAAAGCCTGGTCGATCATGTTCAGGCAGTGGCAACCGGCCTCCGGCGTTCGCTCCCGGATGGCCAGCGCGCCGTGGCAATGATCGTGGGGCGCGATACCGCCGTGCTGGATCAGTCAGGCGTTGCGCGTTCGGCCATTGAAAGTGCGGCCGAAAACTTCTCGGACGGAGTGATTGCGCCTGCCTTCTGGTTTCTGATGGCGGGCCTGCCGGGTATCCTAGTCTATAAGATCGCCAACACCGCCGATTCCATGATCGGCCACCGCACCCCACGGCATGAACAGTTCGGCTGGGCTGCCGCGCGGTTCGATGACCTGCTTAACCTTGTTCCGGCCCGGCTTTCGGCACTGCTGATCGCGCTGACCCATGGCTGGACCGATCCGCACCCGATCCTGCGCGATGCGCCGCTGCACCGCTCGCCCAATGCAGGCTGGCCAGAGGCGGCCATGGCGGTGGTGCTGGACGTAGCCATATCGGGTCCGCGCAGCTATCATGGCCAGATGGCGCAATTCCCCTGGGTCTGGCCAGAGGGCAAGCGCGACCTTGGCCCTTCCGATATTGATCGCACCGTCACGGCGCTGTGGCGCGGTTGGGCAGGCATGGTGGCGTTGGTCGCCGTCGTCGCCCTTTTCTGAAAGGCCCAGGGAGATGTCCAGGGAGTTCGTTACCGCAGCAGAGCTTGCCGACGCGCTGCCTCATGTGCTGGCGGCGCCGAAAACCGATGCGCCGATCCAGTCGTTGTGCTTCCGCCCCGGCTTTGGCCAGCGCCAGTTCCCCGAGCGGTTGACGCTGACCGTCGATGGCGGCATTCCGGGTGAGCGTTGGCTGACACATCCCTGGCTTAGACTGCCCGACGGCAGGCCGGACCCGGCGATTCAGGTCTCGATCCTGCCGACAAGGGTGATGGATCTGGTCTGGCGCGACCGCAAGGGCATCCCGCACCCCGGTGACCCCATCACAGCCGATCTGGATTGCGGGCTGGCAAACCTGCCCGAAGGCACGCTGATCGCGGCAGGCACCGCAGTACTGCGGGTTTCCACGGTCTTCAACGATGCCTGCGTGAAATGGAAAGTGCGTTACGGCCAGGCGGCAAAAGACTGGATCACTGCCCCCGGCCACCCCGCCCTGCGCCTGCGCGGCGCGCTGTGCAGCATCGTCAAGGATGGCGAGTTGCGCCTGACCGACCGTTTGCAGGTTCTGCGCTGATCACCAGCCTTCGCCCCGGTCGCGCTGCCCCTTTCGCCATCGGGTCGAGGCCAGCACAAAATCCTCGGCCAGTGCCGCCCAACGGGCCAGCGCCGCAATGTCCGGCGCCATCAGCAGCCGCAGACGGGTTTCGCCCTGCCACAGATCCAGCGGTGCATCCGGGTGGTGCACCGCCCATTCCGCCATCTGCCAATCTGCCGCGCGGACGGCCCGACACAGCGTCAGTTCGCACGTCCCCGCCACGGGCCGGGCCGTGAACTCGCCATCCGCCGCCGTCAGCCGGGCATAGACCAGCCCATCTGCCACTTCGACACCGGCAAAGCCTGCCGCCGTCAGAACCTGCACCAGATCGTGAGGGGTCACGCGACCAGCGCCTCGGCGCGTTTCAGGTCCACACTGACCAACTGGCTGACGCCCTGTTCCTGCATGGTCACACCAAACAGCCGATCCATCCTGGCCATAGTCACGGCATGGTGGGTGATGATCAGAAACCGGGTATCGGTGCGCCGGGTCATCTCATCCAGCAGGTCACAAAAGCGGGTGACGTTGGCGTCATCCAGCGGCGCATCCACCTCGTCCAGAACGCAGATCGGCGCCGGGTTGGCCAGGAACACGCCAAAGATTAGCGCCAGCGCGGTCAGCGTCTGCTCGCCCCCCGACAGCAGAGAAAGCGTCGAAAGCCGCTTGCCCGGCGGCTGTGCCATGATCTCCAGCCCCGCTTCCAGCGGGTCATCGGATTCCACCAGGACCAGCCGCGCCTCGCCACCGCCAAACAGGTGGGTGAAAAGCTGGCCGAAGTTCGCGTTCACCTGTTCAAAGGCGGTCAGCAACCGCTCGCGCCCCTCGCGGTTCAGGCCTGCGATACCGCCGCGCAGTTTCTTGATCGCTTCTTCCAGATCGACCTTTTCCTTGACCAGCGCCTCATACTCGGCGCTGACCGTGGCGGCATCCTCCTCGGCCCGCAGGTTTACTGCGCCCAGGGCCTCGCGCTGGCGTTTCAGGCGCTGCACCTCGGTATCCAGATGGTCAGCAGCAGGCATCTTGTCGGGGTCCAGGCGCATCGAATCCATCAACTCGCCAGGGCCCGCGCCCATCTCCTCGCGCAGCCGCTCCACGGTCACATTGGCGGTTTCGCGCGCAGCCTCAGCCCGCGCCTCTGACCTTGCCCGGCCCTCGCGCGCTTCACCGGCCAGCCGTTCCGCCTCGCGCTCTACATCCCGCGCATTGCGAAGGGCGGCCTCGGCGAGTGACAGTGCCTCGGCGGCCTCGGTGCGGCGACCCTCGGCCTCGGCAATCGCGTCCGACAGTTCCTCGCGCTTGATGGCGATTTCCTCGGGCGCCGCACTGGCCTCTGCCAGTTCCTCTTCGGTCTCAGTGCGGCGGGTGGCCAGTTCGGCGATGCGCTTGGCCGCAGTTTCCAGCCGGTGCTTCCAGCCCGACAATTCCTTTTGCGCCTCTTGCCGGCGGCGCACGCGTGCCTCGCCCTCGCGGCGCAGTTCGTCATGCGCGGCGCGGCGCGACATCATGGCGATGCGCGCGGCCTCCACCGCTTGCCGGGCCGTTTCAACCTCGGTCCGCGCCGCCTCCAGATCGCCCAGATCCTCCAGCGCGGCCGTCGCCTCCTCCAGCCGCTCTCGCG
>APMI01019409.1_pt1 | contig 24868 bp, 14 predicted proteins | sample 667938 | NCBI WGS metagenome assembly APMI01 (sample SAMN01084076, study PRJNA167559) | wastewater metagenome | biome: Wastewater | place: Denmark: Ejby Moelle, Odense | collected 2011-11-28
ACTCTTGCCTTTGCGATGAGGTCGTCAATTGTTATTTATTAGTTCTGCATATGTTTACAATATATATAGTATAAGTCAAATCAAATTATCTGCAACTACTTTCATCCTATTATACGAGGAGGCTCGCAAAAATTAATATAATTTTCATAAATCCATGATAAAATAAACTATTTTTGATTATAGTTTAATCATATCTATTTTTGGTAAATATTATACATTTTATAAGTGTTTGAAGCTATTTAAAAAGTCAGCTTTAATAATATATAAGTTGATCTATCTTATGGATTATCTGTTTCCTTAAAAAAATGCTCCGCTGATCCTATCGCGACAGCTCCGTCAACTTATCGAGTGTCTTGGCGAAACCAGAACCAAATAACAATAATAGATCATAATAAAGAACTAAATCCAGTTAGTGAAGGAACAACTGCAACATCAAGTCAGTCCTGATAACTACCCAGACATCATAGTGAAGCTGATATACTTCTAAACACTTGGCTATAACACTTCATTTGCTAAGATTCTCCCTATCAACTTGTGTCAGTCTTCGAGTTGTTACCTGAAGAAAATATCGTACTTGTTGTCCGCCATGTTAGTAAAGCCAGGCGAGAAGATTGCCATTCTCATGCACAATACTATCATTAAAGATCTGTAGTCTGAGAATATGTTTATTAACTTGACTGTGCTCACCATGCTGAGGTACTTCATCAATGACGACATCTCCACTGATATTATACCACTGCTTAGGAAATTACTCAAGCACAAAGTTGGTATGATTAGAAGAAAATCTCTGCTCGTGCTCTACAATATATATCAATCATATCCACATCTCGTATCCGATATCAGGGACATCACAGTGACAGCTCTTGCTTAAAGCGAGACACCTGTGCACTTTGCAGCGATCGGTGTGTTCAAAATGCTCATTAATTCCACTGATGATATCGGTCCGTTTAAATCCCATACTGCCAAAATTGTGTAAGCACTGTAAAAAATAATCGACCATAAAGTATCATCTGACTACGATTATCACAAAGTACCTGCACCTTGGATGCAAATCGATCTACTAATGATATTATAAAAGCTAGGCAAGAATGATGCCAATACGAGTAAACTGATGTACGATGTGTTGGATAAATGTATGAGACGTACTCAAAATATATGTAAAGTATTGTTAATTCAGACATTCACTTATATAAGACTATCTTACAGCAATGCATCAGAACAATCGCTAACATCTACCCGCACTAATTTCTGCTGAGTGAGTCATAGAAAGCACTACAGATATTTTTCACATAGGACAACAACAACAATGTAAAATCATTCGGGTTGGCAGCCATGAAACACTTGGCCAAAGCAAGACCCTCAGTATTATAGAAGTGGCAGATGTTTCTCGTTTAATGCTTGGAGTCATAGGACATCACACTTGCAGAAAGGACTATCGGGTTGCTTGTCTAAATTGCTAATTAGGAAAATACTTAAGTTATATTAAATAGAATTATTGCATTAACTTAGAAATCTACAGATACAGTCGAAAAGAGGAAACTTATCAAAAATAGTATTTACTTAATTTAAAGGTTCTCAAACTAAAAGGATATTTTCTTAAGAAGAATGAATTAAATATTCTATAAATTTTAATAGTTCGTTTCGGATACAAGTCTTAATAATTTTTTAAAGACTTTACTTGAAATGGTTGAACTATAACCTGGATTTGTGGATATTTTAGTCAGTACCTATATTGAAATTATTGAAAATTTCAAAAATAGTGCTTTGGTCAAAGTATCTCTTTGGATTATTGGTGAAATGACACATAAAATATGTAACAATTATTTAATATAGATTTAAGGGATAAAAATTCATAAGCTGTAGATCGATCTGTTGACGCTATTCTGACCTGCGTTGATGAGTACATCGCTCATGGCCCGATTATATTCACAGCAGTCAGCAGCTTAATGAAACTCTCACCTGTATAGATGACTTCGAGACATGAAAAAATAAAATAATTTTTACACAAAGTTTAGTCTCAGTTCAATTACTCAATCCATAAATGTGGAGAATGTACTTATTAACTTAAACTTTAGAGTTTATTAGATTAGCAAAGTATAGTAAAGCGTTGTATGCTGCCAATTAGTTGTAGTTTGATCCAAAGATGAAATTTCTAAATGCATATGTAGATAAATTCTAACCACCCGCTAAAAAGTTCATGGTCACCAAGAGAAAATCTGAGAAAGCGCAGATGAATGACATGGATCTTTTAAATAACAACGATGTGCCTTTCATAAAAAAAGACTCCTTGCAGTACAGTATATACTAAAATAGAAATATTTTTGAGTTTAAGCCTGGTCATCGTTGGGGAACAGCATAACAGAAATAATAACAAAAGTCTGAACAAGTGGAATAAAAACCTCGAAAATAATCTATTGGAGAGGGTAAAATGGTACTAAGAGGCCCGCATCAAGAGAAAAAAGCAAAACCCAATGTGGACGAAAAGAAATTAAAGTTAGCCAAGAGCATTTTTGGTAAAAAGAGTTGAATACTATCTATATTTTTATTTATTCAATGTAATTCATATATAAAATCAGTGTTTATCAAGTTTGAGATATAATTCACTCATGATATTTTAGCAGAATATGGGTAGACTTGTACAACCCATCCATAAACAAGCTATTTCTTCTCACTCACACAAGTAATTTGAACAGACCCTAATGTTGAACTTGTAGGTAATAATTGACACCAAACTTAAACACTTCCTCGTGCCAATCTAGCTCCTTCAATAATTTCGTCCTCAAATACTAGTTAAGCACAGTTGGAGTAGAATTATATTCTAGAAGGCTGAGATGAGGCCAATGCAGACTCAGGTAGTGATATTTTGAATTTGGTCATTTAATCAGACTTAGCAATAGCATACACTCCTTAATATATGTACATTTCGATAGTCCAATTTTATCGTAATTTACAGAAATATTAATCTTCGTATAGCAGTAAATGGAATCGCATGAAACTCATGATTTAGTGAGTCTTAACTCTAAGCATAATTTCATATTAATGCACCCATTAAGCAGCTGCATCCTCAACAGTCAGGAACAAATATTTGGGAATACGAGTGTCATTGGATGAGAATATAACTGGCAGTAAAATATCGATGGTTTGATTACCCGGTTGATACAGTCTATACTTAATACATTAAGTACATATAGGAATGGTTTGTGATTGACTCGTGTGGTTGGATTATTAGACTAAATCCACCGATTATCCAATTATTTTATTATTTTGTCACTGTCACTGTGCACGATCTTTATATTTGGGTTGAACTTGAAAAAGATAAGTATTTGAATATTAATGGAATTGTCTAGCCAGCAGCAAGATAGAAACTGTTTTCGTCATTAATGCAGTCATATAATTTTGGAGTTGGAAACCGACTACAATATTAACAAACTGTACTTGGTTGATGCAAAATGCTTCCATTCAGTCGGGTTCTTAACCAGTGATAACTAATTATCTTAGTTACCTTGAAAACTGATACGGAAAGAGGAAGGCACTTGAGACATGTTTGTAAACTGATACAGGAAAGTTTTAGTCTGACCGAAGTAAGGATTTATTGTTATTGTTTCAGTAAGCAGATCTTCATAGATTTTCTTTATATACTCTGGCATTTTTCTAATTTATAAATAGCATTTACTTTTCCTTATATTAGGTTATTTTTTGAATTACTCGTCCTTTTTAATTATTTTCAATTTCATCAAAAGTTCCCTTTCGTTTGCTCTCAGTCGCTCTTTTCTTGAACATTTATATCCTTTTTTACTGCCTATTTTTAGATTGGTTCTTTGATCCTAACATTTGAGTTTCTGAAGGCTTTTCATTATCAAAGATTTATTTTGTCAATAAAATAGGGTTATTGGATATTACTTTTTTACGAGTTACTTCTCTTCTAAATCTCTTGTCTTGTAATGAGATTTAATGCTTGCAGTCTACCATTTAATTTCTCACAAGGACCTGCAGAACACCATAATTTTATTGACATTTGACCCGTACTAAATTAAATTCCTTAGCGATCATGGTTTGTGTTTTGGAACCTCTAAATAGATCATTCATTTTGATATTAATTTGGCCAATATATAGATAATTCTCAGCATCAAAAATATCGATAATAGTGTTATTCTTGGCTAAGAAATTTACAAGATCTTACTGGATTTGTTAAGGACTTGTAAAAGAAGATGGGTCAACTGTGAACTCGTATGTTGGTGTCGAATTTTATACATTATATGTGTAATGATTTAGTCTTATCAACTGATTATACTGTGAAGAAGATTCAATGTATGTAATTGGGTCGCTTGTAAATTCAGGAAAATTAAAAAATTTTATTTTCAAATAGAATGATTTTGGGGGCTGAACTGAGCTTGACCAAATGACTGAATTGAATGAAAATGTAAACTTAGAGCCGAAGTTGAAGTTTTTCATTTATTTTTATATTAGTTAAGTATTTTTTTGGAATGTTTTTTGGACAATATCTCTAACTTAATTTAAAGGAATCGTCTTTTATTGATCAATTAAATAGTTAGGGTTCACTTTTTGTCTTGCATATGGTAAGTAATTAGCATTAAAGGAGGGAGCATATCCTGGATCAAACTCAGTTGCAGGACTTTGATCATAGCTTATTTTTTTTGAAGGCATTCCACTCTTCTGCTCTTACTAAATTATAGCTAATCTTTATTTCATGAGTCTAATCTAGTTTTCCAAGTCCATTTTTGCTCTAATTTACTTCTCCACTTCTTCTCTATATTGATTTTCGATTAACTATTGCCTTAACCTAAGATTTTCTCGCTCCTCAATTAACTTTCTTTAAAAATCTTCTTGGTAGTTGACATAATTCTGCGATTTCATCATCTCAAGCGATTATTTCTATTTCTCTAAGGACAGTCTCTCTCTTTATAGCTCTTATAACATTTTCTCAGATTGCATGATCTGTTTCTTCGACCTCTACTTCCTTGAGATCGAAGATTAACTCTCTAGTCTATCCTTAGTGTATATTCTGGCCTCAGATACATACTATACTAAATAATATAGTTAGTTACGAATTATTGTAGGAGTTTTGCCGATTAATTTTACAGGTAATAAACTGGTTTCAAAACCCATACCACCTCCTATCACCATTGTCAAGCTGAGTTCTTCAGGTGGACCCTCAAGTATAGGTGTGAATGCAAATAATGCAACTTCATAATCGACTTGGCTATACGTGTATATTAAAGACACTGCTAGTGCACATAAATTAGGTCCTCCTTTTTCAGGGACGTAATAAGGAAGTTTAAGGATCTAATGATCACCTAGTACTTAAAAAACTTGGACAGTGTACTCTCCAGTTGCTTATTTGCCTAAAAACTAAAGATTACGACTAACAGGCATAACATACTGATATTAATTATGAAATCCACACACAACTCTTCTCCGAGTGAGCTGGTTGACTTATATTTTCTCGCCTGGCAACACAAGCCGTATACATTATAGCACCTGTAGCTAGAACTTCTCGGGTATGTGAATTTGGCATGATTTCACATTGATAAACACTATTTGCTGTTATTCTATTATCTCATCTTTGAGTTCAGGTAAGTATTATCCTGAAATACCCGAAATGTGATCTTGCGAACTTGCGATAAACTCACTGGGAATGAATTTTATTAAATTTTTTAATTACAGATTTGATTATATTGTGAAATTGAATAGTAATGATGCTTTCTATGGGTTTTGCAATATACCATTTGCTAGTTCTATTTATGAACATTATTTATATGTAGGCGTATTTTTGCCATCTTATTCAGAAAATGGGTTCTTAATCACTCCGATACCCAAAATACTGACAGACTCTACAATGCCTTCCCTGAGTTCTACATAGATTTAATATTCTACCTTAAAGCACAAACCTGACGAGCATTTTAACTTTTCCGTGGGTCTTATCAATTTTGGAGTGATAGTAAAAGCATATTTGCTTATTGTATGCATTTTCAGAAGTGTTTACAGGAGTCTCACACTGATAATGTGCTGTTTTGCCTACGGGTTCACCTTAGTTCGTGAACATCGTCACCATTAGTCTCAAGTACTGTATTGAACTCGTGCTCTAAATTCACCACATAATTACTTTCTTTTGTGGAATATTGTGTACTCTCTCGATCCTGAGTCTGAATGGTTATGAATGTTTTAATGTTGGCACCCATGATGGTAATGCATTTATATTCTGATTCCTGTATTTTAGCTCATACCATTATGAAGTTGGCTTATTTGCAGGACTATCTTCAGGCTCGAATGCAGCCTATGATTTGGTTTGTCGGATGCTCGGTCGTCTTGATTTTTATGATCTTGCTATTGATAAGGTTGTCATTCAAATATTAATATGTCTATTAAAGTAACTGCATAAAGAGACTCAGAATATCAATCCTTCGATATTATGAGTGTTTTGTTAACTATAAAGAATCGTATTTAAGATATGAAATCAAATATTAAAAAATTATCTCAGTTTGGTGCCAGCTCCATGCATGATCATTTTCCTAAATAGGAATACTTGGCCCAGAATGACAACAAGTATTACAATAATTTTGATCATGGCATACATATATATACTTCGTTCATGTTTGTTAATGATTTAGGCTTGTAGAACTTGCCTTTGTTCTTAGAATTTCTCCATATGCATAGCTTATTTTAGCTTGAGTCCAATATTGATAATATCCTGATGCACTCCCTGGACATCACTTTTCAATGCAAGTTGCTTATATTTTTCTTCCTGCGTGGTATAAACATCAAGTGACACTGACTCCATTACATTACTGGATGATAATGTCCTCATGCATACCGATATTTGTGAATCCGCTTTAATATAACTATGGTTAGATGGTGCCCGTATTGTCAAATTTGTGCTTTTGGATTCAATTATGCATTACAGTGACGATGATGACTGCAATACTGATTAGTAAAATATGTTGTAGTGGGAATCATGTACTACTGGTAATGTAAAACAGAAAGGTTAGTTATTCACCTATATGTACAAGCATTATGTATGTAGCAGTGTAGAAAGCAAGAATAATAGCAGGATGGAGATTGAGGAATTCGATTTCATGGAATTTAAATATTATTACATCAGGAAATTTAAATAAAATAATATGCAAATTGAGTAATACATATTTCCATTAAGTAGACCATATATAAATAAAACAGTTAACACACAATAAAAGATAAGACGTACACAAATTTACACAACAGATGGCGATTTAATTAGGCATATATAAGTGAGTGAGTCATTATGACGCCATCTTGATTAAATGTATATTTATTGAAGTTAATCTATTTCTGATAGAATGCTAAAATAATAAATCTCTCTTCCTGAGCTCAAGCTCCAAAACTCAACTACTTCTCATTTCTACACGCATATCTACCGTTAGGGTGGATTTCGCATTTAGCAGGAAGATGTGAAAGATAAGCACATTTTTCACAACTATGGGCAAGGGGATGCTGAGTACAGTCTCAGCTATGGCTCAGCCTATATAATAAGCAAGATCATCACTGTTAAGCAGGACGCTTCCAAAATTAAGTAAGTTGCTGTGCTTGGCCATGGTATCAATGCTTTCATGACCTCACTGGAATTACTTAAAAGAGGATATAAAGTGACACTGTACTGCAGTAAGACTCCCATTAAGAAGAAGCCAGACAGTCCCACCAAGACAGTCGATCCGCAGTAAGGGCTTCAGATATGGTATCCTGGAGGGTATGACAACTGCGATCCACTGAAACACTAGTTACTGGCTAAACTTTCATTTGAGTTTTATAAATAATGTCTGCATGCAAATCGTTACCAATCCTTAAAATAAGTGACCTGCTACTTAAATTCAGTAAAATAAGACGAACTGAAGTAGCATGTCACTGATTACATTAACAGCGATATCAAAAGCACGCATGTCGTGTTCGGTAATCAAATTGTGGAGGAATTCGTGGCGTATAAAACTATACTTATTGACACCAGACTGTTCATGGAATAAATATTTACATAACTTAAGTTAAGGAATATTAGTATTGTTGAAAAGGAGTTCAAGTCTATGCAATAAATTATGGATTTAAAGGAGAAATATCTGTTTAATTGTTTAAGCAAAGAGTGTAAGACTTTATTTTAAGACAATAATGTACAAATTACTCAAGGATGCTTTCTAGTGGTATAATCGCAAATGCAGAGCAAACCCTAAAGCTCAGCTGTCTGGATAGGCTCATAAGTATAAAATGGAACAGATTACATAATCACTTGGAACAAGAAAAAAATTCAAGTTAATACTAAAAGCACAGGGGTACACACTATATAATAATTAAAATAAATTAATGATAAAACACTGGCTTGGGCGTACCACTACCTGAAGTAGAGGACAGTTAAGCCCTACAAACTTTGATACATGTATAAAATTGATTATTAAGTGATCAGTATTTACGCTTTCGAGTCAGTTCTAACCTGCGAATATTTTCATTTAATTAGCAAGTCTCTATATAATGCCGGAATAAGGTATTGATTTACGGGTTCTTCAAATGTTCAGCTGGTTTCGATACTGAAATCTTTTTGTATAAATCTTCATCAATTTTGTCAAATTTTTGGCTTGTCCTTCTCTTCAGCTCTTAACGCATTGTACAGCATTATCTCTGATGGTTAAAATGTTCAAGACTTCTGATTTTCTTTTCGCTTCTCACTTGGTTCAGCTTCCAGTCATTACGGTAACTGATGAGATCCTATTGTTATGATCCTAAACTATGAGCGCAGTTTTACTCCTTGTCATTTTTGAGTATCGAGCTACTTCGGCAGTATGTGCCTGTTGATATACTTTCTTGAAATTTTTGAATGTTACATCTTGCTATTTTTATGCTCCTTTAGCTGATGTGTTTTAATCATCATGCCTGATCAACTTTCCTAATCGTCTCTAGTTTATAAAAGGGATGAATTATTTATGACTGCTTTGATGTGCCTATTTTTCAATAGATCTTTGTAAGTTAACGACACTGACTGACTTCCTCTTGCTCTTCATGCGATAATTTTATTATAAAATATGGTCGCTTTTAAGTTTTTTAACTACCGTAAATAATAATCGAAGAAATGAAGACATCAAAACACCCAAAAGTAAAATAAATGGCTAACGTTTCAACGCTAAGCGAAAAGAAAACAGCAAGATCCATATCTTAATTTTGCCAGGACACTCAAGATTATTTGCAGGTATTTTAAAAACTGTTCTCGAAACTTGAGGCCAACAAAGTACGAAAAATAAGTCAATAAATAAAGAATAAAAATATAGCATTTAAAGACTATTTACATGACACCCGCATTCAGACGATAAAATTTGAGGACGTACTAAAATTTTAAGATTTATTCTAACGCAATCAAAACGAGTATAGTCGTAAAAATATAAACAGCCAATTTTAATTAATAAAGCATGGATTTTTGTAACTGAAGAGAAAAATGTAAGAGTATGCAGTAATTGACTTCCAAACACAGATCCGATACTGCAGCTCTACAATTTAACGAGAAATAGATAAGTTAAACCGACATGGAGGTTAATATTAAGGACTATATTTATTAGGTAATTCGTACTCTATTGCGGAATAAATCGATCAATAGTAAAAATAGAATGGAGTGTTTGGGTTGTTGAATAAGAAAGAAGTGCAAAAATCTTCGATTTTAGAGCATGCGTAGTCAAAATTCAGAAATGTTCTGACTGATAAATGATACAATATTATAAAATGATTACTGCATATAAATCTGATGAAATTATCATTTATTAAAATGAACTTTATAAATTTCTAAAGTATCTTTACGAGCTTCATCATGATCGATTATTGGTGCCGGGTAGTTTATTCCTTTCTTACGATACTCTTTATGGCATTTGAACCAGTTATGAATATCGCTAGTTGGTACAGCAGCCAATTATGGAATCCATTTTTTAATGTATATGCAATCTTCATCGTACGTTTTCTGCTGAGTCCAAGGATTAAATATTCTAAAATATGGTGCTGCATCAGTACCATTGCCGACTGACCACTGCCACCCTCCTGAGTTCTGCATGGGTGAATAATCCACTAATTTGGATGCAAAGTATCGTTACCCTTAATGCCAGTCAAGGAACAAATCTTTGGCTAAGAAGGAAGCAACAATCATTCGGCACCGATTGTGCATCCATCCACTATTATTCATTTATCGCATGGCTGCATCCACAATGGGGAATCCAGTTGTCCCATTTTTCCAATGCTATAATTGCTATTCATTGTATTTCCATTAAACTGAATCAAACTTTTACTGGAATGATTTGCCTTGCAGCACTTTGGGGAAATAGTTGGTGATGTACATGTAGAACTCACGCCAATGAATCTCGTTTATGATGTTGTTATCGAGGCCAAGCACATCAGCTGCTCTGTGATATACTTCACGAATTGACACAGTTGTAAAATGTAAATGCGCTGAAAGCTTAGTCGTCCCCATTGATAATGCCGGAGTGTTGCGAGTTTTATTATAGTTTTTATATTTGTTTATATTTTACAGAGTAATAAGAGCATTGCTTCTACCGCCTTTTACTATCAAATTTGGGTTTCTTTCGTAAAGGGTGTCTAATTTTTAGTAAGGGAAAGCTGTTGGCACATTAAGTAAAGGGTTGCTTTTCTCAAAAATAAAGCTATCGAATGGGTTTGGCTTCGAAACTTTGAAATTGGCCATGCAAAACTTTTTGAATGGTGTGAACACTAAATATGGCTTTTCAGTTTTTTTATTTAAAAGTTGACCGTTTAGAATCTGATACATGCCATAATCTTACTCTGCAACAACTTAAATTTTATTACTCTTAGCCCATTAAGCAATCTATCGATCTCTTGCCTTCGCAAAAGGCGTGTAATCCAAATTGTAGCCAATGGACCTGATTTAATGATTTTTCATGATACTCTTGAGCACTTATAAGTTGTCTCCTTTGAAAAAGTATAGCTTACCATCATACTTTTCAATTGTAGCCGACAACTCCTTCAGTGACTCTATCATGAACTGCACACTGTGATGCGAGAAGTATTTGTTCACCTTGGGGTTGATTTGAGCAGGAGGGAATATAAAAATGGGCGTTACTTTCTTAAACTGTTTTATCTGACGGATCAGCGAAGTGTTATCGAAAAGACGCAGATCGCGATGAAATATGAAAATGTTCATGCGCAAGTTTTTAAGTTTTTAATCTTATAATACTCGCTTATATTCTGTTCAATATATCATACAATGCAACAGAAATATAAACAGTAAATTTAATTGAAAACAAAAAATTTTGAACATGATATTAACTAATGTTCATATTATTGTAAAGTAAAGATATTGTTAAAGGTTATAAATAGATAAAAACAATACATATTCAATCTAAAAGTCTTTTTACTTCTTTATGTCATTTGAACAGTAATCGACGATAGACAATTAATTTCATTTTAAATTGATGCCATCAATTGATCCGCATTATTTAATGATTGCAAATTTATTGCGCCCTTGCCGTAGTCTATACTCAATCTGGTGAAACTTAAGTCTAGGAATTTTTTTGTGCTGATCAAATTGAGACCGAACATATGCTTGAAGTTGACTTCGAGAGGGTTATTTTGCTTTGTATGTGAACTTCCATACTTCTCTAGCGAATTTGAGTATTGTTTTCTGTAATTCTGATCGCACTGCCATCCTAATTATAATAACAAATTGAACTAATTACTTGATTATAAACAATATACAAATACAAACAATATTCATAATAGTACACTTAAACATATGATAAACAAAAGTATTGCGCTATGCGTATTCTTGCTGACCTTCCTCAGCAGAGCCGAGAGAATAATGTACTTCCATCATGGCTAAACTGAGTTCCCTGTTATCAAACTAGATGGGATCCGCAATGCTCCAGTCTATGTCACATATGATTGGTAAAATTTAATATTACCATATAGTTCTAAGCAAGATTGCACTCGCTACGTTAGAACCAGCTACCCTGCTTTATACTACTGGAAGGGGCCAGGCTCAGCTTTCGAAAGAATTGATACTCACACTGAAGAAGCTGTAAGATTGCATATGGCTGCCAAATAAGTTGGAATTCTGAACAAATTTAGGCTTTGGCTTGAAGGTCTCACATTGGTAAATTATTTGTTATTCAGCTGTAAACTTATGGGTGCGCTATTTTGTTTGCTGGATTTTTATACTCAGTATTTACCTTACTGTTTTCTCCACCTGATCTCAAGAAACCACACCATCATAGCAAGCATCATAAGAAAGAATGATAGTGAATAATTTTAAACTTCATTAAGTCTGTTTACAAATTAATGTTACAATATATAGTAAAATTTGAATCACATTGATTTTTGTGTAATTGAGGTCACTATAGTAAGCCAAACTACTTAAGCTTTCTTAGATGTTCTTCCTTTATTTTAATTTCGCGATTATTGTGATCCAGCAAAACGAAGCCAGAAGCGTCCATTAATCTGCCTTCTTTGTCTATGTGATAAGTCACTACATAAAATATAATGTACTTTAATTAAATGAGTAAACTTTGTTGTCCTTTGTTTAAAACGACTATCGATACTTGAATTTGTAAGACTATCGGGGGTTGTCTGTCCTAAAGGTAGAGAATAGCGATAGTCGATTGCTATACGAAAGCTTTGCTATCATTTATTGTTATAAGGAATGGCTAGAGCTTGAAAAAGCTGTCAGTTTATTCTCAATTTTTTATATTTAACACATAACTTACTATTTTATTTTTTCTGTTATTTTCTAAAGGCTTTAGCTTGCGTAGGGATCATTTTTAATGGCTTCTTACTTGATTTACTTCATAAGTCTAAAGATCTAACTGAATTATTTCTCATAAGAGCTTCCCTGTTCTTAAATTTCTTCAAGTCTTTCCTTAACATCCTTAATTTAATAATGCATTCCAGTAATTTTTTCCGATAAGTAATTCCCTTGAGTTTCCAATGTTTTGATAGTGACAGTAACTTAGTTGAACTTCTTTTACAAGCTCAACGTTTTGGCTTGCTGAAATTCCAGACTAATAATGCGATTGGTAAGCTCTTGGATACTGGTACTTAATTTATTTATTTTATCCATAGCCTACACGTTATCGTCAAATATTTGTTGCTCACGGGGATCACTCTAATGGCTTCTGTTGCTTTTGTTACTGTGGTTAAAGTGTTACACTTGGTTGTAATTATTCTTATTATTGAGGTTTGAGCTATTGTTGACCTACACAAGTCTGAAAATATTATCAACTCGTTCATATTTATATGAAATATTGTTTTGCTTATGCTTCTGATCACCTGCCTTATTCTCTGCACTGATCACTGAATGTCTGAGATCCTGCAGTCTGGTGCCGTTAAGCTAGTTGGTGTTGGACGAAGGATAAATTATTGGAGCGCATTGGCTTCGGTACATGCCATTTTTATATACTGTCTCTATGCTCGTCATTTTTAGATGAATGGTATCTATATGAGTAAGAAGTAATTATTGATATACAATTTATTATAGCATGTTTAGGCTGCACATATTTTATGATGAAACAAAAATGATACAACTTTAAATTTATAACAATATCAAATTGTCAGCATTATGCTGAGCTTACATATTTTAACTTTCACGAATGTATATTATAATTTGAATTTAGATTATAATAAAAGAAAAATGATTAAGTAAGCAGTCAACTGTCTTCGAAAAAACGGATACGCAGTACTACCCGACTTCATCTCAACAAAAACTTGTGATCAAGCAATCAAATAAATTGATCGATTAATTGAAGGATTCAATCCAACCAAGGATGAGCTTGTCATATTTACGACTGGTAAAGATGGAGTCTAGAAAACCAGAAGCCAGGATTATTTCTTAAATTCCAGTGATAAAGTCAGTTTCTTCTTCGAAGAGAAAGCATATGTTGATGGCAAACTAGTCGTGCCTAAACTACAATCAATAAATAAGATCGGTCATGCTCTTCACGAGCATAATAGCTTATTCAAGAAGATTACATTCCAGTCTCAAGTGGGTGAAATTTGCAAATTAATTCCAATCAAGACTCCAGTCGTCGTGCAATCTATGGCCATTCTTAAACCTCCAACCATTGGAGGCCATGTGAGCATTCATCAAGACTCAACGTTTCTTTATGATGAACCTGAAACTTTGGTTGGCTTTTGGATTCCTCTTCAAGATGCGACTGTTAAAAATGGATGTCTATGGGGAATACCCGGAAGCCATAAATTTCCACTCTACAACAGAAGTAAGATGGATTGGAAAAGCAAAAGCTCATATAATGAGACTTGTCATACTGTCGATTACAAATAATCAGATTTTGTTCCCTTGGAGATGAAAAGAGGCTCTCTAGCAATATTTACAGGAAAATTTCTTCATAAAAGTCATTAAAATACTTCAAATATTTCAAGATATGCATATACATGGCACTTGAAATAAAATGACACAAAGTGGGCATAAGATAATTGGTTACAAAGAAAAAAATTTCCACTTTTTTAATTTAACTATAACGACAAATAAACCAAATGATTTATGACAAATATGAACGAAAAATAATATCAGAAAAGTGTGTGATTTAGTGAAAACGTTGAATAATTTTGCATATATTTTATTGATTTCTTTATTTTAGGTTTCTCATGAGTTGGTTTTATCTTTTTTAACATCTGTGAAATAATTTATTTGCTCTTTTTATGAGCATCATTCAATTATTTTTCATCTCTGATTTCTTAATTTTATTTTTGCATGACGGCTTAGTCAAATCTTAACTATTTTTTCTGATTATCAGGCTATTATTTTTGAGTAGTGATAAAGTTTAGTAGCCCTTGAATTGGAATGTTACAAGATATTGTATTTCTATTGGTTATTAATTTTGTAATGCTTTTATGTAAATTAAATTCCAACATTTCATGATCATAATTTCTTATTTTCTTACGTTTTTTGGCTAGTTAATATTTCTCAACCAATAAATTTATACTTAATCGTCTCTTATTTTTAATTAACAATTTAATGAGTGTATTTGTTATATTCAGATCGACTGAATACTTTTAATTTTGTTATTTCTAATTTTTGATCGTACTCTATTTGCCTTGTTTTACTAAGAATTGCTGTGAAGATGCTACTTTTTCAAATTTTATTTACGCATTACTTTCATCATATATTAATTAATGAATAGGATAGTGTTTTTGCTTTTTCTTTATAAGCTACTTGTCAAATTTCGCAGTTTAAGACCAGCTTGAGTTTGAAATTTTATGGTAGTTTATTTTCCGTCTTGATTTGTTTATTAAAGATGTAGATTCAGTTAAAGATGCAGGTGTTGAAGTCACTAAATTCGCTAAATTAATTTTATACTTCGATGCCATTTCTTTTTTTTGACAATTTTCACGTTCAGTCTTATGTGTTTTTCTATCTTAGTTCGGGATATTAATAACAGAATTAATGAATTATGTCTTCATGGCCGTTTGTTTCCAATCAATGGAAGTAAGCTTGCTCATTTTAAATATGCTTTTAGAAGTTGATGGCTTTATTTGAGACTACTAAAATACTTTACTTGAACTCTGATTTTTATTCTATATTTTCTTAAAACTGTTGCATTGACTCATATTTCCATACTTCTTAATTATACTACCTTGACCCTTAGTCTCTTATTATTTTTCATCAATTTCAGAATGCTGCAAATGAATACTGTTATCAAAATTAAGCATTTGACTAAAATTAGCCTTATTAGAATAAAATGTTTGCTTATGTGTCGCATGTTTGACCTTTAGTTTCGATTTCTATGTCTTGATGCCTGCCAGTTGAAAATAAGACATGCTATATTTTTTGTTCATTATAGTCTACTATTTGAGCTTATTAAATATATCAGTGTTTTATTCCAAAATTGGTACGAAATTGTTTCTTATTTATTGCATACCTTTGTTGATCACCTTATGATAGTGTTCCTGCTCATTACGAATGTATTTGCACCATCCATTTTGATTATTTTTCATATATTGTTCCATATTGTCAACAATCGCATACCCAATTTCCCATCCTTTGAAATGATCGGTTTCAATAAGCATTCTTTGATGATTTATCAGCCCTACTAATGTCATAGTGAAGAGAGTATTCTTAATATTTTGATATTTCTTCTAAAAATCAATGTTTTTTGTGTTATTATTGCCTATAATACTCTTTTTTGTTCTGCTGTTAAGTTTTATTTAATGATTACTGTCTTATATGATATAGTCTTATTAATTAACTGTGCATTTCACTGCTCTGCCTTTACGTTTCTGCTGTATAGTCTTATATGCTAATAAAATATATGTAATAGCCTCATAGAATTATTATTTCGCGTGGTCAAAATTATTATGTTTTATGTCAATTGACATCAACAATAGTAAAATTTTAGCTGTTGCTGCATGTTGTTTATACTATTTAGACTCATTTCTCAACAAATTTTTAAGAATCGATTTGCATTATAGAGTGAATTGTTCAAATTCAGCAGTACCCACGCCAGAGACAAGTCCCAATAAATGTGTATAATAGCAACTATTTAGCACAATAATAATAAAGTCTTACAAATGCTTGCGGATTTCAGGCAAAGATTTCTTAAAATTAGTAAATGAGTTGGTTGCTTGACCCATGTGCATCATGAACCGGCACATGTGTGATTAAAACATTTGCATACAGATTTTTATATTTCTGTTCATTATTTTTAGTAATTTCTGAATGTTATTAGTATTTTTCTAAAAGTGGCCAGTCAACACGTCCTCCAATAATCCATGTACTGCGTAAATTTATTGATGCAGAATCTACATTAAATAAGCACTGTTCAATATTGAGTTGTCTTTTTAAAATTTCCGCTCCACTTGACATATCACATGTCGATGTAGTTTCTGAATTTAAATTAATATACTTTTTTTAGGGATGCTTTGATGTCAAGAAGTAAGCTTAATCCTTAGATTTCTCTGCTTCGATTTTATTCATCCATTTATAGTTCTGGTAATATTGATATAATACGTAGAAAATATAAATAATTCCATTTCGATTGAAATCAATCAAACCTTTTTTTTCTCTTATTCGAGTCGATAGAGACTCAGCTTCTTGCCCTTCATCGCAGAGTTTTATCTCTATGACCCCATTATTCTTTTCTCTGATAACTATCGCTTGATTAAAATTTTATGTTTTAAACTTGGCACCATAGCCATATCAGGGTTGGAAGTCTTGCGCACGCCTAGATAATATTTATTTTTTATTTGAGTCGGCGCCTTCTTTTTATTACGCATTCTGAAATTTTTTCTTCTCTATCCGACGACACTCATGTTAAAATTCTAAATAAATTTCATGATTTTGCCGCTGATTTTCTTGTATTATTCTTTATCCAGGTCATTATCATCGGACTCGCAATCAGATTTACCTTCACTATATCCATCGCTTTCACCATCAACTTACTTTATTTCGTGACAGGCATTTTATAACAAAGATAATTTATTTTTAATGAAACTTTTAGAAGAGTTCATCGATTTATCCCTGTTCGATTTACTTGATGATGATCGACTGATTGTCATTTCGCTTGAAATTTCGTCTGTTTTTTATTTTCTGATCTATCTTGAACCTTATTTTGATTTTATTTTTGATCTATCTCTGCTTCTTTATTTTATTATTTATAATAGATCTTACTTTAGATTGTCTCTATTTTTCTCAAGCGAATTCTCTGTTAGTATACCACTGGGTGCATCTTCATTTTCTTTTATTTTTTATTTTTCGTCCTTGAGACTCTTCAATAAGTTCTATTTATTAGATTGGAAATCATCAGATTGCAGACTTTTCTTCTTTTTCTTTAGAACATTGACCACATCTTTATCAATCTTCATTATAGTTTATTTCAAGCTGTCAGCAATAATTTGTCCCATTTATTCCCATTTAGTGGGATCAAAACAGAAATTTTCCTTTTATTTGTCATTAAACGAACGATAAAGTCCCACTGATGATTAGATAGTATAACAGTAGGGAATTAGACCTAACATGAAAGCACGAGCTGTTGTCTTTTTTGCAGCCGCCACCCGAAACAAGCATGATTGGTATCGAAACATATTTGTCTTCGCAGCGATTGTTTTAGGAAGAATCTTAGCACGTTAGAATTTTGTTGACCAAATATCATATTCAGGGCCATACAAGAAAACATTCTTCTTGATTGAATGTCCATGGAAATCCAGAAAATAGATAATTTTCATTTTCTCCTACTTTTTCAGCTTTATTACGAAATTTTTCAAGTTCATAATTTCAGGAAATAGTTCTACATTTTTGGCTTTAAATTTACGATTTAAGTCTTTGCCTGATAAACTAGTCCTGTAATTTCCAAAGACAACTCCGTCAGGGTTGATCATAGGTATTATTTTGAACACAATCTTATTTCTCAAATATTCAGCTTAATTGGAGACCAAGTATTACAGAAATCCTTTGAGCACATGGCTTCCATTAGACTAGCCAGGATGGAACCGACCAGTAACTAATATACACCTTCTCTATTACTCATTCTAAGCTTACTATTGTGCAGGGTTAGTTTTGATATTGGAACTACTAGTAATAGTTAATACTGGGATTTATAGACCGGTTAATGATGTGCACAAGTTTTATTATTGAATAATTAAGGAAGAGTTCGCTTTCTTTTTTAGTTGAGTTATTTGCTGTTTCATCTCACTATATGTGTATGGAGGACAATATGAGAAATGTACTTAGTCTGAGACTGACTAAAATGTGTACTAAAAGGACAAACAGAAATATTTCGACAGCATTTATGTTCCAAATTACTATATTTTTGGATATAGACTACAAAAATCTTACTTTTCAGACAATCTTTTATATTATACATTTTCCCCACATTGCTGCCATTTGACACCTTGTGTACTCTAAACATGTTTTGAATAAACGAATGGCTTCATTCCTCTGCAAAATAGCACACTGGCTTTGCGGTTATTACAAATATTAAATTTGATTTTCTGATGAGGGTATCCTTGATTACAGACCCGGAAATAGAACCATTGCATATGGCCTCGCGTGTTGGTGTCCGGTCTCAAAAATAAGTTGTATTAATTGGCTGACACTTTTACAACAATGTCTAAGTTGCCACTTTCAAAATTAGATTAAAATTGTAACTATTTATCTACTAATGAAGGATTCATGCCTGAGAAAATGCCTTTCCGATTATTACTTTTCATAGTAAATTCTTCTAGTTATTTTTTAAGTTTGTTAGGCACTTCCTCACACTTGATGCCATACTTTATATTGTAGCAATGCTGAGTTAAAGAATGAAATTTATAGGAGTTATCATGTCTAGGGCCAATATATATCAGCTTAGGAAGGCAGCCGAGCGCATTCTGTAAAACATACTCATTTAAGCTATCTTAATATGCTATGAATATGGGTGCAGCAATTCTAGCGTTCTTAGGACGCCATCCTGTTGCTAAATCTGGTAGAATCGAGTGGTATTTCTTAGCTTATGCTTACTATTGAGTATCATCAATCTAGTTCTCATAGAAAGAATCCTGCTGGTTTGAGTTTAGCATATTTTCTAATTTATCCACAGTTTCTATAATGTCACAATATAGATTAACATTGATAATATTGATATTTCAAGTGCGCTGTAAAAAATCAAAATAATAATTTACTCACTTCCTTTTCGTATCAAAGAAACACAATTATTTAGCTCGCATGAAGTTGGTTCTCGCTTTTTCAAATATTTTCTTATTTCTAGATTATACCCATTACTTATTTCTCTGCACTATTGTCACATTTGTATTAGTATTAGTATTGATATTTTATTTATTGCTCATTTTTATGCTTGATTTTGTGCATTTCTTTAACTGTGATTATCGTTACAGATCAGGTTGTTTTTTTGGGTTTATGCATTTGTTCCATTTCGGTCTTTTCGCTTCTTCGGTCTTTTTATTTTGGTTCAGCTCTTGAAGATCTTCATATTGAATGTAATCTATTTTATTATTATGAATTATCTTGTATTTTTGTCTCTTAGATTGTACTAAAGGTTAGGCTTATTTTTATTAAGATTAGTAGATGTATTCATTCAACATATGGCTACTTGTCTGATCTTACAATTTATCTGATTATGTCTAATATTCTTATTAATTTGTTCCATCATGCTCTTCGCTATTATTTGAATGAGGACTCTGTGATATTTAGTAATTCATAATTTAACAAATTTCAAAAATAACGAATATCATAACATTATTATACTATTATTGGTAATGTTATATGAGATATGATAAAAATGCGTAGAATCATGAGCTATTCTTCTTCCTCTAGATAACAAGCACCCAGATGGCAGCAAAAATTTCGACAACAGCAAGCGCAATACCGATCCAGTTCATGACAAACTAGACTAGTAGCACGTAGGTCTGCAGTCTGAGCTGGAAAACGTACAGTGGTATCAGAAATATAGTCACCACAATAAAATGCACGAACTTGATTGCCAGTTTCTATGAAATTGCGATCTTGGCCAACTGGTAACGCATGTAGTGGCTCAATGCGAAGAATGTTAGCAAAACTGATTGCATGCTTATTGCGTACTGCGGGAACGGATATTTCTGCACTTTGTATAAAAATAAGCCAATGCTTATGATCATGTATATTGCGAAATATGCAGTCTCGTAGAAGTTCATGCTTGTGAATGGAATCGACATAAAACTGTTTACGCTTATGTTCTTGCGAAATTCACGAGCTTCATTCTCTTGCTCTTCGTTATTATTTTCTCTGCGCTCTCTTTGCATCTTAATTTAAATAAATATCGGCTTATTATAAAATATTAAATGAATGATTAAGTCTCAATAATATAACATAAAATTATAAATATCATTTAGTCTGAGATTGAAGTTGGGTGGCAAGTTAACTGATTGCCAAATAATCAATAATTTATTTTTTATGATCCACTACATTAGTTGCACAGTCTTTGAAATACGATTTCTACATTTATGATAAAGTGTGATAACTTAGATATCGTTATTTGAGTGATAACGCCAGTGAGACGTATTAATAATCTTTATGGAAAGTATTAGGCATGTAATTTGTAACTGCTTCTTCTTAATCTATGCGTCCAATTAATTTCTTTTCTTAAATGACTGTACTTTTAGCACCGATCCTAGAATTACTCAAATTTTTGATAGCTGTCCTAAGTTAAACACCGGCAATTTTAACATTAGGGTTCAGCTTAACAATATCTTGAAATATTCCACTTTCTGATCTCAATATTCGATCAGTGATGCTTTGGAATTATACTTAACTAGCTCTTTACATTTGTCTTTCATCAGGTAGTTTGTGCTCCACGCTTTTGTATGTTTTGAGTAACAGATAGCATACTAAGGGTGCTGTAGATTTTTAGAGAGTAGAAGCGAAGTTATTTTTGCTTGTGAGAAATTTTGATATTTTATTCACTATTGCTGTATAATGGCATGAGCTCAGTATTTTGAACAAATGCAGTAACTCTAAAGGTTTGTTTATTCTCACTATACGATACAGCAGCTACTCAGGATAATTGTATAGTTTGTTAGCTTATATAATCGGCATAATCATAGACTTGAACTCAAAGCCGAACCCTTTAAGTCCGCCTTCTCTAATCATTTATAGAACTTTTTTTTATTTAATAGTGAGATTTTTGGCATATCGATCCTACATATATACTGAATTGCTTAGCATAGTTAACTTAGTGTCGGTGGTAAAATAACACACTTCATACAGTAAATCCGCAATAAATGTGAACACTAGCTCAGGATGATGATCGAACTTAATTAAATATTAAACAAAGTAACTTAAAAGAGGTGCAACTACTTTCAGTGCGGGCTATATTTGCTCGCCGATAAACAACTGTGGGAATATGATCGTCAGTAAAGATGAGTACAAGTGAGTGTCATAAGACTTCTTCTACAGAATTTCAACTAACTGTGGTATTGAGATTTATTATATTTTTAAAGGTTTAGGACCTGAATTCGGACATGTTGAATATGATTGTACTAATTTCTTAAGATAAAACGGAATAATTGTACCTCTTGAATTGATTAGTCCATTCTTAAGGCAATTTTTATACAAATTTTACAAACTACTATTGGCAATTTTTTTACCTACAGCGATAGCTCGACTATATTTACTTTTTTGTAAAAAGTATGATAAAATAATGTTGCTTTCAGTCATATTATTTTTTAGTATTAGATACATCTATTCAGCCTATATTTCTTAATTGATGCAATTGAAAGCTCTAATAACTTAATATTATGCTTAAGGCACTCCATCATTTTTTTAAGTTTTCTTAATCCATCGTACATAATTGCGGATAATATTTTAAATTTAGACAGGCCCATATATTTTCTTTTTGTTGTCCAAAATCTTCAATATTTAATATATTTTATTCTACAATTTTGCGATGTGTTTCATACTTGAAGTCGAATTCGCATTATTACCTGATATCGATTTACGACTCGTGTGATGGGATTAATTAGAAACCTGGCTTAACATTGATTAATTTAGCGAATTATCTGGGGGAGTCAGCTGTCTCAGTAATGTGAAGTCTGTTCTCTCGCCTGAGTTTGATAGTGGCTGAGCTGCTGGTTGGAATTTATTGAAAATCACCATCGATGCCTTCAATGGATTCTATTATACTTTCTTGTAAGTTTGATCAAATAGTAAAGATTGAACTTGAATAACTCCTTATAAAATGTTGGCTACAGTTGGTAGTTTATTTTTGTTAGATTGTTGATAATGTGACGACAGTACTAAAGTAAAAGTTCGTTAACTTTAACTTATATTCATGTATGATGCGAATGAACAACTCGCGTTAATGGGTGTTTGAAGGATCCATTATGTGACAAATTAACTTAATAGTTACCAAATATTTTATTGTGAATGTTTGCTGCGGAATGTGACCTGACATTTTAGTATAATAGCTTAATGAGGAAGTGCATCAGGTTGTAATTTATACTATTTGAATTTTTAATAGCAAGTTGTGTCTGCACTCAGATCTAATTTAGCTATTGAGGCGATAAATTTTTATAGGCCTGAATGATACGTGTTGTAATCGTCAGATACATCTCGAATGAACCCTCTTGCCATACTAAATAGATGCTCGCATATTCTATGCAGTAGATCAATATCAATTCCATCAACATTATTGCATACTTTAAGTCTACTTCGATTCCACTGCCTAAGTATAGCACAAGCAAGAGCTAAACTTTCCCTTGTTTTATAATTGACTCCAATTATCATGTATATTCTGCCATTGTTTTTCTCGAATTTGAACCCGATGGCTGTCATCTCCTGCTTTATATGCGTGTATCTTTTGGGCCTGTTTTATATTTTGCCTGTGCTTGTTAATGCTGATATTTATATTCGACTAACATGATTTGATTCAGGTACATCATGCTCATTCTATTATATGGGACTGTCTTAGTCTATGGAGCCAATATAGTTAGCCAGATCAGCAGCTAAGTTGAGCGTATTCTTAAGATGATCAATACCATCATCAAAATCTTCACACCACACTGCCTTCACATACGAGTAATAATACGCTGTCGATAACTAAGGTTTCAGTGTCAGATTTTCATCAGCGAGCAGAACACTGTGTTTCAGGTATGTGCTTAATGAATAATTATTAAATATGATCTTCAAGTTCTGAATTGATGATCGTTGATGCATTGGCAACAGTTGCTTAATATCCGAAAGTGTGAAATATTTTGAACTCGGTAATTTACTCACGTGGATCTCCTGCATTTTTATTTTAGTCTGTTTATTATATTAAGTATACACTCAGTTATTATTTATTGTTATTAACTATTAAATTTAGTTAGTATGATCATTATAAAGTCCATCTGCCTTCTTGAGTAAATAAACTCTGCTTTTGTCACATTAAACTTATCGATTACTTCAATTAATCTTCTTAGCATTAAATTTCTTGATCCTGCGCAGAAAGCTTTTTTTCTATTCTTACTTTGACTTAAGAAAAGCATTATTTTTCTTATCTAATTAAGTCAGTTCGATCTCGTAGACTGACTCAGTTACTGATCGTCTGTGGTCTCTACGCAACATGTTATATTTATTATGCGAGTATCTTGTATTCTCTGTAGATACTAATGATATTTTTCTTCTACTGCTATTATTTTCTGCGTGATTTTGAACAATCTGCTCCTCGATAGCTTTACATGCCTCTCTTATAATCTCCTCTTCTTTACGTCCAGATTTAAGCAGTTTCTCTAATTTTATCCTTTCTACCTGTTGTTCGACAAGCATATCGATAATTCTCTACTCGCTCATAGTTTTTTGCTCAGTTTTCACTCGCTTCTTGAAAAAGCTTTCATTTTTATTACTCGGACTTCTGGTATCGAGTGTTAAATTTTTGATATCTGGCAGAAAGTTTTATTGCGCTGGTGCATGATGTCTTTTTGTTGTCCACTCGCATCTTTGTATCTTGCCTTGGTTAAATAATGCTCGATTATTTATGCTCATTAGCTACATTCTTTTTATGCGACCAGCTGTTATAAGTGATTGCAGTGCTTCATTTATTTAGTTTAGATATTTTTTGTAAAAGACTCGACTTTTTTGAGGTGACCACGTGGATGTGCTTTCAGTTGTATTCTTCAATTCAGTCTTTGGAGGCCTAATCATCAAAATTTTGTCAGCCATGACCTTATTTATTCTTAAAATTATTGTCTAATTCTTATTGACATATTAGTAAGCAAAAACAAAAATATCATTATCATTTCATCTTTTAGTACTTAATTTAGTCCTGATAGGCTGACCTTTGTCAATTTATTTTTATTTATCTTAAATTTTCATAAATATTTATTCGATAAGTCCATTCCAATTGAGTTTTTCTACTCTTCT
>APMI01029958.1_pt1 | contig 24853 bp, 18 predicted proteins | sample 667938 | NCBI WGS metagenome assembly APMI01 (sample SAMN01084076, study PRJNA167559) | wastewater metagenome | biome: Wastewater | place: Denmark: Ejby Moelle, Odense | collected 2011-11-28
GCGGGATCCGCAATCGCCTGAAGCTCGGCAGCGTGCGCCAGCTTCACATTGCCCTCGATATTCATCCCGCCGAATTCGCCGGTCGGCCAACTGACCAGAAAGCGTGGCGCCTTGAACCAGCCGCCCGCCATCAACACCCCGCCGATGCCGTACGCCTTGCGTAGAACGACGGTGAAGAAAGGAACGGTCAGGTTCGCGCCTGTTACAAACATCCGGCCCATCTTGCGGACGGTGGCGGTTTTCTCGGCGTCGGGGCCCACCATCATGCCCGGCGTGTCGCACAGCATCAGGATTGGCAGGCCAAAGGACTCGCACAATTTCATAAAGCGCACAGCCTTGTCCGCAGAATCGCTGTCGATGGCACCGCCCAGGTGCTTGGGATTGTTGGCAATGACACCCAGCGGTTTGCCTGCCACACGCAGGAGCGACGTCACGATGCCGACGCCGAAATCGTGCCGCAGCTCCAGCACCGAGTCTGTGTCGGCCAGTATCGAGATCGCATCGCGCACTTCGTAGGCCCGCAGGCGGTTTTCCGGCACGACGAACCGCAGCTTTCGTTGGTCGGGCGCAGACCAATCAGCGACGGGTCCTTGAAAATAGGAGAGATAGAGTTTGGCCGTCTCGACCGCCCCGGCCTCATCCTCGACAAGAATGTCAATGACACCGCTCGCAGTCTGAACGTCTGAGGGCCCGATTTCTTCCGGCGTGAACCGACCCAGACGTCCGCCTTCGATCATCGACGGCCCACCAACGCCGATGTTGGACCCCTTTGTGGCGATGATCACATCGCAGCAACTGAGCATGCCGGCATTGGCGGCGAAGCAGCGACCGCTGGTGATCCCGATCAGGGGCGTCAATCCGCTAAGCTGGCTGAACTGATAATAGGAGCTGACATCCATCGTCCAACCTGTGACGGCAACGCGCAGGTCGGTATCGCCCGCACGACCGCCGCCGCCTTCGGCGAACAGGACTATCGGCCGGCAGGCCTGCCGCGCGACTTCCAGGCAATGTTTGAGCTTCTCGCGCGCGAGTTCGCCCATTGTGCCAGCGAGCACTGTCTCATCGAACGCAATGATCAACGACTGGGTCACGTCCTTGGGAAACGCCGTTCCGTTGACGTCGCCAAAGCCGACAACGATGCCGTCGCCCGGTGTCTTGCGTATAAGCTCGTCGATCGACCGTCGCGCACGTTGCCCAGCAACGACCAGCGAACCGTATTCAATGAAGCTGCCGGGATCGCACAATGCATCGATATTTTCGCGAGCGGTGCGTGCACCCTTCGCATAGCGTTTCGCCACGGCATCAGGCCGCCTCGCGTCGAGGACGGCTTCCTGGCGATTGATCGTCTCCGCAAGGTCGTCGCGCACGTGATCGAGATCAATCGCATCACCCGACGTCTCGACCTGCCCAATTTGGTCGTCGGCCGCGAGAGAGATGATTGGCCGATCGACACCGATCGCGCTGCCCGCGGTCGCGACGACGTCAACGACGACACCACCCGTGTCCGCCGCGACCACATGCTCCATCTTCATCGCCTCGACGACGGCGACCGGTTGTCCCGGACGAACCGTATCTCCCTGCGCGACCAGCAGCGAAACGACCGCTCCGGTGATCGGCGACGCAATGGCGACTGTCCCGGGCGTCAAGATCGCTTCGCTTGTCTCCGCCGGGGCTGGGTCCACTATTTCGCGCTGGCCGGGTGAGAGCGCGGTTACGCGATCGAGCAGTTGCGACAACCGAGCATCGACGAAGCGCGTCGTGACGCGGTCAGCGCGGACATCCTCGTCGGTAAGCAGGGCGCGTAACACGTCGATGTTCGTTGCCACGCCGCCCACCGTAAATTCGGCCAGCGCGCGTTCGGCCTTGTCGAGCGCGGTCAAGTAATCTGGGCTGCGGCTTGTGACGATGACTTTCGCCAGAAGCGAGTCATAGCCGGTATTTGTTCGGTAACCGCGATAGCCGAAGGAATCGACGCGAATGCCGGGGCCTGTCGGAGGCTCGAAGGCCGAAATCGTTCCGCCGTCCATTGCTGGCGTTCCATCCGCCATCAGGCGTTCCATGTTGACCCGGGCCTGGATCGAAAACCCCGGGCGGGCGGCTTCCCGCCCGAGGTCGAGATCGGCGAGTTTCGCCCCCGCGGCGATCGACAACTGGATTGCGATGAGATCTACATCCCACAATTCTTCGGTGATCGTGTGTTCGACCTGGATGCGGGGGTTGGCCTCTAGGAAGAAGAAGGCGGGATCGTCGCCTCGAGCTTCGACGAGAAACTCGAACGTGCCGATGTTGCGATATGCGACGCTGCTGGCCATGCGCCTCGCGGCATCGGTGAGACGCATGCGTGTCGCGTCGCCGATGGCGGGGCTTGGTGCGATCTCGATCATTTTTTGGTGCCGGCGTTGCAACGTGCAGTCACGTTCGCCCAAGGTAGTCGCCGCACCGGTTCCGTCGCCGATTACCTGAATCTCGATATGGCGCGCATCGACCAGCGCTTGTTCGACGTAAACGCGGTCGTCACCGAACGAACGGCGCGCTTCGGAACTGCACCGTTCGTATGCCTCGGGCAACTCGTCGAGCGTCTTGACCAAACGGATGCCGCGTCCGCCGCCGCCCGCAACCGCCTTGATCATTACCGGCGCGTTGACTCGCTGCATAAATGCTGCCGCTTCGTCGAGGCTGACCGCGTCTGAAGTGCCGGACAGGACAGGCACGTCGCAGTGGTTGGCTAGGGCGCGCGCCTTTGCCTTATCCCCCAGCATTTCGAGATGTCGCGCGTCCGGTCCGGTGAACACAATTCCAGCAGCTAAGCAGGCAGATGCGAATTCGGCGTTTTCGCTCAGGAAGCCGTAACCAGGATGAACGGCGTCGCACCCCTGTTCCCGCGCAACTTCCAGAAGCTGGGCAGCATCGAGATATGCTGCCACACCCGACCCCCGCAGCGTCACGGCAGTGTCAGCGCGAAGCATATGGAGCGACTCCGCGTCGTCGCCCGGTGCGACAGCCACTGTCGCAATGCCGAGTTCTCGGGCCGTGCGCATGATGCGCAGCGCGATTTCCCCACGATTAGCGATGAGCAGCCGTTTGATCGTCATCGCCCGCGCGCTGCACCTCCCCAACTCAATCGACGACTCACCCGGGATCGAGCATCGCCGCTCAGTTCTGCAACCTTAGTCGTTTGCGCAACGCTTCTTGTCAACTCGTATGCATACGTACGGTACGCAATATGATCAATCAATCCAGCGAAATGCACCCGCGTTTGAACGAACGTATCCGATCAGCCGGCCAAACATGTTGCCTTCGTGATATTGGGTCAACGTCACTTCGCACTCCGGGTCCGCAGCGCGATGGTCGCCGCCGTCACCATTGGCCCAGCGTGTGTAACTGTCGGGCAACTCGATCCCGAGACGATAGATTTCCCGGGAGCGGCCTGCCTCTGTCAGCAGCGCGTCGAGCGCACGTTTTCCTTCCGCGGTCCAGTAATACAGGCACGCCGAATGAAAGATGCATAGCGGTCCAGTGCTTGCCTCGATGGCCTCTGGCAGCCTGTCGAGAGCGTCCCCTTCCAAAAGAGTGAGATTGCTCTGCGCGACCGTGTCGAGCGCGAGCGTCAGGCGACGATGGGCGTCGCGGAATTCCGGGAAGGACAGCGCTAATATCCAGTCCCGTCCCGACGCCGAGCGTGCATCGACCGGGTGCAGGTCGATGCCGATGCGGGAGCCGATCTCCGGAATGCGCAACTTGCGATAGGCAGGCGCGTTAGAGATGTTGGATTCGAGCGTCATTGTTGCCGCATCGTTGCCGATATTGCTGCCGTCGGTCAGGACGTAGCGATATTTGTCGAACGTCAGCAATATTCCCGCACTGCACCCCACTTCGATAAGGTTCAGCGGTTCGCCTGCGAGATCTGCCACATAGGACAGGCCGGGCAACAAGCCACCGCAGCGCTCGACATAAGTGGTCTGTATCGTGCGGTTGACAAGGATTTCGCTGATCGCGTCCTCATGCTTGGAGCAGAAGCGCTTGAACGGACCGAAAGCCTCTTCTGCCGGACCAGCGTTTTCGGTCAGCGTGCCGAAAAAACGGCTTAGAGGGTCGTCGGGTTCCTGGATCAGCAGATAATGCACTGCACCCAACAAGTGGAGCGCGGGCTGGGCCCGTGCCTGGCCCCGGGCGGCGAGTGCCACGATCGCAGGATCGGTTCCCGAATGCATGCACAGGCTCTCGTAAAGCGGAGACCCCTTGGCGCCATAGATCGCCGCATTGGCGCTGAACGCCGCGGCCACGGCATCAAGTCGATCCTGCGATATGCCTTCCGCAAGGTTTGTCATCGCCATTGTCATCTTATCCGGTTCGAAGCCGCTGCCCCGCTTTTGCGGGATCTGTCCGGCGCATGTGTAACCTGGTCCTGCCTAAGCGATCTCGGCATCCTTCTGCTTGTCGCCCGTAAGCGTTCGCGCAAGGTGCTGCTTGTCGATCTTGCCGGTAGGCAATGTTGGCAGAGGTTCCGGCTCGATGATCCAGCGGGTCGGGACCGAAAAATATGCCAGGCGCTCTTTCGCATAGGCGCCGAGTTCTGCCTCTGTTACCCTGGCGCCTGCGCGCAGGTAGACAAACGCCACAAGCGCTTCGCCCAAGTCGGCGTCGGGACATCCGGTCACCGCAACTTCGAGAACGTCGGGATGTGCCCCCACAATCTGTTCAACGTGCGGACAGGATATATTTTCGCCGCCACGGATAACCATGTCCTTGGTTCGGCCCGTGACATAGAGGAAACCGTCCGCGTCGATGCGGCCGAGATCACCCGTATGATACCAGCCGTCCTCATCGATCGGCTGGTAGCTGCTCGCCATATAACCGCGCATCAACGCACCCGAACGGCTGAGGATTTCACCCTCGCCATTCTCGTCGGGCTCAAGAATATGGATCTCTATGCCCAGCACCGGCATGCCGACGGTGCCTGGCCGTTCACGCAGCTGTGCGGCGGTGGCCATGGAAATGAACGACATTTCGGTCATGCCATAGGCAACCGATACCGAATCCCGGGCGTGCGGCAAGCAGAGACCGATATCGTCGATTAGTTCGGGCCGCACCATCGTGCCCCCCGTCGACGGCGCCACCAGACTGGACAGGTCGTGCCTCGGGAAATTGGGGTCACGCATCAACCGCTGGAACATCGTCGGAACAGCCATCCACGAGGTAATGCGCTCGCTTTCGATGATGGAAAGGACCTGCTCGGGAACGAACTTTGCACGGAGCATGACCAGGCGTCCGCCATCGACCAGTGACAGAATGCCGGTAACGATCGCGCCATTGTGGAACATCGGAGTGGTTATGAGCGCCGCCTTTTGCGCGTGGCTATCCACGGGTTCCGGGGGCCGCCCGCCTTGCAGGACATGTAAGGTCTGCATCGTCCAGATGAGGTTGCGGTGCATGAGTTCCACGCCTTTGGGACCGCCTGTGCTGCCCGCCGTGAACGCAACGAGGCAGACATCGCTTTCATTTGCATGTGGACGGGGATCGGGGACCGCCGTGCCGGGACTGGGCAGCGACCACCATTCGGCAAGAGTTTCCGGACGAACGATCCTCGCTTTACTCATGGTTGTTTCGACAAGCGGCAGATCGGTTGCGATAAGGCTCGGTGTTACCTGATTGACCACTGCGACGAGTTCCGTCTCCGTCCACCAGCGGTTGCCGAAGATGGGAAGTGCGCCCAGCCTCCATGCCGCCCATTGCAGCAACGGGATTTCGCACGAATTGTGCAAGACGATCAGGACGCGGTCGCCCGGCTTCACATGCAGGGCCTGAAGCTCCGCCGCGGCGACTTCCACGGCGCGGTGGAAATCGGCAAAGGAGAAACGGCGATCGCCCTGGACGAGATAATCCAGATCCTCCCGCCGGCACCCCAGATCGAGCAAGTCGAGGATGTGTTCGGGGCGCTGCCGCCACAATTGCATGGGCCGCTCGTCGAACGTGGTCGATACGAGGTCGCGCCAGGATGGATCTGAGAGGTACAATTTTGGGTTCATCCGCGCTCTTTCCGATACCCTTCCCGCGTCCAGCCCTGCTCAGGGCGAGTTGCACGAATGATCGCATCACCCACTTCGGCTTGCGCGCGGCGCGCGTCAGACAGGAAGCGCGTCATCGCGTAAAACCCGTGGATCTGGCCGCGGTAGCTGCTCAGTGTCACTGGCACACCGGCGTCGATCAACCGCCGAGCATAAAGAACACCCTCGTCGTGCAGCGGGTCGAAGCCGGCCACAAGGATAAGCGCGGGCGGCAAGCCGGATAGGTTCGGAGCAAGAAGCGGCGATACCAGCGGATCGCGACGCTGCTCTTCCGGACAATATTGGTCGTTGAACCAGTCCATCATCTGCTTGGTCAGCCCATAACCTTCGGCGTTGGCCGTCATCGATGGCGTATCGGCATTCGCTTCGAGGATGGGGTAGATCAGCACCTGGAGCGCGATCGGTGGACCCTTGCCGCGTGCAAGTAATGCCAGCGCGGCGGCAAGATTGCCGCCTGCGGAATCTCCCGCAACGACGATGGCGTCAGCCTGCCCGCCCAGGTCGCCTATGTTGTCGGCAACCCAGTCGAGCGCGGCGTTGCAATCGTCCAGCCCGGCCGGAAACTGGTGTTCGGGTGCCAGGCGATATTCAACTGCGACGACCGTGCAGCCTGCAGCTTCGCACAACCGGCGGCAGCTGTAATCGTGACTGCGCAAGCTGCCGATGACCCAGCCGCCGCCGTGCATGTACAACACCGTGGCAGGGCACAGCCGGTTTGTGGGCTGATACACACGGACAGTCACCGGTCCGTCTGTCGAGGTAATCTCGACGTCACTAACTTCGTTAACTTCGGCATGGTGGCCGGGATCGGGGCCTTCGTCGATCTGCCTGCGGGACGCTGCCGCCCCCAAAACATTATAAGGCGGCGCACCCTGATCGCGCATCTTGTCGAGAAGCCGTCGCGCTTCGGGATGCAGAAAGCTGTCAGGGCGTGTCATGACCTGCTCCGTCTCAGCGCAACTCGATGCCGGGCATTGTTCCGCTTTCGCGCCAATCCTTTAGGACGTGTTGAAAGGCGATCGGTCCGGCACCGTACATCGCCATGTACCAGCCATGCGGGTTATAGATATTGCCCTCGCTGTTGTAGTAACCTGGTGTACAATCGGTGTAGAACTTGACGCCGCGGCGCGCCTTGGCCTGCATTTCGGCACACCAACCGTCTTCGCCCTCCACCGTCGTCTCGATCCGCTCCTTGCCGCGCTTGCGGGCCTCGTCGATGATCCAGGCGATCTGTTTCGCTTGCACGTCCAGCGAATAGGGGACGAGAAAAGTGAAGGCGGTCTGGGTGAATCCCATGACGAATAGGTTTGGAAAGCCGTTGGTCTGAAGCCCGTGAAGCGTACGCAGGCCTTTCGACCATTTATCCGACAGGCTGACGCCGTCACGGCCCCTGACATCGACACCCGAACGCCGCGCATCTTCACGACCGACTTCAAAGCCCGTCGCGAAGACGAGACAATCGACTTCATATTCCTGGTTGCCGATCACGACTGAGTCTTCGGTCAAGCCGGTGACACCCTTGCCGCCCGTATCGACCAGCGTGACATTGTCACGGTTGAAGCTCTGAAGATAATTGTCGTTGAAACACGGGCGCTTGCAGAACAACCGATACCACGGCTTCAACAGTTCGGCAGTGTCTTCGTCTTTGACGATTTCGTCGACTCGACGGCGAAGCCCTTGCATCTTCTTTGCATCGGCGAGTTCCATCAGCGCCTCACGCTCACGCGTTTCGATAGGACGCCCGCGCTTTTCGGCCTTTTCGCGAACAGCTATACTCGTGATGCTCTGGTAGATGTCCGTCCATCCGTCGTTGACAAGGTCTTCTTCCTGTTCGCCAGTGTGGACGATGGCGATGAAATTATCCATGCGCTTCTGCTGCCAGCCCGGCTCCAGAGACTTCACCCATTCCGGATCGGTCTCCGAATTGTTGCGGGCGTCAACCGATGAAGGGGTACGCTGGAAAACGTAGAGATGCTTGGCGGACTCCGCGAGGTGCGGGATGCACTGGATACCCGTCGCGCCGGTACCGATAATGCCGACACGCTTGTCCTTCAATTTGCCGAGGCCGCCTTCGGGTGATCCGCCGGTGTAGTCGTAATCCCAGCGGCTGGTGTGAAAGGTATGCCCCTTGAACATGTCGATCCCGAAAATGCCGGGAAGTTTCGGGCGATTGAGCGGACCACCCGACAGGACGACATAGCGTGCCTTCATGCGGTCGCCGCGGTCGGTTTCGATCAGCCAGATCCCTTCGGCCTCGTTCCACGTCATTGCGGTGACCGATGTCTGAAAACATGCATACTCGTACAGGCCGAAATGGCGGCCGAGCAACTTGCTGTATTCGAGGATCTCCGGCCCGAACGAATACTTGTGCTTGGGCATGTAGCCCGTTTCCTCGAGCAGCGGAAAATAGACATATGATTCGATGTCGCATGCGGCGCCCGGGTAACGGTTCCAGTACCAGGTTCCGCCGAAATCGCCTGCCTTGTCGACGACGCGAATTTTTTCGAGGCCGTTTTGACGAAGCCGCGCACCCATCATCAGTCCGCCGAATCCACCGCCCAGGATAACGGCGTCGACTTCGTCAGTTAACGCTTCGCGTGTGAAGCCGGGTTCGACATAGGGATCGTCAACGTAATGTGCGAAGTCGGCCGAAGTCTCGACATATTGGTCGTTGCCGTCGTCGCGTAGCCGCTTGTCGCGTTCGTATAGATAGCGCTGCTGCAGTGCTTCAGGATCGAAATCGATTTCGCCGATCAACTCTTTCAATGCGGGATCGAGGTCGTGCAACTTTACGTCTCCTGATCGCGTGCGCTGGGCGTTTGCCTCAACATATTCGCGCTAAAGCGTGACTCGTGCGCATGTCAACAATAAGTATGCTAACTAAATATTGTTCATCACCACATCTTTGCTCGAAGGGTAGTGGCGTTGCAGAAATCCGATGACGCCATCGCTGAATGCGTCGTTCCGGTCGCCCACAACCATGTGTCCAGCGCCGGGAACTTCGAGCACCTCAGTCTGCGGCACGTAACGGCGCATTTCGGCGATCGTATCGCTGTTCACGATATCGCTCAGTTGGCCGCGCACCAGCAATGTCGGTATCGTAACATTGCTGCTGACAGTGACGAGCAGGTCGAATCGACGATTGATTGCTTCCACTCCGCTGCCCGCCAGCAAGCGCGGGTCCCAGTGCCAATAGAGTCGGCCATCGTCGCGTTGGCGAAGATTGCGGCGAAGCCGCTGTGCATCCGGCACGCGGGCGCTATCCTGCTGGAACGCGGATACGGCGCGGACGGCGTCGTCGATCGACGCGAACCCTTGGGTATGGGCAGCCATGAAGCCGCCGATCCGATCCGATCCTTCCTGTGCGGAACGCAATGCGAGATCGACCATCACGACCGCTGCAACGGCCGATGAACCGCCGATCCCGGCACAATAGAAAGAGGCAACCCCGCCAAGTGATGCACCGATCAAAGCGGCCGGGCGCTCGAGCGTGGCAATTATCGACAGAAGGTCTTGGGCTAGGGCGGTTACTGCATAATCGCCATCCCGAGCCCATTCACTGTCGCCGTGCCCTCGCAAGTCGAGATTGATGACGCGATAGCCCGCTTCGACAAGCCGCAGCATCGTCCCCGACCAGCTGTGCCGCGTCTGCCCGCCGCCGTGGAGCAGGATGACGGGCGCGCCGCGGGGCGGTCCCGCGAGGTCGGCCGTCAGCTTGATCTCGCCGGCGCCCGCAAAAGTGACCTTCCGCACATCCACGATACTTATTCCGGTTGGGCGTTGAAATCGTTTTCCTCGAGGGGAAGCTCGGTAGATACCGCTTCGTCTTCGCCATCTGCCGGGTCGGTCCCCTCGGCGTTCTCATTCGACGGTTTTGGAGCGGGTTTGGGATCAGCCATATCACCATCCGATTTACATACTACGCATGTATAAGGTACACATATGTACTATCAGCATAGATCTGGACTATCAATGTATGAGCAAGAAAATTGTGGGCTAGGATAGCCTGGATGACGGGGAGGCGATGTCGTCTACAATGTTCGATCTGAGGCAGCTTCGCTATTTCGTCGCGGTTGCCGAGGAGCTGGGCTTTGCCCGAGCCGCGGTGAGGCTGGGCATCTCGCAGCCGCCGCTGAGTCAGCAGATCCAAGCGATGGAAGCAGCCCTCGGAATGCGTCTGTTTGATCGCAGTACACGCGTGGTAAGCCTGACGCGGTCTGGTGCGGCCTTCCTGGTCGAGGCCCGAAAAGTTCTGGAGCAGGCGTCCCGGAGCGCCGATCTGATGGATCGCGTCCGGCGTGGCGAACTGGGCAGGCTTTTTATCGGAACGATAACGTCGGCGTGCCACGATATCCTTCCCCAGTTCCTTGCCCGGCTGAGCATAGAACGGCCCGACATCAACATAGCGCTTAGGGAGCGCGACACAGCGAGATCGTTGCTGGACCTGAAGGAGCGGCGATTGGATATAGCGTTTGCCAGGCTCGATTCAGTCGCCGAGCCATTGAATCTGCTACCGGTGCGAAAGGATTCGTTCGAACTCGCGATTCCCGACCATCATCCACTTGCTGGCTCGCCTCAAATTCCGCTCAAAGCGCTTCAAGGCGTGCCGCTCGCAATGGTTTCGCGCGAAATTTCGCCGCGTTTCTACGATACGATCATTGCCGCGTTCGTGGCCGAACGGGTGGAACCAGCGCTGATCCACGAATGCGGATCGATCCAGAGCCAAGTCAGCTTCGTATCGAGCGGCATATGCTGCGCACTAGTGCCAAATTCCAACCAGCAACTTCGCATACCGGGTGTCGTCTATCGGCCGCTGGCACAGCCGATCGCCCTGACAGGCATTGCCATGGTGTGGCGCGAACCAGTTGAAGAATCGATTGTGGCAGTAGCAGTGGATGTCGCCAAGCAAATTTTCCAGGCGCCGAAAAAAGACAGATTGATACTAAATACGACCTAATCGACTATAAATATTGTATTTGAACGATCCAATCGAGCGTTTCAACATGCCGGTCGAAGCAGGAATCGTTCGGCATCGCGAAGAAAGACCGAAGGCCTGCTGCGAGAGAGGCATGTCAGATGTTCGACTATGATATCATCATTCGCAATGGCACCGTTCATGACGGCGAAGGCGGGACACCCCGCATCGCCGATGTCGCTATTCGCGGCGGCATGATCGCCGCTATCGGTGATATTTCGGGAAGCGCCGGCGAAGAGATCGATGCCACCGACCGCATTGTCACCCCCGGCTTTGTCGACGTGCATACCCATTATGACGGGCAGGTGACCTGGGAAAACACGCTCGGCCCTTCCTGTTTTCACGGCGTTACGACCGTCGTGATGGGCAATTGCGGCGTCGGCTTTGCTCCGTGTCGTCCCCACCAGCGTGATACGCTTGTCACGGTGATGGAGGGCGTCGAGGACGTTCCCGAAGTCGTCATGGTGGAAGGGATTCCATGGAATTGGGAAACCTTCCCCGAATATCTCGATGCATTAGCGGAGCGGCGGCTCGACATCGATATTGCCGCTCAGGTTCCGCACTCAGCACTCCGCGTGTTCGTTATGGGAGAGCGTGCGGCTACTTTCGATCCACCAACCAAAGCCGATCTCGATGCCATGCGCGTATTGACGACCGAGGCTATCCGGGCAGGCGCGGTCGGAGTTTCAACTTCGCGTAACATGTTCCACCGGACCAAGGCGGGCGCGATGATCCCCAGCCTTTATTCCGAAGAGGACGAATTGAAAGCTCTCGCCGGTGGTCTGCGCGATGCAGGTGCCGGCGTGTTCCAGCTTATCCCTAATGTGGACAATCCGCCTGCGGATGAATTCAAGATGATGCGGCGTGTTGCCGAAGTTGCCCGTCGTCCGCTGTCATATTCGCTGATGCAGCTGCCGTCCGGCGACCCCGACGAATGGCGGGATTCCATCGAGCTTCTGGGCGAGGCGGTGGCGGACGGCCTGCCCATGCGCGCGCAGGTCGCGCCTCGTGGAGTCGGTACGCTCTATGGCCTCGACCTGAGCTTCAATCCGTTTTCCTTCCACCCCAGTTACAGGGCGATTGCGAGCCTGCCGCTTGCGGACAAGGTAGCACGGATGCGCGATCCGGCGTTCCGGGCGCAGCTTTTGTCCGAACAGCCGGAAGACATGGATCCGATGAATCTGCGCAGGATAAAGGGCGCTCTGGAGTCCTATCCGCTGGGTAGTCCGCCGAACTATGAGCCGGATCCCTCAGAACGTGTCGATCGGAAAGCCGCCGAGCTCGGCCTGTCCTATGAAGAATATGTCTATGACATTCTGCTCGAGCGTGACGGACATGGCCTGTTGTTCTGGCCGATCGCAAATTACCGCGATGGCAACGCTCGCGCGGTCAGGGCGATGCTGGGCGATGACAACACGGTGGTGGGCCTTGCCGACGGTGGGGCGCACTACGGACTTGTGTGCGACGCGAGTTTTCCAACCTATTTCCTACAGCGCTGGGTCCGCGATGCGCAGGGTGACGAACGCTTCTCGCTTCCCGCGGGCATAGCCGAGTTAACTAGCCGGCCAGCCGATCTCATCGGTTTCGCGGACAGGGGACGTCTGAAGCCCGGCTACAAGGCCGATGTGAACGTTATCGATTTCGCCCGGTTAACATTGAACACCCCTAACATGGTCCATAACCTTCCCGCGGGCGGGAAGCGACTGACGCAGTCGGCTGATGGGTATGATGTGACGATCGTGTCAGGCGAGGTGACCTACCGGAACGGTAAGCATACAGGCGCCTTGCCCGGCAGACTGGTTCGCGGACAGCAAACCGCCCCGGCGCTGGCGGCATGACGATTCAGGTGGTGGCAATAGGGGAGCAATCCACCCGGACGCCAATCGGTCCCATCCGCGCGGCCGTCCTGATCTTCATGTCGGCGTTCGGACAATTTCTGGGCGTAGTGCATACCTTCTCGATCGGAACCTTCCTTGGCCCGATTTCAAAGGACACCGGCTGGAGTTCCAGTGCCATCCTTGCGACGCTCACGATAGTCGGCGTCGTGGTTTTCTTCTTGTCACCCTTCGTCGGCATCATCGTCGACCGGATCGGTTCGCGGATCGTTGGCCTTTGGGGGCTGGGACTCTTTGCGCTAGCGCTCGCGCTTTTATCGGTCGTTGGCGTTTCGATCTGGACCTGGTGGCTGGTATCGGTGTTCGTCGGTGTTGCGGCACTTGTGACCAAACCGACTGTCTGGGCTGCGGGCGTCGTGACCGAATTCAACGAGCGCCGCGGCATTGCACTTAGCTTAGCCCTGTGTGGCAGCAGTTTTGCCTCGGCTCTATGGCCGCTGTTCGCGCACATGCTTATCGAAAAATTTGGCTGGCGCGGTGCCTATCAGGTGCTGGCAGTCATTTTCTGCCTCGGTGGCATACCCATATTCTTCATGCTGTTCCGGCCCAGGCGCGCGGCCCGTGCGGAGACAGTGACGAATGAACGCAAGCCGCTGTGGAGTCCTGCGGTACGACGCATCCTCCGATCCGGTCGATTCTTCCGTATGGCCCTTGTCGCGTGCCTCATCACGGGTGCCACCACTGCATCCGTCATCCATTTCGTATCTATGGTCCAGACCAAGGGCATCACCGCGACAGGAGCGGCCTCGATCGCTGTATTGATCGGCGTGGCATCGTTGATCGGGCGTGTTTCAACCGGGTTCCTGCTCGACCATTTTCAGGGTCGCGTCGTCGGATCTCTGAGCTTTCTGGTCCCGATTATCGGCTGCGCAATTCTCCTGATGAATCCAACGCTCTCCACTCTGCAAGCCTCCATCGCGGCATTGACTTTCGGTTTTTGTCTGGGTGCCGAACTCGACATCATGGCCTATCTCATCGCCCGCTATTTCGGGGCGCGGAACTTTGCGACGCTGTTCGGCGTGTTCGCGGGGCTGATGCTGCTCTTTACGGGGCTCGGTCCGCAATCGGTCGGACGCATCAAGGATGTGACGGGGCTGTATGATTTTGCGCTCGTCGCCATGATCGCGACTTTCATCGCCAGCGCGCTCCTCACGACATCCTTGGGGCGCTATCCACCTGATCCCGATGCCGAACCGGATGAGCTGGCATCGGCGGAGGCCATAGCCTGATGCCTCGCTGCCGCCATCGAAGGTGGATGCCGTGACGGTCAGCCTTGCCGCCGTCCAGACCGCGATCGGCCGGATGGAATATCGTTCCATTCCCGTCCCGGACGACATCAAGCCGGGCTTCGGCTTGTTACGCGTCGAGGCAAATGGCGTTTGCGGCAGTGACGTCAGCCATTTCATGGGCTCGTTCGGGCTCGCAAGTATGAACGAATATCCCGTCATACGCGGCCATGAAGCGGTCGGCCATGTCGTTGCGCTTTCGCCCGAGGCTGCAAAGAAATGGGGTGTTGCAGTTGGCGATCGGATAGTCGTCGAGCCTGTTGCCCCCTGCCAACGATGCCATCCGTGCGCTGAGGGAAACAAGAACCTTTGCGCCAGCCGCTTCGTCTACGGCCGCCGTTCACTCAGAGAGGGGCAAGGCTTGTGGGGGGCCTTTTCGGAATACATGCTCATTCATCCGGACTCGCGTGTTCATCGCATCCCGGACACTATTCCGATCGCAGAGGCGGCGCTCCATAATGCGCTCGCCGGCGGATTCGAGTGGACGGTGAAATCCTCCAATATGCAGCTTGGCGATGACGTCGTGATTTTCGGTCCCGGTCTTCGCGGCATTGCTGGGATAATCGCAGCCCGCGCCGCAGGCGCGCGCAACATTATCGTTATCGGGCGCGGCAACGAGGAAAAAGCGGAACTCGCCCGGCTGTTCGGTGCGACGCATGTCTTGAACTCTGAGGCCGACAACGTGATCGATCATGTCCGGGAAATTTCACCCGGAGGCGCGCAACGGCTGATCGATTTCACCCCCAAGGCCGACTGGCCGCTCAATGCTGCTGTCGCAATGGCAGCGCCGGGCGCTACGATCGTAATCGTGGGCGTAAAAGGCAGGGACGTCGCAATCGCCTCCGACCAGTTGATGCACAAAGTGTTGACGGTCACGGGCGTAAGCGGGCCTGGCGACTGGGGCTACGACCAGGCGATCGACACCATCGTTTCTCGCCGGTTACCGATCGACCTGTTGAGCACCCATCGCTTCGGGTTGACCGAAGCGGAGACCGCAATCCGCACGCTTGCCGCCGGAAGCCGGAACGAGTTGGCACTAGGCGTCTTCGTGACGGCCTAACCGGCACCGTCTGGGCAAACCCCGAGGAGCATTGAATGGCAGAAATCTATCTTGCCGATCCGGAATGGAACACGCTTGAAACGGCAGTGTCGCACGGCCGTCCAATTCAAGCATGGAAAAAGCGGCTGCGTCACGTCCTCGACCTGCTCGACCTAAGCCCGCGCAGAACAGACTTGGACCTGATTGTGCAGGGCGACCGGCGAATTTCGTTTGCCGCTTTTCACGAGGGGCTCGAAGCGGCGGCAAGCCGGCTCGCGAATCTAGGGGTCGCGCGCGGGGACAAGGTCCTGTTGATTCTCTACAACAGCCCCGAGGTCTTGCTTCTGCAATGGGGCGCATTCCGGCTCGGAGCCATTCCCGTTTTCGGCAACCGCTGGTGGACCAGCCGTGAGGCGATTGAAGTTATCGGCCGGATAACACCGCAACTGATCGTAACCGACCTACCACTGGACGAGGCGCAGTGGGAAGGGGGTGAGGTACTTTCCCCCTCTGATATTGCTGACTGGTGGACGCCCCAACTCAAAGCGGCACCCGTACCAGATCCACGAGATGGCGCCGACGAAGACGAACTTGCCGCCATTGTTTTTACTGCAGGCAGCACCGGCGCGCCGAAGGGAGTACAGCTGTCGCACCGCAATCTGATTTGGTCGCAGCAAACATTTCATAACATCGCCGGCGGGCGGGCTGCAATTCCCGATACGCCCGATCGCCAGCGTGTCTCGCTGATGACCACACCAATGTTTCACAACGGTGCGATTGTGACGGGAATTTCGAACTTGATAGACGGGAACCGCATGGTCCTCACGCAGGGAAAATTCCAGCCCGCCGAAGTCCTGAGCTTGATTGAGAAAGAGCGCGTAACGGCATGGCAGGCGGTACCGACGATGTTCAGCCGCGTGCTTCAACATCCGGAGTTCGAGGCATTCGACTTGTCGAGCCTCGTTTCACCTGCCTCGGGCGGCATGCATGTTTCGGTGAAGCTTCTGGAAACGGTTCAAACCAAGATACCGAGCGCGGCAGCAACCTTTGCCGCCGGTTACGGCATGACCGAAAACGCGTTCATAACCTTGGCAATGCTGCCGCAGATGCTGGCAACCGGGGGCGCGGTTGGCCGGCCCATTCCCGGTGCCGAGGTCCGCATCGACGCGGCTGACGAAACGGGGCAGGGTGAGATTCTAGTGCGCTCGGGCGCACTGATGATCGGCTATTATGGTGCGGCCAGTCAGCCTATCGATGCCGAGGGCTGGTATCGTACCGGCGACCTTGGCCGGTTCGACGACGACGGCCTGCTTCACGTAACGGGCAGGGTGAATGATATGATCATCCGTGGCGGCGAAAATATTTCCTGTGCGCACGTCGAAGCGGCACTTCTCGAACATCCGGCTCTGCTCGAAGCCGCCGTAATTGGTATTCCTGACGAAGAGCTGGGCGAACTCGTTGCGGCGTTCATTCGCTCCAGACCCGGTGCCGCTCTAAGCGAGGAAGATATCGCAAATTTCGCGCGCACGCGGCTGGCATATTTCTGTCTGCCGTCACGCTGGGTATTCGTGGACGATCCGCTTCCAGTGCTGGCGACCGGAAAAATCGACCGGCTATCTCTTAAGAATGCGCTGGGACATTTGTCGCCGCCATCTGATCACCTCTTGCAGACCGCTGTCCTCCCAAGGTAGGTCGCAAGCGAACTAGTTCTGAGAGGTGTGATTTGGACCGCTTGTCCCAGCATGCTGGCCGGACACCCGACAAGATCGCCGTACAAATGGCGCAGAGCCAGGCTGGTCGCACTTATGCGCAACTCGACGCCGATGCAGACAGGCTGTGCCGCGACTTACAGGCGCTGGGGCTGGTCGAAGGGCAAACGATTGCGCTGCTTCTGGCAAATCACTGCCGCGCTTTGGAATGCTGGTGGGGAGCGCGCCGCGCGGGTCTCTACTATGTACCACTCAGTACTAAATCCACAGCGCAGGAGATCGCCTATATCCTCGCGAACTGCGATGCACAGTTGATCATCGCCGATCCGGCGAATGCTGATCTGGCGCGGCGGTCGGCAGGACTGCACGCTGTAAACGTCGGCATCGCGATCGTGGAGCCGGCTTCTGACGTCGAGATGTTTTTGCCCACCTCAGCGCGTGAGCTGGCAGCGTATGTTGTCCGTCCTTCGCTGATCGGACGCGAACTGATCTACTCGTCAGGAACGACTGGCCGCCCCAAGGGCATCAAGCGCCCGCTGGTTACGGTCGACAAGGCGTCTGAGCTACCGGCGCTGGAACAGCGGATGCGCCAGCTTTTCGAGATCGACAATACCACAATCTATCTTTCGGTTTCTCCCTTATATCATGCCACCGGCCGCTTCCTGAACCGCGTCGTCGAAGAAGGCGGAACGGCGGTCATCCTGCCTAAATTTGATGCAGAGGCCGCCCTTCACGCGATCGAACGTCATAAGGTGACGAACACTCAATGGGTGCCGACAATGTTTTCGCGGCTGCTGGCGCTATCGACGGAAGCTCGGGCGCGTTATGACTTATCCAGCCACAAAATCGCTCTTCATGCAGCTGCGCCTTGTCCGCTCGCTGTTAAGTACGAAATGATCAAATGGTGGGGTCCCATCGTACACGAATATTATGGAGGCAGTGAAAACGCAGGCGTCACATTCATCCGCGCCGAGGATTGGCTTGCACGCCCAGGGTCGGTCGGAAAATCCATTTCGGGAGAGCTGCACATTCTCGACAACGACGGCGGGGAGCTCCCAGTCGGCGAATTGGGACTGATTTCTTTCGATGGCGGCGTCCCTTTCACCTATCTTGGCGCAGAGGAGGCTGTTGGTCCGGCAAAAATTCGCCACGCCACATATGGTGATCTGGGATGGGTAGATTGCGATGGTTATCTGTTCGTCAGTGATCGTCGCAATGACCTTATTATCAGTGGCGGCGTGAATGTTTATCCTAAGGAAGTTGAGGATGTGCTGGCTGAACATTCTGCAGTGGAAGAAGTTGCGGTCATAGGAATTTCGGATGCTGAGTTTGGTCAGCGTGTCGAAGCTGTCATAAAACTTAAGAAAGATATGTGTGCAGATACTGAAAGTATCATCGAGTTCTGTTGCGATAAACTATCTTCCATTAAATGTCCTCGCTCAGTAAATTTTGTAGAGGAACTTCCTAGAAACGAAAATGGAAAGATTTTGAAACGCGTCTTGCGTGAACTGTACGACAGATCCTGAACGCCTCACAAGAGCGATAAGCACTTAGAAATTCAGCAAAACCGTCAATATCCACAATGCTGCCGCTAGGCAGAATAAAAAGGGCTCCGTGATGAGCGAGGCAATACGCGCGGGGCAGGGGCCTCTGACAGGCATCAAGATCGTCGAATTCGCGGGAATTGGGCCAAGCCCTTTTTGTGGCATGCTTTTATCGGACCTGGGCGCCGATGTTGTGCGTATCGATCGGAAAAGCGCTGCTGGGCAATATAATCCTGCTGCGGTTGGTCAAAGGGGCCGGCGGTCCATCGCGCTAGATTTAAAGGAGTCTGCCGCAATCCAGACCTGCCTCGATCTCATTGAGAAAGCCGATGCGATCATCGAAGGGTTTCGTCCTGGCGTAATGGAACGTCTTGGCCTTGGACCGGAAGTGCTGCTCGCGCATAACCCGAAGATAATTTATGGCCGTATGACCGGATGGGGCCAAAACGGCCCTTGGGCGCATGCTGCAGGTCACGACATTAATTATATCGCGCTTTCAGGCGCGCTTGCCGCGATTGGGCCCGTTGATGAGCCCGTACCTCCTCTTAATCTTGTCGGTGATTATGGTGGTGGTGCGCTCTATCTGGCTTTTGGCGTGCTTGCCGGCATAATTCACGCACGTGCCACTGGGCAGGGTCAGGTAGTCGACGCGGCGATTACAGATGGCGCCGCTTCTCTTATGGCGGTAATTTACGGCTTGCGGGCAAGTGGTCGGTGGACAGATACCCGTGCCCATAACTTGCTAGATGGCGGGGCGCCCTTCTACAACACGTATGCAACAGCTGACGGAAAATGGATTGCTCTCGGGCCGATCGAACCGCAATTTTATGCACTATTTCGAGAGCTCGTTGGCCTTTCCGATGAGACACCAGAAGAGCAATATGACATCGCACGATGGCCAGCCTTACGCGTTCGTGTCGCAGCTGCGATCGCCGCTAAAAGTCGTGACGAATGGGATATCCTCTTGGGCGGAACTGACGTGTGTTACGCCCCCGTACTGGATATGACCGAAGCGCCGGCCCATCCACATAATGTCGCGCGTCAGACTTTCGTCGAAATAGCAGGGGTAGTTCAACCTGCGCCAGCACCGCGTTTTTCAGTGACGCCCGGGGCGATCCAAGGCCCGCCGCCGCGCATTGGTGTTGATGAGGAACAAGTATTTGCTGATTGGGGGCTCCATCGGGCTCTGTCAGAGCAAATGCACCGCCCGTTAAATGAGGGTAGCTAGTAGGCAAGCATGCCCCGACCCCGCAAGCCCGCCAGTCCGTTCCGCTATTTCAACTCGTCACCCGAGGTGATCCGCCTGGTGGTGCTGATGTACGTTCGCTTTCCGCTATCACTGCGGAACGTGGAGGATCTCCTGTTCGAGCGCGGCATCGACATCTGCCACGAGACGGTGCGTCACTGGTGGAACAGGTTCGGTCCGATGTTTGCCGGCGACATCCGTCAGCAAAGGGTGAGCGCCATGCGCGGGTTCCGTCACTGGCGCTGGCATCTCGACGAGATGTACGTGAAGCTCAACGGCGAGATGGTCTACCTCTGGCGAGCCGTCGACCACGAGGGCGAGATCCTCGAGAGCTTCATCACGAAGACCCGGGACAAGGACGCGGCTCTCCGGTTCATGAAGAAGGCGCTGAAGCGCCATGGCTCGCCTGAGGCGATTACGACCGACGGTCTCGCAAGCTACAAGGCGGCGATGAAAGAGCTCGGCAATACCGACAAGCAGGAGGTCGGCCGCTGGGCCAACAACAGGGCCGAGAACGCACACCTGTCGTTCCGACGAAGGGAGCGGGCGATGCTGCGGTTCCGACGAATGAAGTCGCTGCAGAAGTTCGCCTCGGTCCACGCCAACGTCCACAATCACTTCAACCTGGAACGCCATCTCGTCGACAGAAAGACCTTCAAGGAGCGCCGCGCTGCGGCGCTTGCCGAGTGGCACCAGATTGCCGGCTAGGCCGCCAGCATCAAAGACCGAACTGCATCGTGGAGAGACCAGTTCGCTTTAGACTGACAGCACCGCGCGCGGGGCATCGACAATGAAAAGCTCGATCAGCTGATCGAGCGTTGCGGCCGCACAATCGCTGAGCTGAACGAACTGCTGAAACGCGTGCGGGCCGCGCGTGACAAGCTTAAGCGTTAAAGCAGCAGGTCGGAGGCGGTTACGCCGAGCGCCTTCGCAATCGTCTCCACAACCGTGATGGTCGGATTGCGGGCACCGCGTTCGATGTCGCTGATATAGGTCCGGTGGATCCCCGCTTCGTCCGCAAAGGCTTCCTGGCTCAGCTTCTTTGCCTTGCGCAGTTTGCGCAAATTATTGCCGAGGCGCTGTCGAACATCCACGCCCGCGCATCAGCGCGAATGTCGCCGATCGATCTACAGACGATCAGTGACAATTGTGCAATCGATTGCACAACCGGGTTACGAAGGGGAGAGCGTCCACCGAACGCGACCCTTGTCCATATTCAGCGGCGTGTTCTGAAAATCCGAAAAACAGCCATTCAAGGATTATACGCGCGAATGACCGATATGGGGCGGAAAGCGGACATTGGCATTGGGGTTGAGTCTGGCAGATACCAACGCTACCTAACCCAAACGCTCAGCCCTGCTGCTCAAATGATCCGATGACGAAGTTGTCCCGGTTCTGCGTGATGAAGTCAGTCAGGCTCGTCAGCGGCACATCCCAACTACGGACGGCTTCGAGATTAACCTTGTAGCCTTCGACATTGTTCCAAGTTTCGTGCCGGTAGCCCAGTTCACCGAAAGGCATCGCGAGCGCCTGTTCTTTCGACAGCGTAACTGCCGAAACTGGTTTGCCAGTGACCTCGGCGATCTTGGCTGCGACCTCGGGCAAAGTGAAGGTTCCCGAAGCGAGTTCAATCTCGTGGCCGTGGAACCGCTCCGGATCGGCAAAAGCCGCAGCTGCGAATGCTCCTATGTCGGTTGATGCAATCCAGTCGATGCCCGTGTCGGCTTCGATTGCAGTCTCGAACTGACCACGTTCTCGCAGCGATGGATACATGCTTTCCACCATCGGCGGGACGAGGTTGTCCATGATCATGGCTGGCTTGAGGATGGTCCAATGACGGAATCCTTGGGCCTTGACCATCTCGATAACAGCCGCCTTGTTGTCCCAGTAAAGTGGCTCCCAGCGCCCTTCGTCCCAACCCGCAAAGTTTGTCTGATCGCCCGCACGCGCGACGGAAGTGTGCACCACCATGTCGACCCCTGCACGATCGGCAGCCTCGATCAACGCCCTGCCGGTCATGACCTCCGTCTCGGGGTCTCCGGGGTGCGACCCCATCTGCATCGAAAAAAGGCCAACCGCCCCCGCCATCGCCGCATCCAGACTGGCGGGATCGTTGAAGTCGCCCCTAACGACATCCACACCTAGCGTGGCAAGCGCTCGACCCGCTTCTGACGCGGGATCGCGCGTCATGCCGCGCACGGGCCTGCCCGCTTCAATCAGCGCGCGGGCCACCGCTCCTCCCTGTTTGCCGGTGGCACCAGCTACGAGAATGAGACCGGCATTAGAGTTCGACATCAGGGGCCTTTCGGAAGCAACAGGATGGTTTCAGCGCCAATGGATGCTTGCTTCCACCGGACACAACTTGCTGAACCCTTAATAGGAATGGCATATACGAAACGCAATAGTTTCGATACGATTGCGTTTCGGAGTAGGCCACCTACATGGCAAACATGACTGCCCAACCCAGCACACATCAACGCCGCCTTCCCGCATCCTCTCGGGGGCGTGTTCAAGATCGAAGCCGGGACGATCTAATAGTTGGGGCGACGCTCGAACTGCTAAGCGAGCGTGGCTATAACGCGCTGACGATGACCGATGTCGCGGCACGTGCGGGGGTATCGAAGGCTACGCTTTATCGGCGATGGACTGCCAAGCCTGATCTTGTTGCCGACGCGGTAGCGACATTGGATGGCTTCGTGTCACCGAAATATACTGAAGGTACCGTTCGGGACCACCTCCTAAAGCTCCTCGAAGTGGCCGCTAGGTGTGACGCACAGCCAGAAGTGGTGACGGCGACATTCGAGATGGCTCGATCCCACCCTGATCTTTTCCGAACGCTATCCAGTCGTTTCGCCGACTTCATTCGGGCGGAGGTCCGCACCATTACTGAGCGCGCGGTTAAGGCCGGATATAGCCCTCTGTCGGACGATCAGCGTGAAAGCCTAAGTGAAACGATTGTTGCTTTGCTTGCCCATGAGGCTGGACCAACCGGAGCATCAATCCCGCATGAGCGCTTGATCGCTTTGGTGGACAACGTGCTGCTTATCCTGGCCACCAGACAACGCGCGTGAGCAACGCTCAGGTAGACCCTGATAATCCCTATTAGGTCGAAAGCGGCCGTTCGCCTTTGCGCCCCCTTTTGCGCCGTACGAGCAAGCTGCCTGCGATCCCAAAAGCGGTCATGCATCGGATACGTGGTTGGTGAGCGAGGGACAGAAGAGCCGATCGCTGGTGACCAAAGCGATCGATGAATTGATTGATCGTTCGGGAACGCAAGAGGCTGTTCTCGATGTCGCGAAACTTCCCGCGGACAGACGTCATCTTTCCCGCCGCTTATCAAGCTCTTGAGCGCGGCGACGCTTGTTCACTGCCTGCGGCGAAAGATATCGTATCCTCATGACCACAGCGATCAAAGCGGCGATCAGAACGAAAATCAAAGCGTAAGCAATGAGGTGCCGAGTATCAACCACGTCCACATCTCCTACGAAGCGTCGGCATTCGGACTACTGTCGTGAGACCATAACGCAGATAGAACTAATACGATGCGGGCAACCGGTTGAGCGGCAACCTGGCGAGTGGCGCTAACGACCTTTGAGCGATTGGCACTAGCCCTAGCAATTGTGACGAATGTCAGAACGACCCCGTTGGACAGCGGGACCGTTCTGCGTACTTATCAATGGTTGCCTGGATTAATGGCGCGGAGGCGTCGTCGTTGTCCCAGTCGTCGTTGTCGTCGCAGCGCCGTTGCGAGTTACCGACGTGCTATTCGACACGCTTCCGGTGCCACTTGTTGTCGAGCCCATCGATGCCGTCGAAGTAGCGCCAGTTCCGTTGGCACCGACGACGGCGCCGTCGCGCGATACGCTGCTGCTGGTTTGGGTCAGCGCGCTGCCATTAGCCGACGGATTTATCTGGCCCCCCTGAGCCTGGGCGGCATCCTTACCCTGGCGTGCGGTGTCGCGCGCCGAGCGTGCCGTGGTCGCTGCGGTGCTTCTGGTGCGATCGGCAGTCGAGCGGGTCGCAGTCCTGGCGCTATTGGTCGTTGAGCGCGCTGTGTCTGTCGTCGAACCGACGGTCGATCCAACCGGCGCATTCACTGTGCCGGTGGTCATTGTGCCGACCGCACCGCTGGTTGTTCCGACGGTACCGCCAACGGCGCCGCCAAGACCGCCGCCGAGTTGAGCGAATGCAAGACCGGGAAGTGCGGCTGCCGCGAAAGCGGCAACAACATATGATTTAAGCATCAGTCATCCAATCCGTTGATTCTTCACGGAAAGAAGAACGTTATCGCCCAGCGATAGGTTCCAACTGCTGTCCTCACCAATCCAAATCAAAATGGACAGTGTGCTTCCTAAACACGAGTTGCGAAGCAGATGACAAAGACCGAAACGAGCGGGAGCGCGGCAGCCACCAATCTCCGGCCAGTCCGGCATTGCGCGGTTCCTGCGACGAGAACGATGGCGATCAGTGCCGCGATCCCTGTCCAGAGATGGTAGCGAAGTTCGGCGGCGACGCCGAAGACCAGATATCCGCCGCCATAGGCGATCGACGACGTCGCAATCGGTACGGCCAACCCGGCAATTTCAGTGCGCCAGCTTGCGATCAGCGCGGCCGCTGCCACGGCGATCCAGACGATCGGCCAGCCGAACGGCGTTCGCGCGAGGGCGAGATTGAGCGTGTCGAATGCGCGCGACAGGGCGTTCGGCGCCGTCCGATAGCCCCATGGATTGGGCGCCGTCTCGCGCGGGATCGGGCGTTCGATCGCCTGGGAGACCGGGAGAATGCGCGTCGCCAGCGCGAAGTGCGTCATGCGGTGGAGGGCATAGGCAAAAGGGTGCTCCGCAATTGCGGACGTCCAGCGGGTGATCGGCTGCATGTCCGGCGGATCGATGTTCTCATCCCAGGCGGTGAAACCGAGTGGGCATTCGGGATCGACCCAATCCGAATAGCTGTCCCAGCGCACCGGGTTATAGCAGCCGTGATTGACCCGCACCGCATCGCGGACCTCGAGCTCCTCCGGAAAAACGCTCTTGCCGCTATATTCGGTAATGCCGCCGAGATCGAAGATGACGAGCGAGCGTTCGACGCCGGTCG
>APMI01006667.1_pt1 | contig 24839 bp, 31 predicted proteins | sample 667938 | NCBI WGS metagenome assembly APMI01 (sample SAMN01084076, study PRJNA167559) | wastewater metagenome | biome: Wastewater | place: Denmark: Ejby Moelle, Odense | collected 2011-11-28
ATTATATTTTTATTACCTCCAAAGATATAAATATGTTATCCAACCTGACACATACTATGCCCGTCAAGCGTTCTCTTATACTAGGAAACATTAGCCTAGACCTGAATTCGCTCCCATTCAAAGCATCGACAGCTGAAAGTACTACTACTGACACTTTTATTAAGCCAGTATGTTGGAGTACTCATTTTTTAACTGTAAATAAATATACGGTTGTTTTGGCTGCCGAACTAGTTTGTCACTGTCGGGTATTTCTAATCGATTAGGAATGTGTTGTTGTACTTGAATTTGAATTCGTAGTTCATGTTAGGGATCAACTACATGTAAACAAAACTAGAATAAATGTATGTATTACTTCTATTCGCATCCTTTCAAGTTGTTATAACCTAGTTCCATCGTAAGCTCACCCTGCCAGTTGTCCCACGATCCTACTATCTTTAGATCTGGCATCGCTAAACTTGAAGATATTTTAATGTCTTGTCTAGGAGTGTATTCAACTAGAGCTTTCTTAGGCAAAACCTGATTATCGGTTAACTATTACTTCGATAAAGTTGTTAAATGAGCCATAAGGATCTGGTACAGTCGGAGCCTATTTTTAATACGTCCATCTGCCATCGACTAGGTACTTGTACTAGAATTTTCCCACAGGCACATTACTGCCCACAGAAAAGCATATCTTCCCCATTACATCGACTTTTCTATCCATTTTTTCGTGGTTCTGCCATCGATACCATTCACCCACTAGTTCCACACTCTTGGGAATTTGCGACTGCGAATCAGGGTAATAGGTAAAATATGAGATCTAGTATGAACATAGTCCGCTGTGATGGTTGCCGCACTTCTGACAGTACTCTAGCTTGCCTTACATACTTCGATATTATTAAATATTTCTCATTTAATATTTGATTGTGCCACTCAAATCTATGCTCTTTATACTTTCATAAATTTTAATCAATAAACATAAATTTATGTGGATCACTAATTTTTCAAGTTTTCTTTGGCAATCTTGGAGTCTTTTCCCGCAGCCTGCACTAATGGCGCGAATAATCTGGCAGGCACTAGAACTTTGAATAAAAATCCAAATATTATTGGTAAGCATGAAATGGCAATACATGTCACATGCTCCTGTAAAGTCAATGGTACAGTTCTTAATGATTGTCCTCCGAACTGCACGCACAAGTACTGGATGACTAACGTACTGATCATTATTATGATGAAGAGGGGGTTGTTTAAGAAGTTTTAGAATACGTTCAGTTCTGATGTCTTTAATTTTCTGCAGTTTATTTCGTTGAAGACTTGCAACAATACGAATATGTTGAAAAAAATTGAATAATGCTTGCCGTTTTCGTGGTTCCACTCACTATGATGAATTCCAATAGAAGACTGAATTCCAAAAAGCTCAGGTCCTAAGATATAATTAATTTTACCTTTGAAGAGAATGGTACCGAGAATGATAACTTGCAAAATACCTTGGCAGATGATACTTCTCCACATTTAAATAGTGATTAAACCCTCAAATCGAGAATATGGCTTTCTTTTTAAAAGTTATTCACTTGGAGGCTCAGTGGCCAATGCCAAAGCAGCTAGAGTGTCCATAATCAGGTTGACCCACAACATTTGAATAGGGGTTAAAGGAGATTCTTTCAGAAGGGCTGCTCCTGTGAATGCAATTACAAGCGCTGCAAAATTGACAGTTAACTGGAACTGTAAGAATTTTCTGATAGAATCGAAAATGTTTCGACCCCACTTCATGGCAGTCACAATAGAATTGAAGTTGTCGTCCAACAAGATGATGCCTGATGCTTACTTGGCTACTTATGTTCCGGTGATACCCATGGCAAAACCAATATCAGCTCTCTTTAAGGCTGGCGCATCATTTGTACCATCACCAGTCATTGCGACAACGTGATTCAGTTTTTTAAGGCCAGTTGCCATAAGCTCTTTATCTAAGGGAGATGATCTTGCAAGTACTCTTAAATTGTCTGCAACCATCTTGAAGTTTTCCATATTACCAACTCTTTCTTTATCTGTGTTTTTATCAACGAAGCCACCAACAAACTCTCTGAAGTTCTTTCCTAACATGACAGTATAATCATTAGGTTTGGGTTACCAGTCTTCATCTAAAATTTTAGCTTCTTTAGCAATAGCAATAGCTGTGTTCAAGTTATCACCAGTGATCATTCTAACTTTAACTCCAGCTCGATGACATTTTGTGACGGCTTGTACAATTTATTCTCTAATGGGATCTTTAATTCCGACCAATCCCAAAATAGTAATATCTCCGAATGCTTTTTCTTGGGTTTAATCAGCATTTCCTCCTTTTCTGTAGCCCAACAGTAATGTCCTGAGAGTAAGTTTAGCGAATTTGACTATTTGTTCGTTAAGTTAATCAACAAATTTATCAGTAATTGGGACTTATTTTCCATCTTTATTTATGTACTTTGTGCACTCTTTGATCATAAAATCAGGAGCACCCTTTGAAAATACATAATTCTCACCATTTATTACTGCACATGTTGACATTGATTTGACAGCTGATGAAAATGGATAAATTCTAACAATTTATTATTTCTTTCTATGTTCTCGATAATTAAATCCTAATTTATAAGCCATTTCTAGCAATGCGCATTCAGTTTTGTTTCCGAGTTGAACAACTCTCAATTTGTTACCTTCTTCTATAAATTCGGGAGTAGCATTTGAGTTAAAGCAAATACCTTTGCACAACAAAGTTGTGAATTTCTGATCAAAAGTGTCCTTTAAGAAAGTATCGATTTATCTTTATTGACCCCACATTCTTGTGACAGTCATGATATTCTTGGTAAGAGTTCCTGTTTTATCAGAGCAAATATTATCAGCACCGCCCATAGTCTCACAAGCTTGCAAATATCGCACCAAGTTATTTTCATCTTTCATGCGACCGACACTGTAAGCAAGGGCAATAGTGACAGCCAAAGGAAGACCTTCTGGAACGGCAACGACAATAACAGTAACAGAAATGATAAAAGCTTCAACAAGTTCATGGAGAGTGTTCATACTGAGCAAGGCGCTCAAAAAGTTTTAGGATTCAACCATACCATAAATCATGTGGCCAAGCATGCATAAGAAAGTTGCAATGGCGGCATACATACCAACTTTGCCGATTTGTTAGGCCAAAATAGAAAGCTTTAATTGAAGAGGAGTCTCATCCTCGTCTGCTTGCAAGGCTTGTTTCAAAATTCCGTATTGAGATTTTTTGCCGACTGCCAAAACAAGCATCGAACCTGTTCCTTCTAAAATCTTAGAACCAGAAATTAAGAAAGGGTTAGCGTCACCTGTTTAGTAAGTCACTGGAACGCTTTTTTTAATTTAAATATTTTATCCAGTCATGGCAGACTCATCAGCAACAAGATTATAACTTTCGATGACGACACCATCAACGGATAAGATTTCTCCAGTGTCAACATATTGAATATCGCCTACAAGCATATCGTATACGGAAATGTTAATCCAGTCTCCATTTCTTAAAACATTGACATATTTTTGACTTGCAATAGCATTAAGTTTCTGGAATTGTCGTTCTTTGACCCAGTTGTTTCCTGACGTTACTGTGACAATTATGACGACTGCCAAAAGTATAGATGTTCCTTCCATCCACCCATGTTCTATTCCCTCGGTGGCGATTCCAAGCACCAAGGACACTAAGGATGCAGCGCACAAAACTCTTAACATGTCGTCTTCGAAGTTATCCAGGATCTTGAATTATATAGAAGAAGTACCATGGACAGCAGAGTTTTTGGAGGCTTGATGATTGGGGCGTTATCCCCGTAAGCAGTCACTCTTTATCCTTGAACTTCGTTCGTATCGTTTCTTCCTTTCTGAATAGAGATAAATAAACTTTAAAAGAAGTCTTAAGTCTGTCTTGAAGTCCTTCTAACTTGCCCCACTCTTTAAGCATGCTCAATGACTTTCCTTCAGCAATGTTGTCCCTGTCGAAAAGATGGCTTCATTAACGCATTATGTACGTGAGCTAGTCCGCTTTTACCTCAAACATAGATTAAATGATATACAAAATAAAAATAAATTTGAATTTATTAACGCTGTCTGTTCTCGCCTCATAAAATCTTGAAAGTACGTTTTTATTTGATTTCAACTAAAAACAGTATGAGTTAATTGATTTACACTAAACAAATATTAAAATCAAAAAGCAGTGATTCTCCATAGTGATCAAATGTTATATTATAATAAACTATCTCAGAAAATGGATTTAATTTTAGGCAGACTGTAAAAATTGTACGTCGTCAAAAAAACCGATAACAAATAAGTTTGGCTTCTCAACAATGTGAACTCTGGTTAAAAGTACGTTGGCAAGTTTCAACCTAAAACCAAGCTCGATAAAGTTAATGTTAAGCATGTACTTCATGAGGCTTCATTTTTACAGATGATGCAAGGTCATACAGGCATACCAGCAATGTATTGGAGTGGCATGGAAGGAATTTAAATTGTACTTATTTTGCAGCATCTTGGTTATACGCTTGAGTAACGATTATCGCAATGCGGGGGTAAATTTTCGTTGAAAACTACATGTATGCTTGGCATATCAATAATCAACATAATAAGAAATTTACATGAAAAAGGACTCGTACATCGTAATTTAAGTCCCACATCGCTACAGTTTGGTAGAGGGTTAAAAAGTTTAGATCTTTACATTAATGATATGATAGACTGCAAAAAATTTAGGAATAAGAAAAGTTATGCTCATATTTCACAAAAGAAAGGAATTAAATATGCATTTTAGAATAGTTTTGCATCAACACGGTTTCACAAAAACGAGGAAACAAGTAGAGTTGACGATTTAGAAAACATAATAAAAGTTCTAATATATTTCACAACAGGAGTTAAGCCAAATTATAAGGGATAGTTTCCAGCAAGTTTAACAATTCCAGTATTTTTAAAATAAATGTTAAACCAATGCCTTTCTCAAGATTTTGCCAGCGACCCAAATTACTAATGGCAAATTCAGAAACTTAAGTCAACAATGTTTCATAATTCTTTGTAAGAAGATGGAATTTATGACTGGATGACAGATAAAAATAGAGCAAAAAGGCTTAGAGTGAGCAAACACATAGTAAATTTGAACTTTGATGAAGATAAGTAAATCCTTGTATAATTCTATGACCCTTATGAACAATCAATAGATATCGATGAAGTTACGTCCAAACATCACAAGCTTTACGGGTAAAACAATAGTAAAGTTGCTCAAAATCCAGTTGACAACAAAAAAGGGTATGATCTAGAATAGAAATTAAGAAAAAGAAAATCAACTCACAAATAGAAACCTGATTGCTGCATAATGTGAAAGTTTAACAAATAAATAATCAAAATCTTAGAATTCTTTGACCATTAGACTCTTTTATCTGTAGCTTACCATCTCTTCTTAGCTTTAGTAATCGCTGGACTAATATATCATGGGAGTCCTTAGTAAGCTAGGAGGAACTTGTTGTTTTTTGCGGTCTTAAGTTTAGATTTTTGTTGTTATTAGTAATCATGCCAAGTTTTAGCGGCTGTTTTTTTCCTCTAGAGGGTGAACTCTATGCTGAGCGAAGCACTGCTCTACATGGATCCATCCGCTGAGTGTTCTACTTTTTGCCAATAGAAGCAGAGATTCGCGTCCACTTTGATGTTTGAGCTAACCTTTTTGACTGTTTATTTGAAATAAGATCCATCATCACATTCTTTTTATCTTTGAGGCAATTAAAGCTAAACTGGTCATCTCCATCGTGCTTTATACGCCAGGGACTCAATCTGAACTTTTCCTACATGTTACTTTTGTTAAATATAACGTTAAAAATCATAAAACTACATTAAAGTAATATTTCTATCAAATTTCCTTTATTGAAGGAAAAGCGCTATGAAATAAATTCCTACTTGTTAAGTAATGTAATGCGTTTTCATATGTTTTAGGAACTATCTTTTTCTGTTATTTTGCACATTTGAAGACCATATGTAATTAACAGCATCTTTTCTACTCGATTACATTATGGAATTTATAAGTTAATGCTTCCATAGTGACAATCATTATATTTCCTCTAGTATACGAAACCCGACCTCTAACTCTCAAATGACTTCCAATTTCCACAGGAGCTTTAAAGTATACATTAGTAACATCCTCCATCCGAAGATCTTAATTTAAAGCAAACTGAGTAGCAGTAATCCAGCCAGTTTCGACCATTTATCGCATAAGAAATCCTCCGAATATTTTATTATGGACGTTACGTTACTGAATGTGCATCAGTCTTGTGTTCGTGATTATTGTCTTTTCAGTATCGACACCTTATTTTTATCTTTCTGTTGTGTTTAGGAAAATATTGTGAATTACATTTATATCTTGAGGAGATGGCGGTTTCAGGAAGTACGACTCTGCCATTTATTTTTTACGTTTTTAGAAATTTATTTAGCTTTGTTTGAATCTTTATATTGCCTTCTATTTTTCAGCTTGTGGCAGTTGGTCAACTATTAGTTTTGGGCAGGTGTAACTTTTAGATGGGTCTTGAGCATTTCTTGATATCATTGTGAAAAGCGCATTTGCCTTCAAGATATTTTACTGATATAAATTTATTTAAATTTCCATTGACGATTTACCTACATAGTTCACATACCCTTCCATTTTGACATCTTTGTCGAGAAAAATAGGCTCGAACAAATTAATTGAGCTAACGCTACCAGTCACAAGAATAAAGGGATTTTTAGTGGTAAGAGAACCAAAACAGTGACGATAACCAACAATACCAGCAATTGAGTCCATGCATTATAAAATTCTACCGAGTCTGACTTCATTGGAGTTGAGTCGTTGTAGAGAATTTTTCATTGATTTGTCTGTACTGAGAGGCAGTTCAACAGTAACATAGCTGTTATCGATTGCATTAGCTTCCTTATTGGGCATTATAATCTTTTCACTTTCCTTAATTGGTAAAGTCCTTGCAAAAAAGTTAGGGGACAATTATTTCATGTTCAAGCAAATCTATTTCAGTCTGGATTCGTCATGCTTGAAAGCTATTTTAGTCTTCTACATTTGTCTCAGCTTCTTATTCTAAAAATAGTCTTTATTTTTGCAAAACAAGAAGAAAGGTTGCCTCGCGCATGCAATTCCTTTTCCGAGTATCTTAGCAATCATAAAATAATTTTACATATAAAAAATAGCAAAATGAATAAATATATGTTAATTTGTTCCATTTGCTATTTTCTATTTTAAAATTTCTTATAAACTGTATTTTCTAAACAAATGATATTTTCCGAGAGATAAGAAAGCATTTAAATAATCATTGAATTCTCCATTTCGAAAATCGATCTGAAGTAGTAAGATCTGTGGGCATCGTAGTGGCAGATTTTTTATCTGATGAGTCCGATGATATCTCACTATCCGCGTTTTCCTCTTGGTGCTTGAAGCAGGCATGTACCCTGTTCAGCTTGAACAGCTTCTGAGGGTTGTTGCGAGCTCTCCGCTCTACTTTTTCTTCCAAATTAGAAGAGTATTCGGATGGGCACTGAACATTAAGCTCATATATGCATGGAGGAGGAGCATCAATATCAAAGCTTCCTCTCATAGAGTTTTGTCGACTTTCAGTTATCGCTGTCCGATGAGCAACACAGCAATTTCCCATGGTGTCGTTATTTCTAATAATAAAATATAAATTATTTTTGGATAAAATATATTGAAAAAGTATCCGCCGGTTCGAGTAAATTTTACTCTTTATTTTCCTTTTAGCATGTGCATAGAGTGAAAGGCTTTTTTTAGATTCTGCTGAGATGTTAGTAATTTTAATCAGATCTATTCTACTAAAGTATAAATTATCACAAAAATATAAATAAAATTAAAGCATGCGAAAAGGAATTAGAAACCGTACGATTGACATAATTCAATATGATCGTGGAAAAAGACATTTCTGGACCTAAAAGAGAGGAGACTATGGCTTTGTCTCAAACTTTGATTTGAATAGATTAGAGCAAGGCAATACCTATTAAAGACCTCGACGTCATTCAACTCTACACAATGAATTTCTTAATCACGATAATGAAAACCAGCAAACTTATTAAAAATGGTTGTAAATTTACAAGAATTAGAGATAAATACCAGCAAAAAAGTAAAGATAATAATGGAGCAATTGAAATCAAACTTCCACTAATTAACAAGAAACCTCAATAATTTGTCAAGGCATACAGTTATGGAATCAACAATGATGTTTAAAGTTACCAAAACATCGATTTAGGCATCAGTCGCAGAAAGTAATCCCGCAATAACTAGTCAAGTAATCAAAATATTCATAAAAATTAACCCTAACCAGAGATGCGAATGTCTCGTCATAAAAGAATTGCCACTGAAGGTAATCGATAGTACATGAAAAGTGAACGTCCAAAACGTAATGCTAAGTATTCACCTACTTATGTCTGCTCTTATCATAATCCATTACCTACTTTCAAATTATATGATCAAGGTACTGGTAATGCGAGATATCAGTATGGTTTCACTTAGTTATGATAAGAAAAATGTGTATAAATAGATAAAAAGTTGAAGACTGAAATATAGAGTAAGAAACTATGGAAAAATCATATGATTTTGCTTATTGACCCTCGAATCGCCTACTTTATTCTATTTTTAATTTATGTCTATTATTATTATTTCACTAAACTTGTCAATTTAACGAATGGACGTGCTTCATTTTCGTTCTTTATATTTTTCTTGGTTGAATTACGTCGCCGCAATTATATATCTGCGCGGTTTTGTTTATAAATAGGCGGTATTATTCTTTTATGTTTTTTAAGGTGCCCCTCTGGCATTGATACTTTTGCATCGTATTAGAAATATAGTGAATCTTATTCTCTATTCTACATAGCTTCAATTGCAGGATTTTTATGGACGAATAATTTTTCACGAAGAGTTGTCTCCAGAGATTTAGACATTGTATTCAGTTATTCTGCCAATATTTTGCTTTTGACTGAAAGTCTATTAGCTGATTTCAGAGGCTCAGGGGCAGCTGGGAGAGGCTTGTACTCATACAAAATATTGAAATCCGAGTAATTGTTTATAAATTTATCTTTGATTTGTTCATAATTTATCGTCTAAGTGATACTCGGACTAAAAATTCTTGGTGGCATGAACAGGACAACAAGATTAATAATCAAAAGTATCCCATATATAATTTTGTACTGAATTTCCATTAAAATACTAATCTATTACAACGCGTACATGTAATAAAAATGCCCAATGGTGAGCCCAATTGAAGATTTCCATAGTAAAGACGACATGATCATGAAAGTTTTCTAGCTTGAGGGATTTGGTTGCTTATATAAATGTACAAATGCGATTCTTTATGTCAGTAGAGAGAGAATTAGGAAGATAGAAGTTATGAATAGTTCGAATGGGATGAAAGATACGTATACGAAGGAGATGAATATGTATTGGGTAAGTTATGCATAACGGAGGTTTAGTTTGTTTTAGGGCATTTAGTATAGTTCATTTGCTTATTTTTGACATTTTTTCTATTTTTTTATCTATTGAAAAGTCTTTGTTCTTCTGCAATAAGAGAATAATATCTGAAAATTTATAAGTCTTCCAATTAACAAAGTTATTGGCCAGATAATCATAAGCCAAGCTGCAACTTGAACCAACCCAGAATCAGATAGCATGTCAAAATCAAACATACCCTCAATAGCAAGAATAGTAAAACATTTTAAAAATATGCACACACACAATGTATGATAGATTTAGCTTCGTTATTGTTCACCTTTGACTGGCTGTTTCTATAATTTGACAGTTAGTTTAGACAGTTTCTCTCCAAATTCACTAATGAACAAAATTATTATCCCGATGAGAATCGAAGCGAAAGATGAAATTTAAGCTGGTTTGAATTTTTTGTACAAATAAAATATTGCATATTCAGCGCCAGATCCAATCACTATAATAAGAAACGTTAACGCCCACGAAAGTATTCTGCTTTGAAATTTATCTCTTGTTGATATTGACTGAATTTAAAAATCTATTTCACTTGGGTAAGGTGCATCATAAATACAAGCATAATTTTAACCTCGAAATATTATACGATTATTGTCTTTTTTGCACAAGCCTCGATACATAGAATTTTTAACTGTTTCTAAATATTAATATTTCTTGAAAACAATAATAAGTTTATTAGTTTTATCCAGTTCTTTATTTCTAATTTTTTACTTAAGTAAATCTAATTTATTTATCTTGGTTGTATATGATTTCATTGAATTTTTAGATTAATATGATCTTTTTGAATCCCTAGCTTTGTAATCTTTCGTATACTCAAAAGATAATAGATTGTTATCTTATTAATTCTTCTTTTATTATAATTCCGATATTTCCTTCATAATCTAGTTATAAAGGGCCATATTGTAATGAAAGTACACTTTTTAGACAATATTAGTATCAGGTGCTACTTATCTTGAATTAAGTTTCATTTATATTTCATACCATTAGTTGATAACTTTGATAATTTGATCGTCAGTGTCATCAAGCATCTTCTCGCATTTGAGTAAAATAGACAACATTTGAGGGTAGGCGTATGGGTTAGCAGTAGAATAGAAATTATTTACTATTTTTATTGCTATTTTAGCAAGGATTGGCACCATGATCACAAACATAAGTATACCCGCAGCCATTATATACGATTATACTTTCAACTGAGAAGTCATGCCTGATAAATTAGATAACAGCATTATCCAGCTGCTGAGGGTGCTCTCAATTTGCGCTGCGTTGGCTTGATAGTTGATGATGATGCAGGCTAGCGAGTAGCTAAGAGCAGGGATGAGGACTGTCACTACGCTGATTACCAAAAACCGAAAAAATAGCGCTGTGCCTGGCCCGAGATACAGCAGATCTTCCTCGGTGAAACATATGGACATTGACTGTTTTTGAGTCAAGAGGTGACAGCACCCGCATTTCGGTTACAAAGCAAGCGGTACACCGGGCACATTGGCGGCTTTGTGCAGTTGGCACTCTGGGTAACAAATTGCGTACATTCGATGTGCAACTTGGCAGAAAGAGGAGTCCGCATTGAGGGCTATTTCATAAATTATATCATAGCAATTGTGCAATATGAAGCCAACTGCCATTAAACATAGATTACATTAATTGAATTATGCTCTGTCCTCAACTTCGGAACAGATGACGGAAAAGCGGAAAGAAATTCAAATCAAAGATATTGAAGAGATTGATGGTGCAATTAGGCGCTATATGTTGGATTATTTATAAAAAAGGTTGATAATCTATTAGTTATTATCGGTGAAGTACATCATATTGTAACAACCATAAATAATGGTCTTTAAGATGAAATGTTCGATCTGTGTCATACTAATTTAAAACAAGTGAGCTACTTGGAGTATAGTTTGATATCATAATGCTCTGATGAATATAACTTGATGAATATATAACAATAAGGATTATAATATAATTTGATATCGACAGCGCAATGAAAGGCAACATGCACTGTCTAATAATCACGATTGCATTCGTGTTGCGGGAAACTATAGAAGCATGTAGTTCTCCATTCACTGCGGTCTCTAACTACAATAGCTCATACTGCGTAAAGTGCGACACGACATGCGCAACATGCTTCGACGAGACTGTAAATGGATGCGTGACCTGCATCACTGACTTTAATCTTAACGAAAACACATCATACTGTATCCCTCCCGATACTCTGCTTATTCATACAGTATAATCCAGCTATAAATATTACGGGTTCACAATGTACGGAAATTGGTCTGGAGCTACTTCCACTAACTGTGGGTATACGACACTACTTACTCCTAGCTCAGCCAGCCCTATTTCAGTCAACAACTATCTTGGTCAGCATTACGGATTACGAGTTATTGTATCTTTTTGGTGGCTATCTCCTGGTGGTGCTGGCAATACCAATATATTAATCAAGGCTATCTTGCCCGATGGTACCACTGAGTTGTACAGTAATTCTTCTGCATTTTCGCCATCGACACAGCAAGTAGGCAACAACTCAGTGTACTGCACAGATTCATATGCTACAAACTTTGACACGGGAGTTTTCAATGGTGCATCGAGTTCATACATAACAATCAGATTTAGCTCAGCATCACCCAACTGGGGCATACGATAATATGTGCTTATTGAGTACCTATGTAATACTACTTACTGTAACACATGTACCGGACCCAATTGGAACGATTGTTCATCCTGCACAGACCCAAAGCGTAGACTATATGGTAGTGGAAAATAATGCCGGTGCAATACTGACACTAATACCTCATATACTGGCTACTTTAAACATCCTGATACTGATTACTGCGTCTGGCCATGCCCCAGTCGACTCACTGGACAATACTATGGTGATATCTCTACTCAATCATGTGTGCTGCAGTGCCCTTTAAATTCTAGTGCTACTTACGGGGTCATGTTTGCAGATGATGTCTCAGGCTTATGTGTAGCCGCCTGCCCTGCCACTATCACTATATTTAATCAGACAGCTCAAGCTTATTATCATGATGTCGTAAATCGACGATGTGTTACAAACTGCCCAAGTACATCTCCTTACAAATTTTCTCCAAACAGAACTTGCTTGGCCTCATGCCCTAATTTTCCAGGCGCAGTCCCTTCATACAAAATGGACTCCACGATGACCTGTGAGACTGTCTGTTACAGTAGTTCAGCTGATATTCCCTTGTTCAGAGATAGTTTCTTGAATAAATGTGTCGACGACTGCGAGGGAGTCGACTGGTGGGCTGACTATTTAACTGGAGACTGCACTGCTACTTGCTCAGGCACAAATTACTTTTAAGATAACACAACTACACGGAACCGATGTACTCAAGTATGCCCCGCTCCTCTATACTTCGGAGACCTCGCTACTATGAAGTGTATTGATCACTGTTACGGTGGTAAATTTGGTGATTCTGCTCCTGGTACATTACGCCACTGTGTTCCTACATGTGCGGGAGGTTATTACGGACTGCTCACTGGAAACAGAGCGTGTGTTCCAATATGTCCTAATGAAACCTGGGGTGAGAATACGACATGGACTTGTGTGCTAGTGACAACAAACTGCGACTCAAATAGATACGCTGATAATTATACGCATCAATGTGTACCTAAAGGAACATGCAGTCTTGGTCAATTTTCTACTGATATTGGTAAGAAATGTGTGATTACTTGCCCAAGTACAACCTATGCAAACACTAACACAATGCACTGCTAGACTGGGTGTACTGGTTCGTGGTTCGCAGATCCTGGTATCCCTAAATGTGTCCCGGTATGCCAGACGCCCAATCTATACGCAGATGTCGGCAGCAGCAATATATGTGTGGCAGTATGCAATCAGAGTGTGACGACAAAATATCGAGATTTTTCAACTAAAAAGTGTGTTGATATTTGTCCTGATGATCCATACACTTTTTCTGATTTAACTACACAAAATTGCGTCTATAACTGCTCTTTAGGGACATATAGAGATGCGCTTTCAATCCCTACAGATAAAAGATGCGTTACGAACTGTGTAGGAAACTGGGGTGACAATTCTACAGGTTATGGAGTTTGTGTAGCACGATGCCCTGAAGATCCTCCACTCTTTGGTGATACTGTTGCAGGATTTAGAATTTGTGTTGAAATATGCTCAGTTAATTCATACGGAGATCAGAGTCCGACTGGTAACAGAGCTTGTTTGCCAGGATGCCCAGCTGGTTACTTTGCACAGAATGATACTCTCAGGCGATGTGTAACTAGGTGCAACTCAACAACCTATGGTTACAACAACGTATGCATGCTGCCTGAACTTTGCCCAGGAAATTGGGTAGGCGATCCTTCCACCAACTTATGCACAAACTGGTGCCCATAATCTCAAGGAACATATGCTGACCCGATTGTCTCATATTTATGCGTTTCACGATGCCCAGTGAACAACAGTTTACTTTACTTCGCAGACCCAACCGACCGATATTGCCGTCTTAGATGCACTCCATCATATTTCGGCAATAACAACACTCAAACGTGCTAGACTGACTGCATAGATTATCACTCATACGCCGATTTCATCCACCCTTACAGATACTGCATTTTAAACTGTACAAAAAGTGGTTCTATAATATACTATCGTAACAATTTTACTAAAACTTGCGCAGTAGCCATGGACTGTCCTATCAACTATTTCGGAGATAATGTTACTAAAAATTGTGTAGAAATGTGTCCCATTAATGGCAGTCAGACTTGGGGGCATCGGCCAACTAAAACTTGTGTAAACCAGTGTTATGGTTCGCTATGGGGTGACGCGTCTACTGGGAGAGGGCTCTGTGTTAGTATCTGTCCTAGCTTGCCTATGAAATGGTCGTATAATCCTACTATGTTGTGTCTGACTTAGTGTCCAGCTGCTGATAATTTATGGGGTGAGGATTATACGAGGACATGTATTGGGTTATGTCCCATGCATCCTACAATACCACTCAAGTTTACTTACGCTTATAATGTAACAAGACGCTGCTTATAAGATTGCCCATAAGGCTACTTCTCAGACGCTTACTACCGAATGTGCTGGGATGATCCAGTAAACTGTTCATACGGATGGGGTGATGATTACAACAACAGCTGCACGACGTTATGTACAGCTACTCCTTGGGACTCTTATGGAGATAATTTGACTCACCTATGCACAGTCAGATGCAGCGGTGGCAGTTTCGCGGACAATTATACCGGCACCCGTATTTGTGTAGCTGTGTGCCCTGGCAGTTATAACGCTATTGGAGTACCTGATGTAGGTTCTTTTGATAGCTTTGGAGATAATAATACTCAATCTTGTGTACTGCATTGTGTCAGTCCTAATACTTGGGCAGACTGGCAAACCCATCGATGTATATCTAGATGTTCAGGAGATGCCAATACTTCTGTGCCCACATACTCATAAAACGTAAAAGGCAGATGTGTGATAGCCTTATGGTGCCCAAAATTACCAGACAAGCTATTCGGGGATAACAACACGCGTTCATGCAAAACAAGCTGTTACTATAACTCCACATACACAGAATGGGCAGACAACATAACTCGTACCTGTATCCCCCAATGTTACAACTACACTGATGCCACTCTAGTAACAGCTACACCATGGCTAGGGATTGATACTCGTTTCTATGGTGATCTGTCAACGCAGGTGCCCATCTGTGTGATTTAATGTCCCACTGCGCCTAGATTGTTTGGGGAAAATATTACGAATAAATGTGTGACCGAGTGTCCGGATAATACTTATGGGGATCAAACTGGTAATCGGTCTTGTTCTACGTTTTGTCCGATTATCAGTGGAGTCATCTGGTATACGCAGATTACTCAGCATATTTGTGTTACGCTTTGCGAATAAGGTACATGGGGCAACAAGCATGGACGACCTCACTGTGAAACTGTGCCAACAGACTGCATTATAGGCTAGTACGCGGATAATAGTACTAATTTGTGTGTTCCACTTTGCCCATAAAATCAAAACTACTTTGGCGATCCAAGCACACGACTTTGTGTTGATCGGTGTCCCACTTTACTATCTCCTGTTATTAACGCAACTGCATCTATCAACATGTCTGCTGGGTATCTATATGCTGACTATTCTACTAGACTTTGTGTGTATAGATGTCCTGATGATTTTGGACCTTATGGCACTTTTGGTGATAACACTACTAATACATGTGTGTATCGATGTCCACCTGGTAGTTTTGGGGACTGGCAAACTGCTGAAAGATACTGTGTTGCTGTTTGTAAGGCTGGAACATTTGCTGATGAATTGACTCAAACATGTGTGAGCAAATGTCCTGCAAGTCCTCCTTACTTTGGCGAGACCACTAACTGGACATGCGTTAAAAATTGTCCAGCCGGCACCTGGGCCTCAGCTGCAACCAGGACTTGCGGGTCCACATGTCCACCAGGTCAATTTAGACTGACAGATGACCGAACTTAATGTGTTGATGTATGTCCATCAGACCCTGATCTGTATGGAGACTCTGAGACTAACGATTGTGTGACTTTATGTCAAAATGGTACATTGAAACCTTTTGCTGATCCAACTGACCGTCTCTGCAAGGATTCATGTCTACCACTATTCCAGTATAATTATCGGTGTGTAAAGTACTGTCCTGAAGGATATTATGCTGATACTCTTGGAAACTGCGTGATTCCTACTGCATGCGATGCTGGATACTATGCCGATAACGTCTCTACTTCATGTGTGAGCCCATGTACTATCGGATTTGCAGATGACATCTCCAGGTACTGTATTGCGGTCTGTCCAGATAACACATACGGGTTCAATAATATATGTCGTCAAAATTGCACAGGCCCGACCTCAGCATCCACAATTACTCAATTATGCTAATCAACATGCCCTGACTATACTTACCATTAAAACTCAACATGTAAATCTCAATGCCAGTACGGCTATGCTAACGATATATCAGGTCTGTGCGATACGTCCTGCCCGCCAAATTTATGGGCTGACCCATTAACCCATGACTGTGTTGCTGTCTGCTATGATAATCAGACTAATGATACCCATGATTGGTTTAGGAAAAATACTGGCTTCTGTGTTATTGATTGTGGGACGCAGTTTAAGGATTTTGTTACTGGGGATTGTGTTGATAAGTGTTCGGCTGGATATTGGGGCAATAAACATAATATGACCTGTATACCTAAGTGTATTACTGGAGAATATGGATACGAAGGTGCTACGTAAAGAACATGCTATAGTCCTACTGCATTACCTGGATACGCATCTACGCTATTCGGTGACCCATTATCAGTTCAGTATGTGACAGTCTGCTCAATAGCTCCTATTGTGTACTTCGGCGATCGCATAACTCACTAATGTGTGCAAGTCTGCGCAAATCATTCTGGTACAGTATATTACGGAGATCCAGCATCAAGACAGTGTTAGTCTGTATGCACAATGCCTGTCTTCTACACTGCTGATCCTATCACAGGTCGATGTTAATTAATTTGTACTTAAGGCACTTTCAGGTATAATAATACTCCTATTTGTAAAGCCATATGTCCAGTTGGTTATGCAGATGATACAACCAATGTTTGTGTTGCTATTTGCCCATTACAAGCTGGTACGTTTGGATTTGTGAATCTGACTAGCACTGTAAGAATTTGCATGTAAATCTGCCCTGATACTTATTACTCTTAGCCTGTACATCGTACATGTGGTACAACTTGCAGTCCACCATATTTCGCATTAAACCTAACGCATCAATGTGTAACAAGCTGTGTAGACTCATTCGCAGACCCCAGTAACAACAGATGCATGGATTCATGCCACTCAATATCATACCCAAACGCTGACAATTCAACAAATTACTGCGTATTCCAATGTCCATCAACCCCCGATTACTACTCCGACAATCATATCTGCGTGTATTACTGCACAAATCCCCTATATTTCGCAGACCCTGACTCCCGCTCATGTGTGCCTCGCTGCCCCAATGTCACAGGGCATAATACTTACGGTGATCCTACAACAGGTCGGTGTGTTGCTCACTGTCCATTAGGGTACTATGCGGATAATAGTACTAATAAATGTGTATGGCAGTGTCCTACTGATAGTTATGGATATGATGGCACACGGGAATGCTGGGCTGATTGTCCGGCAGGCTAGGGCTTGTATGCTGATCCTTATACTCATATGTGTGCCTATACCTGCTCCAATGGGTATTTTGGCAGCAGGGTTACTCAGAAATGTGTGCCTACCTGTGATGCTGATTATTGGGGAGATCCATTAAGTACTCTCTGTATGGGAACATGCCCTAATTCGATATATTCATATGGACAGAATGTAACACGAACTTGTGTGACTTCATGCGTAGGCTACACTGGTTTTGCTGACAATATGACCAGAATATGTAGAAGCCAATGCCAGAACTTATCGAATTGGCTCACCTTTGCAGACCCTACTACTATGTCATGTGTTTAAATGTGTCCTGCAACTTACTACATGGAGAACACAACTAATGAGTGTCGACAGCAGTGTTTGACTGGCTTCGCTGATAATTATAGTCGATTTTGTGTGCAACAGTGTCCTGACGATCCTGAGACTTATGGTGACACTGTGATTTATGTATGCTTGTACACCTGTTTACGGGGTGAATTTAGCGATAATTCAACCAATTTATGTGTGTTCCAATGTCCCTCTACTCCCAATTATTTCGGAGATACTAAAAACGGACGCTGTGTACTATTCTGCAGCTAAGGCACATACGCTCAAACTAGTGATAGGTTATGTGTGCAAAATTGTTCAGGATCCTAATATGCCGATAATTTCACGCGAAGGTGTGTCACAGGCTGCCCTCCAGCTCAAGCAACATATGCAGATTCAACAACAAACCGATGTGTTCGTCTATGTCCACAAGATTGGTGGGCTGATAACTCAACTCAAACTTGTGTGCAAGGATGCCCTGATGTAACAATATTAGGAGTGCTCACAGATACCCTTTCAGACAATATAACTCATTACTGTGTCTTACAATGCCCTTATCCTAATTTCGGCCGACTAGACACTAATAAGTGTGTAGCTCAATGTCCTTCCACTCCTGATCTGTTTGGTCACCCAGACAATAGAGTTTGCGTAGGCTTGTATAGCTGCTATGCTGTGGGTGGAGTACCTTACTACGCTGATGATATTTCACGAACATGTGTGCAAAAATGTCCTTTAACCAGATGGGCTGATACCACTTTATTTACATGTGTCCCAACTTGCCCAACAAATTACTTCAGAAACAATAACAACCAAATGTGCGTGATTAACTGTCCAACTGACCCTGATGAATATGCCGATACCAGCACTATGAACTGTGTCCGCAAATGTCCTGGCACTTACGCAGTAGTAAATTCCACAGGATACCGTATTTGTGTGTCAAGTTGCACCCCTTATGGTTTAATAATGGACAATATTACTTTGCGTTGTGTGGCTGTTAATAAATGCGCAACCCAGCCGTACATGTATGGTGATCTTAATGCTGGACAATGCGTTCTGTACTGTACTAATTCTTACTTTGCTGACAATAAGACTCAGACTTGTGTATACACCTGTCCAGCTGACTGGTAGCTATTTGGTTCCACTGCTAATTATCAATGTGTAAACAACTGCGAGAACTATAAATTTGCAGATGCTCTATACAGCCTTCGACCAAGAACATGCAGACCAACTTGCTCTAACGGCTACTTCGCTGACAATGAAACATCACAATGCGTGCAGAGATGCGCACAGATCAAGCCTTTCTATTACTAGGATATTCCATCCGGAGCCTGTGTGAATCAATGTCCAGGTGAAAGCTATGCATATAATAGCAATCAAACTTGCATATACAGTACGATGACTGGCTCAGGATATGTATCAAACTGTCCAGGAGCATTCTTTGCTGATCGGATATCTCGTAGCTGTGTTACACTGTGTCCTATTGGCTATTTTGCTACTACTTCAACAAAATACTGTGAGGCGACTTGTACTGGCAGTGAGTTTGCCGATAATGAAACTCGTACATGTACGCCAACATGTTCATTACACTATTTTGCACTTAATGTAAATACAAGTGCTCAGGTTTGTGTTCAGTATTGTCCTGCTCCATATTATGCTTAAAATTCAAGCAAAAGTTGTGTTACTGGATGCTCTGTATTACTTGCACTTAACCAAACCAGGTCATGTGAAAACTATTGCCCATAACCATACTATGCAGACTGGGGTTCTAATTTATGTGTTTTGACCTGTGCACCAAATTTCGCAAATTTCTAAAATAGAACATGTATCACTCCTTGTATTACTCCTTAGTATTCAAACCCAATAAATTTCACTTGTGACTTGATATGCCCCAATGGTTACTTCGGCCGTAATAATACTCGTTCATGCTCACAGACATGTCTGATCGGATTCGCAGACCCAACAATCAGAATCTGCGTAGCCCAATGCCCAAGCAATCCCATGTTATTCGCTCATCCTACCTTACACCAATGCGTCCCAATCTGCCAGACCCCATACTTCGCATTTACTTTAAACCGAACCTGTATATCATCATGCCCGAATATAAGCTCAAGTATATATTTAGCTGATTCCTCAAACAGATAATGTGTGCTATAATGCGTGAACAACACAGCAACATACGCAGATTATTCAAATAATTAATGCACATCTTTCTGCCCTAATGGTACTTTCGCATCCAATTTGACTAAGTAATGTGTGCCTGTTTGTCCCAATTTGCCCATCGATACTTTTTCAGATAATTTTACGCATATCTGTATGGATGTCTGTGCTTCACCTTCTTTTGGTAATGGAGGCACGTTAAATTGTGTGGCTAGCTGTTGGTGGCCGCTGTTTGGGGATCCTACCACACGGCTATGTGTTGATTATTGTCCTAATGGCTACTTCGCCCAGAATTAGACTGCTACTTGTAGGCAAACTTGTCAGCCTGGAACCTATGCTGATCCTAGCACTCACAGATGCGTGGCTAATTGTCCTGCTATTGAAAATTTATTTAAATTCCAGAATTGGACATGTCTATCATCATGCCCTCCTGGTTTCTTCGCAAACTCTAATATTAGTGAATGCGTGCAAATATGTAACTCTTCAAATGGCATGTACGCTTATGATGTCAGCAATTAATGTGTGATGGAGTGCCCTTACCCTTACAGAGGCTTTGATCCCAATCATACCTGCATTCTCGATTGCCCTTCTTTGTACTTTTACAATAAAACTCGTAATGTCTGTACTCGTTGCCCAATGTAATGCTTAACTTGTATTAGTCCGACTGCATGTATGACTTGTGTACCTGGTCGTAATTTATTTAATGGTCAATGTTCAAGCACATGTCAGCCATCAGGTAGTATAATAACATACGCTCACCCAACAAACAGTATGTGTGTAACAACATGCCCATCAACATATTTCGGTGATAACTCAACCTACGCGTGCACACAGACCTGCCCGGTAAAACAATACGGTTCAATTGTAACTAAACTCTGTTAAAACTGCCCTGGAACCTGCGCTCAATGTTTGAACACTTCATACTGTACATCATGTTAGTCCAATGCTACTATGGCTATCGACCATATGTGTTATAGTCACTGTAGTACCACTCAGCAATATTATTATAATGCGGTATGTTATTCTGCGTGTCCGATTGGGACGTATGTTTCGTATAATGGTGTTACTTGTATGGCATGTTCTGTATTATGTGCGACTTGTTATGGTAATGCGTCCAATTGTACCAGCTGTAGTGATAGTTATTATTATAATAATAGCTGTCTCACACAATGTCCTACTGGGTATTATGGCTCACTTAATTTCACCTGTGTTGTCTGTACTTCTGCTACAAGTGCACTATGTGATCAACCACTTAATTTCTCAACTTCGGTGTCTATTTAAAATTTCCAGTATGTGGTTTCTATCAAATTCAATCAAAATGTCAGCATTCAAAAACAATTATAAGATATTTTAAAAATACAATTAAAAGTAACAAGAAGAATGAGGATGATGCGTATTTTGCAGCAAACTTATGCTGATCTTATCAATAATGGTGTCAGTTATACTTATGTTATTTTATCTGATGGAACTATTAAGGTATATCTTAATCTAGCTACTGATCTAGTTAATCCTATTTTCACAGTAAAATTCACTGACCCTACAGCCATAGTTTCACTACAAAATGGTGCTACACTACAGACAGTTACAAATGACTTCACAATAGATAAGGTATAATATTATCCACCGTAATAATCAACAAATTTGCCAATAAAAAAAGCCGCATACTTCACCGTCATATTCATCCTGCTCTTATACGCCGTAACAGTTCTATTCACAGACGTCATGGTGAAACCAATCCAGATGTTACAGTTACTATTTTTCCACAGCGTAACATCATCACCGTTATCCGCCTCCATGTATTTCTTCATATTATAACTAAAATTATCATTACTGCAATTTCTGCCTAACTGGCCATCAATCCCCTTACCCAAGGATATAACATTGCATAAAACATCAACCCAGAAAACTATCGATATTTTTATTGATTTTAATTTCTTCAGGAATGTTGGACATGTGTTTTTTTATATTGTTGTAGCGGTTGGGCTGTGGGCGATTTTTATGGTGTTGAGTAATAAGAGAATTGTATAAAATAAAGTATGGCATAGTCTTTATTAAACTGTATCGGTTAAAAGGTTTAGATTCACGATACTAAATGATGTTGTCAGTGTGCTTTATGTGCCTTTGCTCTGGTTTGGGTTCAGTCAGTTCCAGGAATTGTTCTCAACTGGATATTTAGGATTTAATGGGTTTGTCTGTCTTATCTTTGTCATATTCTGTGTCCTGTATCCTATTGGATTGTTCTTAATTTGGTGGAAAAAATAACAAACTGAAATAATCTAACGCTACCCATTTATGACAAATCTCACAAACAAAGAGAATTAAAGATCATCTTTACAGACCCCAATAACATACATATATTTACTATTCTCAGTGATCTGGTTGGTTGGATTGGACAAGTACACCACAGCCCAGATGATACTATTAGTAGTAACAAACTTCGCGTATATAATGTACTTGATAATTTCACGCCCGTTCCTGATCCACATAAACACAATATTCCCTATTTTCTGGTGCGGGATACTGCTGACCGTATAAATATTTTTAATTTACTTCAAAGTTCGTGATGGTTCATTAACTTCTTCCCAGAAAACCAGTATATCATAACCGCTATTAATAACTATTTCTGTATTTATGATGCTGTTGATTATCTGGTCAGTATGGCGGTCAGTACTTGCGTTGATGGATGCATGGAAAACTTTCAAGGAGACGGAATTTTATAAGTATTATGGAGATCCTTAGTAAGAAGTGCAGTCTGAACAGAGTTAAGTATATATGAAATATTAGAAAGCTGTGGAAAATAACTAGCCTACCCTTGGCGATATTGTTATCGATAAAATATATAAATAATGCAATTAAAAAGGATAAAATGTTATCAAAGTCAGGAAGAAAGTGTTAAAGAAAAAGAAAAAAGCACAAGGAAGAGGCAGGAAAATACCAGATCAATAAAATGATCAAGATGATGAGTAGAAGTAATACATTAGAATAAATAAATTAAACCCATTTGACTATGATTACGACGATGATTTCAAACCGAAAGAACAAAAAGATCCAATGAAACGTACCTTTGATGATGACCTGCGTGAGATGATGAGCGACGAAGACTAATAGAAGAATATTAAGAAACATTCTAAAAGTCCACATGCCCATGATAAAGCTCATAAAGAAGTAGCAGTGGGTAAATAAGAGAAACGAGTCAAGAATATTTAAGATATTGGTAATGAGTCCATTAAAGAGTAATCAGAAGATTCTTTGTATCGAGAAGATATTCGATATTTGTAGTCAGGGTCAGAGTAATCGAAACAGCGAGAACCCGAACAAGCCAAAGATGAATCAATCAAAGATGTATCTCAAGGGTCAAGATAATACATTTTGAATGAAGTTAGATCGTAAATATCAGAAACTGTGCCTGTTGAATTACAATAATCTGAGCAATAGTATTAAAACAAACATGATCATAAAGATAAGAACAAATAACAATAATCATAGATCATCGATGCACATGCGCCAAACGAATACTCATAATTGAAAAGCAACATAGAATAATCTGAAATAATAAAGCATGAAATAATAAATAGATAGTAACAACCTGAACAAAATGAGTAGAGACAGAAATAGTCTAATAGACATAAACTAAGCAGATAGCACATTTGGGATGGCTTATATTAAGACAATCTCGATGCATCAGGCAAACACGAATAACCAATCAATAAAAATATTAGTAGTGACTACAATCCTTCACAATAATCATAACTTTTAGTTCAACATACAGACAAAATTAAAGATAATGATAATGATAAATAATAGTAGACTAAGAAATAGAAACCAAAAGCAATTTAATAATTAATTGAAGAATAATAAAGCAATAAGAAGAAGAAATTGTTGTTCTTGTTCGAAGATTTTGAGGAAGATTGATTTATTAGTATCAAATAATATCTAAAATATTCATACATACCATATAACATACCATATATAATATATAGTAGAATGTAGATTATGAAATAGAGTGAGGTAAAAATTATCATAATGCTCATATTTTAGTAGGACTGTTCTTATTTTTCATCCGCAGCATATCCTTCCAGATATCTTAATCGATATCAGGCACATATTTCTTCTTACTTTTACTACTATTATTACTATTATTTATAGTCATACTGTCATTATTAATATGATCTTTATGATTATGGGCATTTATATTGTTTGTATTGTTTGTGTTAACATTTGAGACAGTGTAAGTTTGTGACTATTTTATTATATTTTATTAAATATGCACCGATATTGTATATTATACTGGCTTCTCTATTAATTATGCTGGTCTGAATGAAGCATCATTAGGGATTACTTGATGATGGGTTTTCTATAAAGTGTTTTCCGTATTAGTATAATTATGAATATGGGAGAATACGTTTATAAACTATTATGATGTTATTGGCTTATTTTATTAATTTACCCGTTTTGTATATGTCTATGTGGGAGACACTAGCTTACTAAAATTGCTTGAGCTTTACTCCATATTCATATTAGTACAATATTTTTACTTTAATTTTTAGAGGATAGCTGAAAAATTATTGACCCGTTCATCTAATTTACTCTAATTTGATTATTACCGAGTCTTGAACTTCAATCGATGAATGACTGGCGATGATTTATAATTAGTAGTTGCTTAATTCTATTGACTGTTATCTTTAATTTTAAAAGTGTACTAATTATTCTATGGATTTT
>APMI01011263.1_pt1 | contig 24834 bp, 27 predicted proteins | sample 667938 | NCBI WGS metagenome assembly APMI01 (sample SAMN01084076, study PRJNA167559) | wastewater metagenome | biome: Wastewater | place: Denmark: Ejby Moelle, Odense | collected 2011-11-28
AGCCGTCTAGGAATTCGGCTAATGGGCGACCATGAACGGACGATTCACCGAACCGCCTTATGCAGCGGGCCATCAATCTGGAGCATGGACGAACGATTTGGAGACCAATTTGTCATGAGCGCAATAGACGAGAGCCTGAGCGCGCTGAATCGCCGTCAGCTTCTGGAACTGCTGGACGGCGTCAACCCAGGAGAGATTCCGATTGGAGCTGTTAAGAGACGATCGTTGGCAATCCAGATGAACGCACAGATCTTTAGGATCGGCCGTAGATTTGCAACGAACGCTTTCGTGCTCGTCCGCGGCAAGTTGCGGCTTGTGTATGTAAAACCCTCATACTTCCAGTATCGCCGGGTCGGTCTGGATATCTTCGGCTCCGAGTATTCCATCATGGACTTCGACCACAGTCTGGGACGCGCGGTCGCAGAAAGCTTGAATGTAAACTATGTGCTGCTTCTTGCTATCGACAAAAAAGTCAACCGAGGACACGGGGCATATGAACGTGTAAGGTCCTCGCAGGATAGCGGCCCTCGAAAAATTGACTTGCGAAAGCACTGCTTTGTCGATCCTCGCGTGATGAACAAATGGCTGGGTCTCCCGGCGATCTCCAATGTTCATACGCGCAGCTATGAACGGTCAGATGCCACGAAACCGCGCTTGACCGACAATCAACTGCGATGCGTCATCAAGGCGCTGGGATACGGCTCCAAAGCGATTGAACCTACGAACCTTACTCAAATCTATCGTTAGCGACGAAGGTCGGCGGAACTCATTCCAGTTTTTCAGAATGGTGCCACTCTGCTGCAGTGCTCCAATTCTCTTCTGATTGATTAAAGTAACGGACTAGAAGTATGGAGTGCACCCCATTTCACCGGGCAAGTCGGCTAGATTGATTTAGCCCTGATGAACTGCCGAGGGGAAGCCATCTTGAGCGCGGAATGGGGATGGATTTCGTTGTAGTCCTCGATCCATCCGTCGATGAGCCGGAGCGCTGTTTGGGCGTCCGGTAGAGCTGATATCCGAATATAGTCCCGCTTCAACGTTTTGACGAAGGCTTCCGACATGCCGTTCGACTGCGGGCTGGCTACCGGCGTGAAGCAGGGTGTCAGATTGAGTGCTTGCGCAAACAGCCTCGTGTCCCTCGCGGTGTAAGCAGAGCCGTTGTCCGAGAGATGCTCGATTGCGTGCGGGGCTCGGGTTGCTGCGAAGCGCTTCTCGACTGCCTCCAGCATCATGTCGCGCACGTCAGAGCCGGAGATGCCCGCGTTGGCGACCGCCGTCCAGGCGATGATCTCCCGGTCGAAAGCGTCGATGATGAAGGCGAGACGGATGACCTCGCCGTTCCAGCAAGTGAACTCCAGCCCATCCGAGCACCAGCGCAAGTTCGAGCGCATGACCATGACCTTGCCGTCATGGATGCGGCCCTTGCGAACGGCCGTATGCTTCTCCAGCAACATGGCGTGGTTGCCCATGATGCGGTGAACCCGTTTTGCGTTGACGACAGGCTTATCGGCGGCTCGCCTTTCGCGATTGAGGAGCGCGGCGATCCGCCGATAGCCATAGGTTGGCCTTTGATCTACCAGCCTGCGAATGATGGGCAAAAGCTCTGCATCCTCGGCCTTGTGATAGGAGCCGCGCGGCTTCGATCTGCCTTTCAGCCGCTCGATGAGGTTGGAACGGGATACGCCCAGCGTATCTGCGACGGCCTTCATCGCGAACCGTCCTTCGGCAACAAGATCGGCCGCGATATCCGTTTTTTTGAGTCTGCTTTGGACAAGGCTTCCCGAAGGATTTCGACCTCCATCGTCTTGCGGCCGAGCATGCGCTCCAGCTCGCGGACGCGATCTTCCAGCTTCTTCACTTCCGAATTGCCGACCACCGGCTCGTCAGAATCCACAGCTGCAGCACCTCCCTCGCTCAAGAGCCTGCGCCACCGATAAAGCAGATTGGGCGCGACGCCATGGCGGCGAGCGGTGGACGACACCGTCTCGCCTGGTTCGAAACTCTGCCCAATGATCGTCAGCTTTTGCTCGGTTGTCCACCGCCTGCGGCGAACATCACCCGTCAGCAATTCAACGTGTCGGTACTCGTTAGACATAAGCCTATACCCAAGCCTGTGCTTGAGCCTTTCTGCTTATGCCGACTGTCCGGTCGAAATGGGGGGCAGTTCAAAGTATAGGTTGTAGGCCCTGTCAACACGCTAAGAACCTACACCATGCACCAGCCCGTCCCACCAAAATCCGTTCTTCAGCTGATACTGGAGTGGTCGCAAAATCGGCCGCTGTGGCAACGAGACGCTCTTCGGCGTATCGTCGCAGGTGGCGCGATTGATGTAGCAGGAATCAGCGAGATCCTCGCCCTTTGCAAGAAAGAACATGGGGAGCCCAATACGGCCATTAGTGCCGCGCCGCTCGAAGCTACCCACCTACCCGCCAATCCGGGCAATGGCGCGGCGATCACGCTGGCTTCTCTCGCTGATGTGGTTGGCGTCAACCAGTTGGCACCGAAACAATCTCTTCTGTTCGAACAACAGGGTCTTACGATTGTCTACGGGCCGAATGGTGCCGGCAAGTCGGGATATGGCCGAGTGCTTAAGCGAGCCTGTCGGGCTCGGAAGGCTGGCGAAATCATGCCTGATGCCTTTTCGCCTTCGCCCACCGGCAAGGCGACCGCGAAATTCACCATCTCACGCGACGGGCTCCAAGAACCTGTCTTGACGTGGGAAGACAATGAAAATCCGGACCCCGTGCTTTCGGCGGTTAGCGTGTTCGATCGTGAATGTGGTGCTGTTCATATCCAGGATAAGAACGAGGTGGCGTTTCGCCCATTCGGTCTCGACATACCTGATGATCTTGCAGCTGTTTGCAGCCAGCTTAAATCGTTGCTGCAAGGAGAAGAGCTTCAAATCAAGGCCCTGAAAAACCCGATTTTCGACAAGCCGACATGGCAACCAACGACGGCGGTTGGTCGGATCATGACCGGCCTTAAGCATAACACGACACTCGATGGACTTTTGGCCCTTTCCGCCATGACTGATGGCGAGCGCGCCCGGCTCCAGCAATTGGCAGAGGATCTTGCTAAGAATCCGCGGGAGGCTGCTGCCGAACAGCGTCAATACGCGGACGGGATCGCGAGAGTAGCCCGGTATCTACAGAAGGTTGAGGCAGCATACTCCGATAGCGCCTTACTTGGGATGAAAGCGCTCGCGGACGATGCAAGGACAAAGCGCTCGGCAGCGACGGCGGCGGCCGGAGCCAGTTTTAAGGACACCACCCTTCCCCATGTTGGCGAGGAAGTTTGGCGGGAGTTGTGGGAGGCAGCAAGACACTACTCCCGTCATGTCGAAAAGCGATTCCCAGCTCAAGAAGGAGAGCATTGCGTCCTTTGCCACCAGCCCATTTCCGCCGAGGCAGGCGAGCGCATGGGTAGCTTTGAGCACTTCATCCGTGAGGATACCGAAAAGCTGGCTACAGCCGCCGAAGAAGCTTACTCGACTGCCTTCGATGGTTTTCAGAGCCGTCAACCAGATATCCGATTAATTGGTGAAATCCGCAGACGTATTGCGCTTCAGCATCAGGATTTGGCAGCCGGTGTACTGCAGTTCATGGCCTCTGCCGATCTCCGGAGACGCCAATGTCTGAAGGGTCTCTCCGAAAGCGGAGAACTGGGGCTTTCGCCGCAGCTCCCGTTGCCCGTAGCTGAAATGCAAAAGCTTGAGGACGACGCTCGCGCCTATGCAGGCCAATTGGAGGCCGCAGCTGACTTGGAAGGTCGAAAAGTCTTGCAAGCCGAGCACGACGAACTCGTCGATCGCGCTGCGGCTGGCGATCTTCATGACGTGGCGACAAAAGAGGTAGAGCGTCTCGGCAGGCTCGACCGAGTAGCAAAGTGCCTCGCACAAACTGCCACAACCGCCATCACGAAACTTGGCAACGACCTCGCCGACGAAGTGATAACACCCCGAATGCGAGATCGCTTTCAAAGCGAGATTATCCGGCTCGCGGCCGAAAAAGTGCGCGTGGAGGTGGTTCGCTCGGGCGGCCAGTATGGGTCGCCAAACTATCAGATCAGGCTATTTGCGAATCCCAAGACAAAGGTCCATCTGGTGCTGAGCGAGGGCGAGCAGACCTGTGTGGCGCTGGCAGCATTTCTTACCGAGTTGGCAACGGCTACGCATAAGTCTGCTCTTATCTTCGACGATCCGGTGACTTCGCTCGACCATCGGTGGCGGAGAAAGGTTGCGCAAAGACTTGTGGAAGAGGCAAGGGAACGGCAGATCATCGTATTTACACACGACCTTGTCTTCGTGAACGATCTCAACGACAGCGCCTATCGCCAAAATACTCCGACCAAATTGGCGAGCTTGTCCCGCGGCCCTGACGGGACCGGCATCGTAAGTGATGGCTTGCCGTGGGATCACGCCGGCGTCAAGTCACGGGTAGATCGGCTCGAGAAGGAACAGCGTTCCGCAAAAGCACTTTATGATGCCAATGACGAGGATGCATATCGCGCTGCTGCAATCAGATTGTATGGGTTCCTGCGCGCCACATGGGAACGTGCGCTCGAGGAGATCGTGTTTGCTGGAGTATTGATCCGACATCGAGACTATATCGACACGAAAAACCTCAAGAAGGTCTCCGTGCTCGTAGAAGGCGATGCGGAGGTGTTTCGAGCGGCATTCAAAAAATGCAGCGACATCATCGAGGCGCATGACCCATCGCGTGTCAGGAATGAGGAGCCGCCCGCACCATCAGAGATTCTTGATGATATCAATACGTTGACAGATTGGGCCGAGTCTTTGCGGAGTAGGCAAAAGGCTATTCCTTGATAGTGAGCTTCAGAGCGTTGCGTGACAGTGGCCGTTCCGATGCTATCGCGACAGAATTTCATTGTCGCTCTTCCACGGCCGTCCGACGCCGTCGCTCGCGCCACGTTCGCTCACTGGAGAAAGCTCGCCTCCTCTGGTTTTGGCGTTTTCTTCTTGACCCACAATTCTGTCGTCCGCTCGATCTCTATAAGTTCCGCCGGAAAAACCCTCTTCTGAAACGCGAGCACATCGTCGAAGCTGCCATGGAGCCATTGCTGGTATTCGTTGCGATGAAGCAGGACAGGCATGCGGTTGTGAACCGGCGCGACGGCCGCATTGGCATCGGTCATGACACCTGAATAGACCGGTCCCCATTCGTCGCTGACGCGCCATAGTCCGGCCCATGCGAATACCGGCTCATCCCGCAGGCTGAACCATGTCCGTGTCATTTTCCCCTTCTCGCCTTCGGGCTCTGCAAAATGTGTCGCCGGGATGAGGCACCGCCACTGCGGTTTACGCGCCAGCCCGACCCACATTCCCTTGGTGAGGTCGGCGACGTTGTTGACCGCCTTCGGTTTCGCCTCGGGCTTCATGCCTTTTAATCGAAGGGGAAATCCCCAGACCATGGATTGCATGATCGGCCGCCCTTCATCCTCACGAACCACCATGCCCGGCGCACCCGGAAAGACTTCGTCCGGCGCATTCGACTGGACGACGCTTGCAACATCGAAATGCGCCGCAACCTCGGCTGCGGAAACGCGAATGGTATATAGGTTGCACATGCGTTGGCGCCTCCCTCGGTCTTGTCTCAATAGAGTAGAGCATCAGTCCCGCTCGGCAACGCGGCGGTCGATCCCTACAACTGGAATTCGAGCTGGGCAGCATCTCGCCTTTCGCTCTGCCCCAGGCTGGATAGCGTCACGCCAAGCAACCGGACCTTCTTTCGGAACGGATGCTCGCCTTCAAGCAAGGCCTGCGCCGCCGCCAGGATTGCGCTATCATCGTGGAAACCTGCCGGCTGCGTCCGGGTGCGCGTGATGATCTGGAAGTCGGCGAAGCGGATTTTTACCGTCACGGTCTTCGCCCCGATGTCATGGCTCTCGCAATATCGCCACACCTTCGCGACCAGCGGCTCCAGCTCGCGTTTCGCCTCATCGAGGTCGGCGATGTCGGCCGAAAAAGTGTCCTCCGCGCCGACGGACTTTCTCTCTCGAGCCGGATTGACCCGTCTGTTGTCGATGCCGCGGGCAATGCCGAAATAGTAGGCTCCGGATTTTCCGAAATGTTCAGTAAGGAATTCCAGGGATTTCACCTTGAGGGCCGCCCCGGTCTCGATGCCGAGGTCGGCCATTTTCTTCGCGGTGGCAGGGCCGACGCCATGGAACTTCTTGACCGGCAGGCTTTCCACGAAGGTGGGGCCGTTCTTCGGGGTAATCACCGCCTGCCCGTTTGGCTTGTTGAGGTCGGAGGCGATCTTGGCCAGAAACTTGTTGTAGGAGATGCCCGCAGAGGCATTGAGGCCCGTCGCCTGTTTGATCCTGGCGCGAATCTCCGCTGCGATCTCGCTGGCGATCTGCATGCCCTTGAGATTGGTCGTAACGTCGAGATAGGCCTCGTCGAGCGAGAGCGGCTCAATCAGTGGCGTGTATTCTGCGAAGATCGCATGGATCTGCATCGACACGGCGCGATAGACATCGAAGCGCGGTTTGACGAAGATGAGGTCGGGACACTGGCGCGCCGCCGTCACCGAGGGCATGGCCGAGCGAACGCCGAACACACGTGCCTCGTAGCTGGCGGCCGCGACCACGCCGCGGGCGGCAGGGCTTCCGACGGCGACCGGCTTGCCGAGCAGGTCGGGATTGTCGCGCTGCTCGACCGACGCATAGAAGGCATCCATGTCGACATGGATGATCTTCCTGGTCGGTGTGCCATCGTCCTCGCTCATTTCATTTCCACATCGAGCGCATCCGGGCTCCGACATCGATCCGGATCTGCTTTGCGCTTCGTTCGCTGGCGGCGGCCGAGACTTTCGGCCAACTGGTCGTCTCAAAAAACTGCAGGAGCGTCGCCGGAATGAAGCGGGTACGCGACGCGTAGACATGCCGGTCGCCCTGGGCATTCTGGCCATGCGTGAAGAAGCGCTGCGGCGTGACAAGGCTCAGGCTGTCGCGCGCCCGCGTCATGCCGACATAGAGCAGGCGTCTTTCCTCTTCCAGCTCCGCGGTGGTGCCGGCGCCGAGGTCGGAGGGGATGCAGCCATCAACGACATTCAGCATGAAGACCGCGCGCCATTCCTGCCCCTTGGCGGAGTGGATTGTCGAGAGGATCAAATAATCCTCATCGAGCAGGGGAACACCGGCCTGGTCACTCGTGGCGTCCGGCGGATCGAGGGTGAGCTCGGTAAGAAAACGCTCCCGACTTCCATAGCCGCCGGCGATCTGCTCGAGCTGTATGAGGTCGGCTTTGCGGGTATCCGCGTCTTCATGAATGCGATCGAGATGCGGTTCGTACCAAAGGCGCGCAAGGCCGATCTCGCCGGGCCATCCGCTTTCGGATTTGCGAAGCGCTGTCAGCAGTTCGACGAAGGCGGGCCAGTCCTCACCCGTCTTCGGCGGCGGCGGGATTTCGGCAAGCGACTGAAGCGGCTCGGGGTCGGCGGCGATCGTGTCGAGGATCTTGCCGGCGGTCTGCGGTCCGATACCGGGCAGCATCTGCAGCAGGCGGAAGCCGGCGACGCGGTCGCGCGGGTTCTGGGCAAAGCGCAGGGTGGCGAGAAGATCCTTCACATGCGCGCTGTCGAGGAATTTAAGCCCACCAAACTTCACGAACGGGATATTGCGGCGGGTCAACTCCACCTCCAGAGCGCCGCTATGGCTCGATGTCCGGAAGAGGACCGCCTGCTGCTTCAGGGTCATGCCCACTTCCCGGTTCGTCAGGACCTGCTCGACAATGTAGCTGGCCTGATCCGTCTCGTCCTTCACCGTGACGAGCATGGGCCGCTGCTCGGACTCCCTGTCCGTCCAAAGGTTTTTGGTAAAGCGCTCACGGGCAAGATCGATGACGCCATTGGCGGCCTTGAGGATCGGCTGCGTCGAGCGATAATTGCGATCGAGTGTGATCACGTCGGCCGGCTTTGGCGAGAACTCCTTCGGGAAGTCGAGAATGTTGCGCACCGTCGCGGCGCGGAAGGAGTAGATCGACTGTGCGTCGTCGCCGACAACGGTCAGGCCGCGGCCGCCGGGCTTGATACCCATGAGGATTGAGGCCTGCAGGCGGTTGGTGTCCTGGTATTCATCGACGAGAACATGGTCGAAGCGGCCGCCGATATCGTCAGCAAGCTCCGGGTCGGCCATGACCTGCGCCCAGTAGAGCAGCAGGTCGTCGTAATCGAGCACGTTCTGCGCCTGCTTTGCTTCGACATACCCGGTGAAGAGCTGTTTCAACTGCTCCTCCCACCCTATGACATAGGGATAGGCAGTCTTCAGAACCTCGTTGATCGAGCCTTCCGAGTTCACGACACGCGAATAGATCGCAAGGCAGGTTCCCTTGGTCGGGAACCGGGTCTCCATCTTCGAGAAACCGAGTTCGTGGCGCACGAGGTTCATCAGATCCGCGCTGTCTTCGCGGTCGTGGATGGTGAAATCGATATTGAGGCCGATCTGCTCGGCATACATGCGTAGAAGCCGGGCGCCGACGCCGTGGAAGGTACCGGCCCAGGCCAGCGCGTCAGTCATAACGGCAGAATTGTCGCCGAGCACCTGCCGGCAGATGCGCTGCACCCGACGGGCCATCTCCGATGCGGCACGCCGCGAAAACGTCATGAGCAGTATGCGGCGCGGATCCGCGCCATTGACGATCAAGTGGCCGACGCGATGGGCAAGCGTGTTGGTCTTTCCCGACCCTGCGCCAGCAATGATAAGCAGTGGTCCACCGATTGCGCCATCGACCAGGCCAATGCCATGTTCGACGGCCGCGCGCTGGCGGTCATTCAGTTTTTCCAGATAGGCTGCCGTCACATCCGCCTCAAATTTTCCTAAGAAAAAATTCCTGTCCCCGCTCCCTCTCCCATCCCTTTGATCGGCCTTGCTGATTCGCGCGGCGTGACTGGTTGGAAGCGACCGTCATGATCTCAAACGCCTTTTCGGGTGGATTGACTCGTCAGAGCGTTAGGAACAAAAAAGGAACATATCAGCTTAACCCGCTGCTGGAAACCCCTGAAGGAGCGCCCTTTCTGCCGTGTCAAAGCCTGCACCAAATCCTTTAATTGCCGAGCTTCGCGAGCGCATCCGCCAGCTTGAAGGTGGTGCGGCGCATGCCCGATCCGTCCTCCCTTTTCACGTGGCGGAGATCGACGCGGCCCTGCCCGGCGGCGGCCTGGCCTATGGCGCGCTCCATGAAGTCTCGGGTGGCGGCGCCGGCGCGGTCGATGGCGCTGCGGCCGCGCTCTTCGCCGCCGGCATCGCGGCTCGAACGACGGGACCGATTGTCTGGTGCCTGACGCGCCCGGATCTGTTTTTCCCGGCGCTGGCCCAGGTGGGATTGCATCCCGACCGTGTCTATTTCGTCGAGAGCGACAAGGAGGAAGACGTCCTCGCCAATGCCGAGGAGGCGCTTGCCTATGGCGGCTGCCGATGGTGGCGAGCCGGCGGCTGCAGCTTGCCGCCGAAAAGACCGGCGCGATGGCGCTGGTGGTCCGGCGCTGGCGGCGGCCGACGGAGGCGTCGGATTACGGCCAGCCGACCGCCTCGACCACGCGATGGCGGGTGAGCGTTCTGCCCTCCGAGGAATTGCCGGTCCCCTGTGTCGGACGGCCGAACTGGCTGCTGGAAATTATGCGCGTGAAAGCGGGCGAGTGCGCTGAGTTTATCGTTGGAGCCTGTGATGCCTCGGGTCGTCTCGATCTATCTACCGGACCTGCCCACCGACAGGATCAGGCGGGCCGATCCTTCGCTGCCGGCTGAGCAGCCGATCGCGGTGATTGCGCGCAGCGGTTCCCGGCGCTGGGTGGCCGCAGCCGACGCGGCCGCTCGGAAGGTCGGGGTGAAGGTCGGGATGCCGGCGGCAAAAGCCCAGGCGCTGTTTCGCGACCTAATGCTGGTCGATGCCGATCCGGCGGCCGACGCTGTTGCGCTCGAACGCATCACGCTCTGGGCGCTGACGCAATATTCGCCAATCGTCGCCATGGATGCGCCCGACGGGATTGTCATGGACACCGAAGGCGCCGACCATCTGCAGGGCGGCGAGCAGCTCATGGTGACCGCGACCGCCAACCGGTTCCGGGCCAAGTTCCTCACCGCCCGCGTCGCCATCGCCGACACCTGGGGCGCGGCACATGCCTGTGCTCGCGCCATCGCCCGCGAAACCGTCATCGTCCCGCCGGGCAAGACGGGTCACGCTGTCGAGCGTCTACCGATTTCCCTGCTGCGCCTCCCCGACCAGATCGTCACCGACCTCAGAACGCTGGGCTTCCAAACGGTCGGCCAGCTGTCGGCGACGGCGCGCGCGCCCCTCGCCCTCCGCTTCGGGCCGGAGATCGGCCGCAGACTCGATCAGATATATGGGCGCATGGCCGAACCTATCGATCCCATCCGCACGCCGGATATTGTCGAGGTCACCAAAACCTTCGCCGAGCCCATCGGCGCGGCCGAGACCATCAACCGCTATGTCGCTGGCCTGGTGACGCGGCTTGTCGGCGAGCTGCAGCGACGCGGGCACGGTGTTCGCCGCACCGACCTCATCGTCGAAAAAGTCGACGGCACACGGCAGGCAATTCGCGCCGGCACGGCCAAGCCGTCGCGCGACGTCACATGGCTCACCAAGCTGTTCCGCGACCGGACGGAGAAGATCGAGCCCGGCTTCGGCATCGAGCGGCTGACGCTGGTCGCCGTGATGACCGAGCCGCTGGAAGAAGTTCAGAAGGCGTCCTCGCTCGTCGAGGACCAGACGACGGACGTCGTGCCGCTGATCGACGTCTTCGCCAATCGCGGCCAGCGGGTCTATCGCGTGATGCCGGTGGCGAGCGACGTTCCGGAGCGCAGCGCATTGGCCGCGGCCGGTCCGCCTGCTACCCCGGCCGGAGCTGGTCGAGGTGATCGCCCTGATGCCTGACCACCCGCCCGTGTCGATCACCTGGCGGGGCAAGCGCCGGCGCGTCAAGCGCGCCGACGGCCCGGAGCGTATATTCGGCGAATGGTGGACGCGCGACGCGGAATATGAAGCGGTGCGCGACTATTTCGTCGTCGAAGACGAAACTGGCGAACGTCTGTGGATTTTCCGCAGCGGCGACGGCGTCGATCCGGCCACCGGCTCGCACCGCTGGTTCCTGCATGGGATCTTCGCATGAGCTACGCGGAACTTCAGGTCACGACCCATTTCTCGTTTCTGCGCGGGGCATCGTCGGCCGACGAGCTGTTCCAGACGGCCAAGGCACTTGGTATCTCGGCGCTTGGTGTGGTCGACCGCAATTCCCTTGCAGGCATTGTCCGGGCGTTGGAAGCTTCGCGCGAGACGAAGATCCGGCTGGTCGTCGGCTGTCGTCTCGACCTTCAGGGCGGCATGTCGATCCTCGTCTATCCGACCGACCGTGCCGCCTATTCCCGGCTGACCCGGTTGCTGACGCTCGGAAAGTCCAGAGGTGGCAAGGCGAACTGCATTCTCCATCTCGATGACGTCGCCCAATACGCGGAAGGACTGATCGGCGTGCTCGTCCCCGATCTGCCGGATGAGACTTGCGCGGTGCAGCTGCGCAAGATGGCGGAGATCTTCGGCGATCGCGCCTATATGGCGCTGACCTTGCGCCGCCGACCGCGCGACCAGTTGCGGCTGCACAATCTGTCGAACCTCGCCACCCGCTTCGGTGTTCGCCCGGTGGTGACGAACGACGTTCTGTTTCATGATCCGGAGCGGCGCCAGCTGCAGGATGTCGTCAGCTGCATCCGGACCAGCACCACCATCGATGACGTCGGCTTCGAGCGCGAAAGGCACGCCGATCGTTTCTTGAAGCCGCCCGAGGAAATGGAACGGCTTTTTCCCCGGTATAGAGAGGCGCTGGCGCGGACGATGGAGATTGTCGCCCGTTGCAAGTTCAGCCTCGAGGAGTTGACCTACCAATATCCAGAAGAAGCCATCGTGCCCGGCAAGGACGCGCAGGCTTCGCTCGAGCATTATGTCTGGCAGTGCGTGCCCGACCGATACCCGGAGGGCCTCCCGCCCAAGACGCTGCAGATCGTCCGGCACGAACTCGACCTGATCAAGGCGATGCAATATGCGCCCTATTTCCTGACGGTGTTCTCCATCGTGCGGTTCGCGCGCTCGCAAGGCATCCTTTGCCAGGGACGCGGATCGGCCGCCAATTCCGCCGTCTGCTATATTCTCGGCATCACCTCCATCGATCCCGAGACCAACGACCTCCTGTTCGAACGGTTCGTATCCCGCGAGCGCGACGAGCCGCCGGACATCGATGTCGATTTTGAACATGCCAGGCGCGAAGAGGTCATCCAGTGGATCTACAAGACCTACGGGCATGACAAGGCGGCCCTGTGCGCGACCGTCACCCGCTACCGCGCCAAAGGCGCCATCAGGGATGTGGGCAAGGTGCTGGGATTGCCGGAGGACGTGATCAAGGCGCTCTCGTCGGGCATGTGGTCATGGTCGGAGGAGGTCAGCGATCGCAACGTCCGCGAACTCAACCTGAACCCGGAGGATAGGCGTCTCGTCCTGACGCTGAAGCTCGCCCAGCAGCTGATGGGCGCTCCGCGGCACCTCGGCCAGCATCCCGGCGGATTTGTCTTGACCAACGATCGCCTCGATGACCTCGTTCCCATCGAGCCGGCGACGATGAAGGATCGGCGGATTGTCGAATGGGACAAGGATGACGTCGAGGCGCTCAAAATCATGAAGGTCGACGTGCTGGCGCTCGGCATGCTGACCTGCATGAGCAAGGCCTTCGACCTGATCCGCGAGCACAAGGGCCGTGATCTCGATCTCGCGAAGATCGAGCCCGAGGACGCGCGGACCTACGAGATGATCCGGCGCGCGGATACCCTCGGAACATTCCAGATCGAGAGCCGCGCGCAGATGTCGATGTTGCCGCGCATGAAGCCCAGGACATTTTACGATCTCGTCATCCAGGTAGCGATCGTCCGACCGGGGCCGATCCAGGGAGATATGGTCCATCCATACCTGCGGCGTCGGGAAGGCAAGGAGCAGCCGGAATATCCAACGCCGGAGCTTGAGGCTGTGTTGAGCAAGACGCTCGGCGTGCCGTTGTTTCAGGAATCCGCGATGCGGGTGGCGATGGTCTGCGCCGGGTTTTCTGGCGGCGAGGCCGACCAGCTCAGGAAAAGCATGGCCACCTTCAAGTTCACGGGCGGCGTCTCGCGCTTCAAGGACAAGCTCGTCAACGGCATGATCGACAACGGCTATTCGGCGGAATTCGCCGAGAAGACATTCGGCCAGCTCGAGGGCTTTGGCTCCTATGGTTTCCCGGAGTCGCATGCCGCTTCGTTCGCGTTGATCGCCTATGCCAGCAGCTTCATCAAATGCCACTATCCGGATGCCTTCTGCGCGGCCTTGTTGAACTCCCAGCCTATGGGTTTCTACGCGCCCGCCCAGATCGTTGGCGATTGCCGTCGGCACGGCGTCGAAGTGCGGCCGGTCTGCATCAACCGCTCGCGCTGGGACTGTACGCTTGAGCCGGTCGGGGATGGCGAGCGGCACGCTGTCCGTCTCGGGATGCGCATGGTCCGTGCCGCTGACGCGGCAAAAATCTCCGCGGCCCGTGCCGACCAGCCGTTCGACAGCGTCGATGATATGTGGCGCCGCTCCGGCGTTCCGGCCGCGTCGCTCGTGGAGCTCGCCGAGGCCGACGCCTTTCTGCCCTCCCTCGGGCTTGAGCGGCGCGACGCGATCTGGGCAATCAAGGCCTTGCGCGACGAACCCCTCCCCCTCTTTGCCGCCGCGGCCGAGCGCGAAGCGCGCACCATCGCCGAGCAGCAGGAGCCGGATGTCGAGCTCCGCCAGATGACGGAGGGCCACAATGTCATCGAGGACTACAGCCACACCGGATTGACGCTGCGCGAGCACCCGCTTTCCTTCCTCCGCCGCGACCTTTCCGAACGGCGCATCGTCTCCTGCCAGGATGCGATGGCCGCGCGCGACGGGCGCTGGCTGATGACCGCCGGCCTGGTGTTAGTCCGGCAAAAGCCGGGCAGCGCCAAGGGCGTCATGTTCATCACCATCGAGGACGAGACCGGCCCCGCGAATGTCGTGGTCTGGCCAAAGCTGTTCGAGCGGCGCCGGCGCGTCGTGCTCGGCTCGTCCATGATGGCGATCAACGGCAGGATCCAGCGTGAGGGCGAGGTCGTGCATCTCATCGCCCAGCAGCTGTTCGATCTCTCCGTCGATCTGTCGAGCCTGTCGGAGCGCGATACCGAATTTCGGCTACCGGCCGGGCGCGGCGATGAGTTCGCCCATGGCGGCGGCCCGGACCCGCGCGATCGCCAGGCGCCGGCCGTGCGCCCTCGCGACATGTACGTAAAAGATCTGCATCTCGATACGCTGAAGGTGAAGGCCCGGAATTTTCACTAGATTCGCCCTCAACCGGGCAAAATAGGTGATGCCGGCGCTCCGAGCCCTATTCCAGCAGCACTTCCCCGCTACGCAACTCGATGCAGGCTCTGCAGCATAGCGAAGAGGCCCCCCCAATTGACCCCTGCAGTATCGCGCTTTGCGAATTGAATCTTACAATTTCAATCGTGGGGATCGGCTTTCTGAGGGGGGTAAATTGGCAATCATCTGTCGCTCGTCCGGCCGATTTCCGCGCAGCGCCATAGCCGGCGCGTTCCTTCAGCCATCGCAGCCATCGACCGCATACAATTTTGATCGTGTTGGGGCGGTTCCAGAAGCCGTTGACCCGGTTCTCGGACACGCTGATAAGACCCTTCCTGGCAGCATCGCGAATGGCATAACGCGCAGTCGTGCATCCGACGCCGGCGCGCGCGGCGATTTCAGGCAGTGACATCGTCGATTGGCCGCGCTCCATGACCGCACGAGCGATAACCGAGAGTACAGCCAGCTTGCTGACGGTGAAGGCCTGGGCCAAGGATGTCGGAATGATGCAGTCCTTTGCGAGACCTCGCCGGCGAAGCCAGCAAGCAGCCCGCTTCTGCAAAGGAATCGCCGGGCGGCAATGACGGGCACAATGCTTCGCCTGAACCGCACGCGGACCAGCGCCGATCGATTTTCGGCGGTGCTCGATGACCGGGGCGAGATACTCCATCTCCTCGTCGGCGATCAGTCCTTCGCCGTTCAACACCCAGGCCGCTTTCGCGCATTCGTCGACTTGTTGATGCGTACCGGCTGCAAGCAGGCGCGCCAATAGGCTCGGCCCATAGGCCGTTCGGATCGTGGCAAGCATGATCTCTCCATATTCAGCGATGATCAGGGAGGGACCGGCGCGCAGGGCACACGTATCCGTGGCAAGAATTAGCTTGCAGCGGCGGCGTCAATGTGCGAAAAAATCAGTGGCTATAAGACTTTTGCGCACATTTTCGTGTGTCACTCGACCCGTCTCTCCGAGGCGGGTTTTATTTTGTCTACGGCATGGCACCTCCACCACTCGGTTTCTGACGAAGCGAGTCACAACAGTAATTATATTTTACTCGCAGACCAACCAAAAAGCAGTGTCGCCGCGAAAACGCCTCTTTTGACTCGTGTAAGGGTTGCGCGACAAAAAGGGTCTGGCGGAATCCTATCCGCCCGCTCCGCCATCAGCTTATCGAACGATCCTCCGCCATACGCCGCGAACAGGACCAGCGTCGTCGGCACCTTCGACGCCGTGCGACGGGACAAGGAAAGGATGACCGCAAATGGCCATTGAGAGTGCCGCTGACCTTGTGCAATTCCTCGCGGAGGAGCTTCGACAGCGAGGGACGAAGCTCCATGAATTTTCGGAGATGACGGGTATTTCGGAAGAGCGGCTGGAATACCTTCAGGCCGGCGCCTGGCACCGCCTGACGGTCAAGGAGATCGGCGCCATCGCCGAGTGCCTGCATGTCGATTTCACGGCGATCTGGTCACTTGTCCAGAAGCACGGAAACAGGATGGGCGAACGTCCCCGACCATAAGCCACTGACCTTATCCCTCGCGGATGATTCGGCGACCGCATAGGCGGCGGACACCGGAGCACCGGACGGGAACACAGCGGCGAAGGCCGCGCCGGAAGAGATGAGCGCGGTCCCGACATCGACGGTGGCATTGTCGAGCTGGGCGGCGCAGACGACGAAGGTCGCATCGTCCTTGGCCCGTCCAACGGGCTGGCACCCGATCGAACCCGTCGAGAACAGCGCCGCAAGAGAGGCAATCGACTGCATGCCGCAATCGCTTTCCGCGCCGTCAGGAGCACGATAGATCGTCCCTCGAATGCACGCCTGCACGCCGAACAGCCTGAATTTCCGGCCTTCGTACTGCCAGCTATCGCCCGTTTCAAAACTCACGGCCGCAGGAAACGAGATGGTCTCCTCCTGCGCGCGCGCGGTCGTCGCCAGCAGCAGGGCCAGGGCGACGGAGAGCTCAATCCGCATCCTGGAACCCCATCGAGCGTGAAAGCGATTGCGATGCCTCGAGGTCCGGCCGGCGGGATCGGCCGTCGTCTGTCCGTCCGATTGCCGCGAGGCCGAGAAACACCATGCTGTCGTCATCGTTGACGGTCTTGAACGGCTCACCCTTGCCGCCGACGAGGACGAAACAGGACGCCGGAGTGGTCTCGCCAGCGGCCGGCGTCAGCAACAGGGTCTTGCAGAGGATGACGCTGGCGCGCCTGTTATAGACCGCCCCGGCATAGTCGCGCGCCGCGTCGGCGCAGCTCCAGGACTGCACCCGGTTATAGACGACCTTCTCCGTCGGGCACGCGTTCAGGCCGCGCAGTGTGAACCGCCGGCCGGCGATCATCCGCTCGACCGGGCCGCCGATTTCGACCTCCCCATCGAGCTTTTCCACAGACCGCGCTGCAAGCCTGCCTTCGGCGTCGAAGCGCTCCAGCACGAACGTCTTCGCCCCCTCATTGCGGAACTGTCGAAGGTAGTTTGGCGATGGCTCCCGATAGGGATCTTCACCCTTCGCAACGGCGAATCCCGCGCCTCCGACAAGGAGCCAAGCGGCGATCCTGAGAACCTTGAGTTGCTTGTGCATTGCAGGAAAAGCCATTTCTGAATTGACAGAGGAATCCTTGGCGAATTAATTATAGTTTATTCGCAAACGCGGCAACCCGGACATTCGAATTGAAAACCATCCTGCTTTTCCTCCTCGTCACGACCTCGCCGATCGCAGCGCACGCCTGCGCTCCGGTCGATACGGACCGCGTTCTGGAGATGGTGCGGACCATCGCCACCGAAGAAGACCTCGACCCCGATCTGGCGCTCGCTGTGGTTGACGTCGAGAGCGCCGGCGGTCAGCGCCAGGTCTCGGATGCGGGTGCCGTCGGCATCATGCAGCTCATGCCGGAAACCGCCTCCGACTATGGCGTGACCGACCGTTGCGACCCGGAAGAAAATATCCGCGCCGGTGTCCGCTATCTCAAGAAGCTCTACGGGGAATTCGACGATCCCCTGCTGATGCTCGCCGCCTACAATGCCGGCCCCGAGCGCGTTTACCAGAAGGGCGGCATTCCCGAATTCAACGAGACCGCCCAGTATATCGTCAAGGTGATGAACCGCTGGACGCTGAACGCCAAGGCGTCAGTGGCGCAGGAGAAGCGCGCCGGAAACCGCCTCCCCCGCAAAGAGACCGTTGCGCTGGCGCCTTCGCCCTGGCGCGACCAGCACGTCTGGACCGCCGAATAGCGCCGGCCCCGCAGATCTCATCCTCCCAAGACATGAAGGACTTCGCATGAGCAATACCCCGATCACGCCGCGCCCGCGCGGCAAGGCCGTCCTGTCGCTGGCGCTGCTCGCGACCACGATCGCCCTGGTGCCCGAACTTGCCTGTGCGCAGTCGGCCGCGCCCGTCGAAGGCATCCTCGAATGGTTCGTTGGCGTCCTGCAGGGCAGTGTCGCCCGCTCGCTCGCCATCATCGCCGTCTGCTTCCTCGGCTTCCTGTTCCTGACCGGCCGCATGGCCTGGCAGGGCGCTATCTCCATCGTCATCGGCATCGCGATCATCTTCGGCGCCGCCGAACTGGTCGACGCCATGAAGGCCGCAGGGGGTGTCTGACATGCGTGACGATGCGCCCGACGTCGAACCGCTCATCCAGCCGCTGACCCGGCCGCCGACATATTTCGGGGTCGATATCATCGTGTTCGTGGTGAACGGCATCTTCGGGATCGTCATCTTCATCGCATCGTCGAGCTTTCTCGCGCCGCTGGTCGTCCTGCCGGTCCATTTCATTGGGCTGTACCTGTGCCAGCGCGACATCCACATCGTCCGTGTGGCCCAGGTGTTCCTTTCGATGCGGCGCGCGATCCGAAACCGGCGCTTCTGGAAAGCGGGGAGCTACGCCCCATGAACATCGTCAATCACGACCTGAAGTTCGGACGCGAGTGCGCTCGCGATCTCGGGATCGGCACGCACGTTCCCTACCTTCGCCATGTCGACGAGGAGACAATCGTCACCAAGTCCGGCCTGCTGCTGCAGGTGATCCGGCTTTCCGGCCTGCCCTACCAGACCATGGACCAGGCGGAGATCAACGCGCGTCTTGCCAACCGCAACATGACGGTTCGTTCGCTCGGCTCGTCGCGTTTCGCGCTCTATGCCACCATTGTCCGGCGCAAGATCGCGCCTGCCATCGATGGCGATTTCGACAATCCCTTCGCCGACGAGCTGAACGCCCGCTACATGGAGGGCCTCCAGCACCGGACGATGTTCGTCAACGAGCTGTACCTCACAGTGATCCGGCGCCCGATGACCGGGCGCGCCGGCAAGGTCGACCGCATGTTCGACATCTTCCGCATGGCCGACAACGAGGTTGAGGCCAGGGGCGAGGCGCTGCGCGACCTCAAGGACATGGTCTCTGGCATCGTCGGCGATTTCCGCACCTACCGCCCGGAGATCCTGTCCTGCGTGACGCGCGATGGCGGTCTCTATTCCGAACCGGCCGAATTCTTCGCAAAAATCCTCGCCGCCGGCGATGAGCGCAGCATGCCCCTGCCCCGCATGTCGCTCGCCGATTATGTCGGGACCGGGCGGATCATGTTCGGCCGCAAGGCGACGGAGATCTGGTCAGCCGACGGCGCGACTTCGAAGGTCGCGGCGATGGTGTCGATCAAGGAATATCCGCCGATGACGACACCCGGCCAGCTCGACGGCGTGCTGCGTCTTCCCTACGAGTTCATTCTCACCCATTCCTTCGCGCCGGAAGACCGCACCACGGTCACGGAGGCGATCGCCACGATCAGCCGGCAGATTTCCAACTCCGACGACGGCGGCACGGCCGTCGAAGACCAAGCACCATATGACCGTCGCGGTGCTCGAGCGCGACCTGCCGCGGCTGAACCGGGCCGTGGCCGACGTCACCGCCGAACTGGCGCGCATGGGCGTCGTCGCCGTGCGCGAAGACCTCAATCAGGAAGCCGCCTGGTGGGCGCAACTGCCGACCAATTTCGCCTATATCGCCCGGCAGGGCCTGATCTCGTCGGTAAACTTCGCCGGCCTGTTCTCCGCGCATAACTTCCCGTCCGGGCAGACGCACAAGGTCCATTGGGGAATGCCGGTCTCGCTGCTGGAGACCACCAGCCAGACGGCCTATTTCTTCAATTTCCATGAGGCGGATGTCGGCAACTTCACAGTGATCGGTCCGACCGGCTCGGGCAAGACCGTCGCCCTCTCCTTCCTGCTCGCCCAGGGCATGCGCATCCAGCCGCGCCCACGCTGCGTCTTCATCGACAAGGACAGGGGCGGCGAGATTTTTGTCCGCGCCATGGGCGGCCGGTATGAGCGGCTATCGCCGGGAGAACCGTCCGGCTTCGCGCCATTGCAGCTCGACGACACGCCGGCAAACCGGAGCTTCGGCAAGACGCTGGTTTCCTATCTCGTCACGCCCTCGGACCGGGTGCTCAATGCCGAGGAAATGGCTGTGATCTCCGATGCGGTCGACAGCATCTATACCGATTTCGAGCGGCCGCATCGCCGGCTCGACATGCTTGCCGAAGCGATGCGCGGGCGGATGCGGTCAGGGATCGGCGACCTGGCCGACCGGCTGAAGGAATGGACGACGGGCGACAAGGGCTGGCTGTTCAACAACCCAACGGACAAGCTCGACTTCGACGGCTCGGTCATCGGCTTCGACATGACGGAGATCCTCTCCGACAAGCGAACGCGCTCGGCCGCCCTCCTCTATATGTTTCATCGAATTGGAGAAATCCTCGACGGCCGCCCTTCGATGATCTTCCTCGATGAGGGCTGGCGCCTGCTCGATGACGAGGTGTTCTCGGGCTTCATCAAGGACTGGCTCAAAACCATACGCAAAATGAACGGCATCGTCGGCTTCGGCACGCAATCGGCAGCCGACGTCGTGCGCTCCGATCTGCGCAATACGATCATCGAACAGACGATGACCAACATCTTCTTCCCGAACGCATCCGCCGACGAGGAAAGCTACCGCAAGGCGTTCGGCCTGTCGGAGAAGGAATTCCGCTTCGTCAAACAGGCGGACAAGGCAAGCCGCACCTTTCTCATTAAGCATGCGCAGGATTCGATCATCGCCCGGCTTGACCTCTCGGCGATGCCCGATCTGGTGAAGGTGCTGTCCGGGCGGCCGGAGACCGTGCGCGAGTGCCAGGCGCTGCGTGAGACCTATGGCGAGGCGCCGGCGGCGTGGCTTCCCCATTTTTGCGGCTGGACCATCCCGGAGGCGACCGATGCGTAGAGCGATCATTCTTCTGCTGTCCGCGACAATGGCCGGAGCGCCGGCGCCGGCGGCATGGGCAGATATTCCTGTCATCGATGACGATGTGAAGGACAAGCGCGCCGAGGACGAGGAGCACTCGAAAAAGGACACGGAAACGCAAGCTGACCAGCTCGAGGAGCAGGAGGTCACCAACTGCAACATCTCCCAGAAGGAGAAGAACCGGCGGCTTTACCGTTCGCCGGCGCAGGCGGTGAAAGAGGATGCCAAGAACGTCGAACTGATCAAGCACTATGCCGAAAAGTACAATGTCCCGGTGGGTCTTGCGCTGTCGGTGGCGCATGCGGAGTCCGGGATTTCGACGTGCTCGGGATCGCCGACCGGCGTCAAGGGCGTGATGCAGCTGACGAAGCGGACCGGCAAGGGCATAGGCTTCGACCGCGACATCAACGAGGAGAATATCGAGGGCGGCGTCAAATACCTCGGCATGGGCGTCAACAAATGCGGCAGCACCGACTATGACTGCCTCGCCTCCTGGTACAACGGATCAACCGCGGCCGAGCAGAAGAACTGGGCGGGAAAAGTTGGACGGAACCACACCTGGTTCAACGCCTATGCCGGCGGCTCGAATATCGAGGACATCGCCTCGCCCTCGTATAAATCCTATGTCGACTATGGCTCGGGAGCGACGCGCAGCTCGAACAGCGCCGCAGCCGGCGCGGTCGACCGGGCTGTCTCGGGCATCGACGCGAGCTCGGCGCGCGTCCAGGAGGCAGGCCGGCGTATCGATGCGCTGTCGGCCTCCGTTGGCGCCTCCGGGATCTACCAGGATGCCTGGGATGACAACACACAGGCCCGCGCCGTCAATGCCGAGCTGCTGAACAACCTGATCACCGCCCGCAACCTCTTCAACGAGCTGCTGCAGGCACGCATGCAGATGCTGCTTTCGAAAACATCCGAGACCGCCAAGACGCTGAAGTCCGACAGCAAGGTCAATCCCTATAGCTGCGACCCGGTCATCCTGGAGGCGATGAAGGTGCCGCGCGAGGATTGGCCGCGCTGCGCCGTGGTCGCGGCCGCCGACGCCGACAGCGAAATCCTGTCGTCCGGCGGCACGGATCGCTCGGTCAATGACAATCTTTCATCCATCCAGAACGCCGCCAACGCGGCCGATTAAGGGGGTTCACCATGAACAAGCTTCTCGTCGTCACCGCCGCCCTCGCCTTCTCGACGCCGGCCCTCGCCGACATTCCGGTGATCGACAACACCAATCTCGCCATCGCCAAGAAGAACGCCGAGAATACCGGCGAGATCATGAAGACCAACACCAACATCCTGGAAAAGACCAAGGAGATCCTCGGCGCGCTGTCCGGCAGCCGCGACGGATCGATGGGCATTTCCTCGACCGGCCTCGGTGGCAATATGTCGGTCTCGGCCGCGCCGTCCTTCTCGTCGATCATGAACGGCGGCACGCTATCCTTCGGCGGTCTCGGCTCCGACGCGCAGAATATTGCCGCGACGCTGATCAACGGGCTGCAGCTCGTCAAGCAGGTCAAGGCGATCGTCGAGGGCGAGGACGCCGGTGCGATGAACAATGCCTTCTCGGGTGCCGTCAACACGGTGGCGCTGCTCTCGGCGCTGACCCAGCAGGCGACGAAAGGCGTGACGCAGCGCGAACAATCGCTGCAATCGGCCACCGGCCAGATCGGCTCGGCCGAGGACGTCAAGGGCTCGGTTGACGCCAACACCCGCATGCAGCTGGAGACGGCGCGGACCATCAATGAGCTGATCGGCGTCTCGAATGGCGCGGTCTCGGCGCTCAACACCGAGATGCAGATGCGGCTGACCCAGCAGTCGGAAACCGCCAAGATGCTGCAATACAAAGACATCAACCCGTTCAAGTGAGGCCGCATGCGTTTCCTCGTTGCCACGATGCTGGCAGGCCTCGTCCTGCTTTCGAAAAAAAACCCCCCCGCCCCGCCGATCTCTGGATATGCGGACGCCAATGACCTGTGCGGACCGGCTTGGCCGGTCAATGACGTGTTCGCGCCCGTGCTGAAGGAATAGGCCGATGGCAGCGACCACGATCATTTCGGACATTTTTGCCAAGCTCGACGGCATCGGCGAGACGTTCATCAAGAACGCCTATGACGGCCTCGCGCTTCAGGTGAATGTCCTGTTCGGGTCGATGCTCACCCTCTATGTGATCTGGTGGGGATACATGATCCTTGCCGGCCGCGACGGCTTCTCCGTGCCGGAGGCGGCCTGGCGGCTCGGGCGCGCCTTCGCCATCTATTATATGGCCACGAACTGGGGGGCGTTCTCCGCCACGCTCTACCAGCTGGTGCAGTCCGTTCCCAACCTGATCTCCGACACGATCATCGAGTCGATCGCGGGTTCCGGTGGTGCGCTCGATGGCGGCACAGGCGACACGACCGGCGTCGTGAAGATCCTCGACGCCGTGTTCGAGACCGCAGGCAAGATCTATGAGCAGGTGGCGACCGGCACTTTCGAATATGTCGGCGCGCTGATCGGTGCCATCGTCTTTGTCGTCGCCATGATCTTCATCGCCGTTGCCGCTGCCGCGATCCTTGCCGCCAAGCTGATGCTGTTCATCACGCTGGCCTTGGCGCCGGTGTTCATCATCCTGGCGCTCTATCGCTGGACGTTCCGCTTCACCGATGGCTGGCTGCTGCTGATGGTCAACCTGATGGTGACGCAGACCCTGATGATGGCCTTCCTCGCCTTCCTCTACCAGCTGATCGAGCTGGCCATCAACACCGCCAACAACACGGCGACGGAAAGCAAGCTCTCCTATGTCGCGCCCTTCGTGATCGTCTGCCTGCTCGGGATCGTGGTGTTCCGGTTCATTCCGGCCTTTGCAGCCGCAATTACCGGGGGCACAGCGCCAGGGCAAGGCGATGTCCCCTTCCAGGGAGGAAGGGAATCTTTGCGGCGTACCGGATACCAACTCTCCAACCGAGCGCAGATTCTCCGAACTGGCCTCGGGCGTCGCCGAACATCCGGCGACGTTCAGGCAGCACGGGCGCGTGCGATACAGCGTGAAACCGAAAGGAACGGGCAATTTTAGGCTGGCCAGACAGATGTTCGCTCGTTAAATATAGTTTATATGAAGGAGGCTTGAATGCACCCTTGGAATGATCCCCGTCGCTATCAGGCGGCCGTACATCAGCAGGCTCAGATCAACGAGGAAGCTGCGGAACACGCTCGCGCCGAATCCAAGAAGGGCGGCGGTTTCGGCTATCTTGTGTTCATCCTTGCGGTCATCTTCTTCAAGCCGTTCGCGGAATATTGCATCGATCTCTACAACACGCTCGCCGGCTATGCTCAAAGCCTGGGCGCATTGTTCGGTTTCTGAACAAGGAAGCTTGAGAATGAAGAAAGTCGTGTCGACGATGCTCGCGCTCGGCCTGCTGCTTCCCGGCGCGGCACGGGCACAATCGCCAAGCTCGATCCTGCCGGTGCTAACCGGGGCTTATGCACCCGCTGAAGGCGGCTGCGAGGCTGCGGCCGCCGCATTTATCTATGTCGAGGAAAAGGCTATCGGTGCCAACAAGACCGCCGGCAAGGTGCTGTCCGTCAAACAGGACGGCAGTGCCTATACGCTCGATGTGTTGTGGATCGAGGCCGGCGCCGACGAAGCGGATGGCGACCGAGATACCGTCACGATCGAGGTGAAGGACGATCGCTCCTTCTTCTTCTCCAATACAGCGTCCAAGAAAACGCTGATGCGCTTGTGCAGCTAGGACCTAGAGCTGCTGCACCGAGGAGCTGAGCGCTCCGTAATCCCAGGCTTTGCGGATTGATCTTGACGCCGCTCCACCCGGCAGAGGAGATCGTTCGGCCAAGCGAATAAACTATAGTTTCTTTTTTCGCCGTCGGCGATCACCGGATACCCAAATGACCAACGAAGACGCCGCCGCAAACACGCCCGAAACACCGCCGATCGATCTCACCGCCTATTGGAAAGCCGGCGCATCCTGGGAGGCCGAACTTTATCGCAAGGAGCGCCGATCCCGGAAGATCGCCTGGACCGTCGCCACCGTCGCCGGCATTTCCACGCTGCTCAGCCTGTCGGCCCTCAATCTCCTCGTTCCCTTGAAGCAGTTCGAGGCCGTGGTAGTGATCGCCGACAAGACCACCGGCTTCGTTGAGGTCGCCCGTTCCCTGA